>Ga0307517_10010218_pt1 | contig 13169 bp, 24 predicted proteins | sample 23_EM_MG_FD_194515 | JGI IMG/M metagenome (GOLD analysis project Ga0307517, IMG submission 194515) | Populus trichocarpa ectomycorrhiza microbial communities from riparian zone in the Pacific Northwest, United States - 23_EM | ecosystem: Host-associated > Plants > Roots > Unclassified | place...
CCTCATGGCGATCTTCACTCCGACGAAATCATCCTGGCCTAGCGACATCCTCGACGCGACACGACGCGCTTCTCTATCTCGCCTGGGACGTGGCTCTGTCTCTTCTGCTGATTCTTCTCGTTTCGTGCGAGGAGAAATTCGCTTGCGATTCTCCGCTGTCTACGAACATATCCTCAACGGCGATCTGGAATTACAATCAACCGCTAGCGCAGACCTCGTGAAGGCGATGTTATTGGAAAGAGAGGGTATGGAAGTGGATGGATGGAAGATAAAGGTTGTTGTCGAATGGAAATGGATGTGGAAAGTCAGCTTGTGGGTTATGAAGGGGCTCGGGTCGAGGCTCGTAAGCCTCTCAGAACTTTGGAGCTGTGACGCTCAAAAGGTGATTCTACCCCTGATTGTATGCACTTCGTTCTGACTGCCGCCGATAGACTTCGCGCTTGCTGGGTGCGTCCTTCACACTACCTTACACCCGCTGAACTCAGATCTGAACAGAACGCACAAGAGTTGCTTCCCCCTACCCGACCTATGCCCTCGATCTGCTCCCTACCCATCAACATGACCAGTTCGCTCGACAGCTGTACGATATGTTACGATCCGACCGCAATGGAACCGAGGAAGGCGACGAAAAAGACGCAATCGTGACCTTCTCCACTATATCGGCCCCCTGGATTCTCCTCTCGACTATTACTTTGTGTGGATTACCTTTCTTCCTCCGTGCGCCTCTTGGAGAACCCACCCCTGTTCTACTCGGCCTCCGGCGCGCCGTCAAGTCACTGAGTTCTGTTGATGTCGGTCCACGGACTGCCGCGGAAGAGGGGAGACTCGTGGTGAAGTCCGTTGAGGATACCTCCGATACATATGCTGGAGTGTTGGTGGAAAGGATCAAACAGATGGAAGACAACGCAGACTTTAGGCAAAGGTTGGTGGATGAGCTGGGGGTCAGGGCGTGGCGGAGAGAGATGTTTTGCCTTGAGCTCGAGGCCGCGTTGTATAAGGCAGGGTTGATGAAACGTTGGGAAGTTTTGGTCAGTGTGTTCTAGGTAACTTTCTTTCAGGCTCTCGTTCTCGTCTATTGGAGCATCATATAAAACACTCGCGCGACACATAGGATAACTTGTGGAATACATTTGGGGGCGGACTCCTCGCAGTCGTAATGCGCGTACACCCTTTTCTCTTCTATTCTTCGTTTCTTTTTCCTTCTACACCTCACTGGAACTTGCCTTCACTCCACTTTCTCGAACTTATCGCCATCTCGACGGCGGCCAGACCCCAATTCCCGCCGTGGTTATGACCTTTGTTCTCACCACTGCCGATTCCGGCCCTAACCAAAGCCTGGGGTTCAGTCAGGGCAGTGAGAACACCAAAGATGACGGGGACGCCGGTATCGAGTTGGACGCGCATGAGGCCGTGCGAAACGGTGTCGGAGATGTACTCAAAGTGCATGGTTTCGCCTTTGATCAGGACACCGATGGCGATCACTGCGTCGAAGGGTTGGGAGGGCATCGTTGCGACCACCGCTGGCGGAGGATTGGTCGCTGTGGTGGAGGAAGGGGCAGGTGTCGCGGTTCGTGAAGGGAAAGGGGAGCCGAAGGTCAGTCCGCCGAGAAGATCTGTCGCTGTCGCTCCCGCCTGGACTCGCGAGCCTGTTATCACCCTATCCAAGGGCGAGTTGATATGTTATCTGGATCCTACGGCCAAAGGTCTGACGTACTTGGAAACAGCCATGGGGAGCTCATAGCTGCCAGGAACGTTCTGAACTACGATATTGCTCTCCTTGACTCCTACGGCTTTAAGTTTGGAGATGGCGCCCTGGAGGAGGGCATCGATTATGGGTTTGTTCCATCTTGCGTGAACGATTGCGATGCGGAGGGATGAGCCGTCGAGAGATGATTCGGAGAAGGAGATTCCTTTGATCGTGGGGTCGGGCATGGCTGCTCTTCCGATGTCGATCCAAGGGCGAAAATCAGGCGGGTGTGAGCGAAAGAGAGAGGGGGAATGTAGAAAAAGGCGAAAAATCAGAGGGGTGGTGAGATGAAGATGTCGATCAAGGATCGTCGGTGCGGAATGTTCTTGGTCTACTACAGCCGCCGCATGGCGGAGATAATGAACACAGACTGGACTACGAGTGCACGATCTCGAATGTAAGCTAGGACCCCTTTGGACGCTACCGACCACTGAGGAGAGCGGTGATCTTTGTATCGAATCCCTCTGTCCGTATGGGCATCTCAGGCGTATGGAACGGGTTCTTCATCACCGCCTCGGCATAGATCTCGTACACCTTTTGTAGCATGACATCCGCAGTTGGCTCGACAAGTGAAGTGAGGAGAACGAATTTGGTTCCTGAATATAATCGTGAGTACAAGCGTGCTGTGGATGGAGGCCGTACGAGCGTACCTGTGTGGGTGAGAAAGATGTTCAACTTGAACGTCTCTCCCTCTATCACCTGAGCTCCGGAACTGGGACCGATGGGGGACAGCCTACTGGTGATGGCGTGGATTCCATGCAGTGTACCAGCGAGGACGAGGTATTCGTTCGAGGTTAGAGGAGGTAAACCATCTGCGGGACACCGCGTCAGCTCGCGTCTGGATTGGGGAGAGAAGAGAAGGAGCACCTCCGAAGTTGCGCTGGTAGACGAGGCCGCCAGCTTTGTTGATTACCTGCGCGGCTCGTCAGGCGGAAGCGAGGAGAGGGATGAGAGGAATACCCAGAGGCCGAAGATGGCCATGATGGCGATCGGCAAGAAGAGTATGGTCGGATGATTGAACGACGACTTGCCAATGTTCTTGGCTTGGCAGCCAGTTATTTTCTTTCTATACCGCCACCGTCATCCCCCCAATATGATGCGCGGTCATTGTCTCCCGTCTCCCGCCTATCGCTCTCTGCGCCAGGTGTAAAACAACCGAACAGACTCAAACCCGCGCGGAAGGACAGTTACCACTGGTTGCTTTTTTTTCTGGATCCTGAGATCCGACAAATATTCTCAGGCCGTCTACTCTCTCTCTCCTCGACGAACAAGACCCCGGACCTCCACCATGCCCTCTGCTTTTTTAAAGCCCATTTTCTCCTCCCTCTTCCGCTGGCGGAGAAATTCTCGCCGCTCCTCCAAGCCCAAGAACCTCGCTGACCCCAAACCCGGCGAATCGCACGGCCAGTCTCAGGCGGCGCCACCCCCAGGCCTCACCCCGCCGCCGGACCCCAGCATTCCCATCTCCGAGACAGACCCACGCCACTGGACCTACATCGCAGAGGGAGGTTCAACCATCGTCTTCTCCTATGACGGCCCTCGCAATCTACATTTTGATGGAACGGTTATCCGGTTGCGAAAGTCTCTTATTCAACCCCGCTCTAATTCGACTCCTCCCATCTCCAACGAGCAACCGAGTCGAGACGCGGACGACCCGACCGTCGATTTTCAGGATCACGTCATCTCACGTCTCGTCTCACCAGAGTTTCTCCCCCATCTTGAACACGTCCGGGTGGAGCGAGCCTGGTTGGAAAAGATGGTCAGTGTCCACGACGAGAAGCGGCCGGCAAAGAGGCGAGCGAAGGATAGGATCGACCTTGAGCGTACGAAGGCTGTGTTGGCGACAGACCTGATTGGGAGCAAGGGATGGGCTGTGGAAATTAAGGTGTGTCCAACCTCCCGCCACCAGCCTCTCGTCTAATTGCGTTGGTATACACAGCCAAAGTGGGGATTTAAACCTAAAGTTACTTCTCTTGCCCCCACCTCGGGTCCTGTGAAATCGCGCGTGTGTCGGTTCTGCATGAAGAAGCTTGCGGATAAGAAGAAGTACCCAGGAGGGCACGTCCCTGCTTACTGCCCGTTGGAACTGTACTCCTCGGACCCGGAGACGGTTCAGGGGGCGTTATATGCGCTCTGGGATGACTGGGTACAGAGTGGTGGCACGATAAACATGTTGAGGGTCTTTGTCAATGGCAAAGTTCTCCCTCCGAACGAGGTATAGATGGTCTCCTAAGTGCATCCTCTCAGTTCTATCGTTGATCCCCCTTTTTTCACCTTTAGGAGTCTTCGGCTGAGCTCCTCGCTGCCCAAATCGACCCTGATCACACCTTCTCCCCTCACACGCTCTCCTCCGATATTCGAACCAAGTTCGTGGAAACGATAACGCCGATATTGATGGATCACCCAGTTCTGGCCAAACTCTCCGAAATTCAGGGGTCTCTTGACCCGTTAGATATCGAGGGTTTGTCTACACTCGTCACGGGAAAGTCGGCAACCGAGTATCCGAACGAGTCCCTCCCTCTTCTCGATGCGCCGGAGGTCCAAGCAGAAGATCCAACTTTGGATGAGTGGAGGAGATTCTTGGATATCCACTCCCAGCACAAGCTGAAGGATGGTCTGGCGAACTTCAAGGGCCTCGCACACGGGATGTCGCAGAAACGATACTACCTGCTCGCGTATCTTCTCTCTGCCACCTTTAAAGACTGTTCGATTATCATTCGCGGTCACGAAGATAACGTGAAGAGCGCAACGGTGACCATTATTGATTTGGACTCGAAGAGTCTGGGACGGATGAGGAAGTGGGAGAGTCTTGATAGGAATGTGGTCAAGTGCACGTTGGAGGCTGAGGAGGGTGTCGAGGAGGCCGAGAAGAGGGTCTGTGCGGAAGACTAGCTCTCCCATACTGAGGCGCGCCTTGGGAAGTTAGCGAGTTCGACCCAACCTCCCTCCCTTGGCTGTCCTGCATTTCTTGGTTGTGGGTGCATGTCGCCAACATCGAAGGCGCGGTTTCCTCAGGGACTGGTCCCCGTTCAAGTGGGCATACATTTTCTTTTTTTGTCATTGATTTACTCCCCCGTTTTCCTGTTACAATCTGGTCGGGAAACGACCCTTAGGTCTCCCTCTCGCGCGTTTTTTCCTTGGTCAAACACCTAGATGATCCTCTTCACGACTCAACTGTGCTGTGCTGACTCTTTACCTACCACCCCGTCACGGGCGCGTTAAATAGTACACTGCTCGTGTTTTGGTTCGTCATTACCCCTGGGAGGTTTCGTCGCATGTCTCCTAACATCCCAGCATCCCCTATCAAGAGAAGGATGTCTGAATGTTTGTGAATTGTTTTGACTATTCATGAGTTATCATTATTAGCACAACAAGATCTCACTTGAGGTCGGAAGGTATGATGCATTAGGATGTATATAACCAGACATACAGACATCATCTTCAGTGTGTAAGGTTCAACTGCAGATATAATGAAGTGGAGGGGCAGGAACATCAGAGTCCAACTTGTCTAGCACTGCTATTCACCCCGAATGATAATGTTGGAATGTATGTGTTGATAAGATAATATGGTTCTGTACTTGATTCTTGCTACTACAATAACATCACTTCTATATGACATGCTTCACTCCCCCCCCCCAGATGTGCGTTTGACCTATGTCTGTTCAGCTTGTCACCCCTTTTATTGACTGTAATTATCATAATGTATAACACGGATATTGCCTACTTCTGCACAATAAACTAGACCCCCCCTCAAAAAAAAAAAAAGGGAGTTGTAAGTCCTGCTTATTAATTATTTCCTGCCAGAGGGATATTGAATGGGTTCTCTGGGGTGAGGGGGAATAGGAGGACAAGTGGTTCTAAGAAGAGGGGTGTGTGCAATATGGGGACATTGGTGAGTAGAATGTGTCAATAAACTTGAAGAGTCTGTTTGAATAACCAAAGGTCTTCTGTAGGAGGGTGTTGTCTATAAGTTTGTTAATATAGTGACTAACATCTAAGGGAAGGCTGACTGAAATGTCCCACCAAGTAATAACAAGAATAGGTCAAAGATGAATAGCCTGAGGATAATGGCAAGAGGCTGCCAGATGAACCATAAAGATAATGGTAGCATGGGAAAAGGAGTTGACTTTGGATAACCACTAAAAGTGATGATCACAGATGGTGAGGTGAGGAGAGGTGAACCCACTATCCAATGAGTAGAGGAGTCAATAGCTGGGCAGTGTTGAACCAGTTGGCCTTGGATCTGATTAACCTCTAGGCTATTTGGCTGACAATATATCTACAAATCTAGCCCAACATCTCTCACTGGAGGAAGGGGGGAAGTGAAAGTGTGGGGATTAGGGAGGGTATTGTTCATACAGTTGGCAGGTGTTATCTGCCAAAGTCTGTATTAAGTAAAGGGATAAGGGAAAGTTGATTAGTAATCAACTTGTTGCTTGAGAGCTTATAGGTGATTACTGTCAGGGCCACTCTGCGCCGAGACCACTCCAGGAAACGACTCGTCAATACGAGTCACTAACCGATTCTTGAGTAGCTTGCCCTTGCTTAACAGAGACAATAATGAACCACTAAGGTGGGTAGAAGTCTTCAAACCGATAGGGGAGGTGAGGCAGGGCCTTGCACAACGCTGGACGATGGGTCGAGGAGGCAGTGGATGCGTGTAATAGAGGAGAGAGGGGATAGAGTAGAAGAGAGCAGATCTGAGGTCTGATTTCTTGCAGTAAGTCTCTGAGCTTGTCCGAAGAGCGTCTTCAGGCAGAGGAAATCCTGTAATAACAAAACTACTGAATACAAGTGCTATCTGAGGTCCTTATATACTACCAGAGTGGCCTGTGACATGTGACCGTGACATGAGATCATAATCGGAGTAAGTGTGGGTCGCGGGAACATTATGATATCATGATCGGAGTGAAAGTGGGTCGTGGGAAAATAAGAACAAAGGGAAGTGAATCGTGAGAATACTCATGACAAAGAAGAACTGCGGAGCGTGAGAACAACCAATGGGAAAATAAGTAAGGAAGTGACACCATCATCGTCAGGGAGACTGATGGGAGGACGTGGGAACAACCAATAGGAAAATAGATGGAGTGGCACCACTTGTGTTGACAAGGGGATTGATGGCAACCGTGGTGACGTGGCCTGGTTTGGGAGAGGCGGATAAAAGGGGACGTCCTAGGGCGACAACTCATCATCCGCTCCTCTTCCAAATCCAACAAACCTAGCTTCCTTCTACCATCTCCTCATCTTACCATTACTATGCCTCGTGTCACCCAGAACACCTATCGTTTCGCTGAGGTATCCGTCTCTCGCACCGACCAGGGAAGATACCCTCACTCTCGTGCCAACGTCATCGAGCCTTATCCCCGGAACACGCGTATCATCGATCGTCTGGATGGAGAGGGTAACTCGTATCTCGACAATCCCATGAATGATCTCTACAACGAGGATTTCTTGTGGGGGACGTCCATCCAGACTGCCAGGCTCCAGGGTGATTGTCGGTTCTCTCAGCCGAAGAGGGACAGGGTCTTGGATCGCTTGATCACCATGGGGGTTCAGGACTTGGATTCGAGTAGAGAGCCAGGTATGTCGACGAGGGGGAGGGGAGTTCCGACCAGCTTGGAGATGAGGCACGCGTCGTCCATCGGGAGTCGACTCCTCAGTCGAATCGACGTTCTCGAGAAGGAGGTAGGGCATCGAACGTCTTTGGTTGAAAGACATTCGACTAACCCTTCTCTTTTAGGTGACTCGAGAGCGCAACGAGCGCAGGGAGATGGAGACAGCCTTTATGGCTCAGGCATCGAAAGTGGAGGAGGTGTTCCAGCAGAACCGGGATTTGTCCCAACGTTTGGTGGATCTCGAGAAGCTCTGGGTGGAGGAGGAGAGATTCACCATGGAGTTACGGGGGCGCGTTGAAGCTTTGCAGGTGCCCTGGTCCCTTTGGGGTGTTTGTAACCTTTATTGATGACCAGTGTCTAGGACCAGATCTGCAAGTGCGGTTTGTCCGGAAGTTGGGAGGTTCCTATTGAGGTATTTGGTGGTTCCGGAACTGATGATTGTTCCAAAACTAACCAATATACCTAGGTCCTTGACGACGAGTTGGAATACGCCTCTGTGGTGTCGGAGCAACCCGTGTTGGGTCAAGAAGTTCCTATCGAGGTACTTCGTGGTTCCTGGACCGTTTATTTCCAGGGAACTCACTTAGTATTTGTTAGGTTCTTGAGGTTGCTCGTTGCTCGGGGTGCACTGGAGAGTCGTCCAGTGTACTTTCTCCTGATCCGGTACCAGTGATGGCTGAGATCCTGCCGGTTCGTATCGGTCAGCGCGCTTGTCGTACTGGGCGTAAGCAGCCTCTGATGGGATGTCCCTTTTTAGGCGAGTCGTCTTGGGAGCAGCGACAGGCGTCGTCGGAGGGTGGTCGACCAGGGACGTCTAGAGGACTGTCCTATAGTGACTCCTCCAAGAGTGGAGAGTCCAGGTCGTCTGGGGGAGTTGCCAGAGCATGGTCCGCCTAGTAGATACGAGGTGGAGAGGATTTTGTTGGGGTACGACGTCCTTAGGTGGTCTTCGTATGCAGAGTTTCGAGAGGCCGTGCGATTCGAGGCTGAGATGGAATGCATGGTCGATACCCTTGTAGATACTCATCTTGTTCTTGCCAATCTTCCCGAGTAGTCCAATGCGATCTTGGTGTCTTGATGCGAAGTATGAAAGAAATAAAAGAGTGTGGGAGTTTTGAAGGTAAAAGAGTCCAAAAGATGTAGAGACATAAAGAAAAAGGAAGTCCGAAAATCGTGCGCGATGACAATTACAGCAAAGATTGGGGATGGAAAGAGGACATCTTGAGGGGTTGTGCTTATATATTCCTGGTCCTGCTTATATAAACACCAGTAACTCTGAGTCAAAATCTTGATTCTCCTTGAGTATATCTAAAAATGAATAGGGATGAGTCATGATGATATAAGTCATGGTGGTATCTGTAACATGTTTAATCACAGCCCATTCCATTAGAGAATCTAGCCTGGCTTCTTGATGATCAATTTGATGGTGTCTCAGGGAGAATCCCCAGATCATAACACCCCTCTAATTATGGCTTTTAGATGTAACCATTGTAGGAGGGAGTCATTGGAACTAAGGGCTATTGGGGGTGGTGTTTTTAGTAGGCTGTCCCCAACCAGATCATCTCTCTTTGCTTTTCTCCCCCACCTCCCTACTCCCAGCAATCATTTACTATGTCTGCTGTCCCTCAAGTATTTATCCCCCCCTCTCACTACAAGGAGATCTGGTGTCATCGCACACAATTTTTGGACTCCTTTCTCTCTATGTCTCCACATCTTTTGGACCCTTTTTATTCCTTACCACCCCACACTCTTTATTCATTTCACCATTCACACATCACAACCAGACACCAAGATCAACATTGGACTATTTGGGGAGATTAGGAGATACAAGATGGGTGTCTACAAGGGTATCTACCATCCACTCCATCTCTGCTTCCACATGCACCGCCTCCCAGAACTCAGCATAAGAGGACCATTGAAGGACATTGTACCCTAGCAAGACCCTCTCCACCTTGTACCTACTAGGTGGACCATGCTCAGGCAACTCCCCCAGACAACCCAGACTCTCCACCCTGGGAGGAGTCACTGGTGGACAATCCTCTTGACGTCCCTGATCGACCACTCTCCGATGACGATGATTGCTGCTGAGCAAACGAACCACTTGGTACCATGTACCCAATCAGCAGCTGACAACAACCATGACGAAAAGCACACTGACCAGTACGAACTGGACAAATCTCGGCCATCGCTGGCAAAGGCACAGGAGAGGACATGGATGAAGATTCCCCAGAGCACCCAGAGCATCCCACTATGTCCAACCCCATCACAGGTTGTTCCTCAACCATGGAAGGGTGGGAGGTATACTCCAGTTCATCATCTAGGATCTAGGAGACATGTCAACACTGCTTCCTCAACAAGGAAGAAAACAGCATTGGACATACCTCAATGGGAACCTCCCTGCTCCCATCCAATCCACACTTCCAGGCATGGTCCTAAGAACATTTGTTATCATTAGAGTACAACATCCCCCAAGAAACAAATGGACCTGCAATGCCTCAATCCTCCCATGGAGTTCCACACTGAAACACTCCTGTTTCTCCCACATTGCCTCCATCTGTTCCAGGCAGTCACCAAGCTCCCTGTTCTGACAAACAAGGTTATCCATGGTCAGGACATCACATTTTTAGGCCTCCTCCATATCCTTGCACTCTTCACACTCTCATTGCACCTAGGAGGAAGAGTTAGTTCAATGCTGCAATACATTGAATCAGCTCTCCCCACCTCCTTCTCCAGGATCTCTATGCAACGGAGTAGCTGATTACCAATGGGGGGAGGATGCCTCATCTCCAGACTGGTCGGAACATCCCTCCCCCTAGTTGAACTACCCTCTTCGTACCTCTCGGGAACATCCTTCACCCCCATAGTGAGCAACCTATCCAATACCTTATCCCTCTTGGGATATAGCACCCTCCTATCACTCTGAAGGCAAGCTGTCTGGATGGCAGTCCCCCATAAGAAGTCCTTGTTGAAGAGGTCGGGCATGGGGTCCTCAAAGTACTCCATACCTGGAGCATCCAAACGATCAATGATGGTGGCAGTATGGGGATAGGGGATAAGGATGTTCTGCCTGGAGTGAGGGTAACAACCCTCAGCAGTATGAGAGACGGATGTGTCAAAAACACAGTACTTGGTACTGGAGATTCTAGGCATGATGATGGGTAATGAGAGGATGGGGAGATGGCAGAAGAAAGCTAGGTTTGTTGGTTTTGGAAGATGAGCAGATGATGAGTTGGCACCCTAGGATGCCCCCTTTTATCCACCTCTTCCCAACCAGCACATGTCACCCATTGTTCCCATCAATCTCCTTGGTGACACAAGTGGTACCACTTTTCCTATTTTCTCATTGGTCATTCCCATGCTCCCCCATCAGTCTCCCTGATGACAATGGTGTCACTTCCCCTCCTTTTTCTCATTGGTTGTCCCCACGCTTCTCAGCTCCCCCTTTGTCATGAAATTCTCACAACCCCTTTTTCCCTTTGTTCTAATTTTCTCATGACCCACATTCATTCCTTTGATGACTCATTATGACTTTAGGTCAGACTCCCTGACTCAGCGTTACAATCACATGTCACAGGCCACTCTGGTAGTATATAAGGACCTCTGATAGTGCTTGTATTTGCTAGTTTTGTTATTACAGGATTTCCTCTGCCTGAAGACTCTCTTTGGACAAGCTCAGAGACTTGCTGTAAGATACAGGACTGTCACAATTTTCGCCTTTCCTCTCGTCTTCTATGGCTAAGTCATAGACGCCCGCACGTGCCTCAGTCACGTGGACATCCATTTCTTCCCCTTTTTTTCCTTCTTTTTCTTTCTTCGAACATTTCAAGGACTTATCTTATCTTATCTTATCTTATCACCACAGCAAGACAAAGGCAAAACTCATGTCATTGAAAGGATTCTATCTAGGAGGCCAAAGAGCTAGACTGGCCATGAGTAAACCTCAACCTATCCGCGTCGGAGATCTCGGGATACACCACAAGATCACTACTCTCCAACGGCCACATCGACACCATCCTACCACTCAAGGCACGATCCATAGCACCCTTCCTCCCCTTCCCCATATCCCTATCCATCTTTACCTCCAACGACTCCAACGGTCTACTGGACGGACCAGCAACTGGTGGCACCTCATAAGGACTTTCAGATCTAAGATAAAGAGTGTGAGTTCAAATCAACAGAACCCACCCCCTGAATCTACCTGGCGCACCCTCCCTGTCCAGTCAGCTGCATTGCCACTAATCTCTTCGGCCCTCTCTTCTTCCCCTTGCGCGCCCTCTGCCCACTGGTCGTAGGCCTTGGTGTCGGCGCACAACGAACGGTCTTGATGGAGACAGTGTCTCCCGACTCTTCGGATCCCAAACTTCCAGATCCAGGACTTGCGGGCGATGCGCCCAAGATCGGGTCCTCAGAGAACTCAAATGGATCATCCCTCGTCCCCGATCCATTCATCTCCAAGTATAAGCCGATGTCGAAGAGGTGGCTCTCCGTCCTAACCGCAAACACCCTCTGCGTCGCAATCACATCCTGGATATCCTCCTTCAAGAGGGCAATCTACGAATCTGGATTAGTCTGATGAACCTCAGACCATCGCCCAGAACCGTACCTCGTTCTGCTGCTCATCAATTATCTTGAGGAGCTCGTGGTTAAGACCAGCGGACGCCCGGACGCATCTCTTCTCCCAAATAGAACGCGGGTCCTTTCTGGGAAGGTCATCACGGATAATACGTCAGAGAAGGGACTTATATCGATCTCCTGCAACGTGAGGAACTCTTCCGGAGTCAGCATCCGTACTGATGGTGAGGGCATAACAAAAGTCTCCCCAGTGGAGATCGCCGAAGGTCTCCGTCGAATACGATCCCACATTCTTTGCACGACGGATGATCTCGTCGTTGGTCGGGTAATCGGTACTGGGATGGGAGGAGGAGAATGTGGCTGTGGTACCATGAGATATGTGTGGGTAGGTGTGGAGAACGCGAGGCATGGTAGAGTGAGGTATCGAGGAATGGTGAAGGAAGCTAGTCGAGGACTGCTGCAGAACATCAGCAGAGATCTCCTCGCTTATATCCCATCCGGATCCCCCCCTCGGCCCAAGCCCGGCCTCCGGTGACTCATCCCTGATGACTTGCGCTTTGTCAGGACTGTATTGGTGATTATTCATCTCTTTCCCATGACCCACATCATTCCTTTTGGACCTTTCCTATTCCGGACAGTTTCTTCTCACGACCCACCGGGACTCCGGTGGCTCACATTCATTTATCAAATCTAATGAGTCAGCATCTTTGTCATTCGCTTTGTCAGACCTGGTCTGTGCGCATTGCGCAGCCCATGGTCTGTGCGCTGCACAGCATGGTCTGTGCGCACCTCAGTAGTATATAAGAACCTGTAGTATAGTGCTGTACTCCTTAGATTTGATATCATCAGAGACTCCCTAGCAGCTTCACCAGCTGAACCTGGTAGCCTGATCCTCTCTTAGCATCTCCTGCCTGTCCCCTTCATCTGCCTCTCTTCATCCGCTCCCCTCACATCACTTGTCACCTGATCCCCTCAGCGCTCGCCAGTAGCGGCTCAGGGTGTGCTGTTAGGTCCGCCTGACAAGGACACCAGGCCTGTTCTCTTCCACTCCACTCCCTCTTTCCCCTACTGTTGCATCCACTGCCTCCTCAACCCATCATCCAGCATTGTGCAAGACCCTGCTTCACCTCCCATCCATTGGTTTGAAGACCTCTATCCACCTCAAAGTGGCTCATTGTTATCTCTGTTCAGCAAGAACAAGCTACTCAAGAATTGGTTGGTGACTCCTGGTGGGG
>Ga0307517_10010220_pt1 | contig 13168 bp, 9 predicted proteins | sample 23_EM_MG_FD_194515 | JGI IMG/M metagenome (GOLD analysis project Ga0307517, IMG submission 194515) | Populus trichocarpa ectomycorrhiza microbial communities from riparian zone in the Pacific Northwest, United States - 23_EM | ecosystem: Host-associated > Plants > Roots > Unclassified | place...
ATATGCAAAGTCTGCAAATTTTTCATTAATCATCAAAAGTCCCTTAACATTTAGAAAAGTAGGGTATTAATACTAAAACCCTAACTAGAATAAGCGATTGGGCTTATCGCCCACTAAATAAAATACCCACCAATAATTAAATCAAACCCAGCAAATAAAACCAAATTAATAAAACTCAACTAAAAGTTCATATAAATTAAACCCAAAACATAAGTTAAAGCACAATCTCTCAATTGTTTGGGCTATCCTCCATCGTCTATGATCATTCGCGTGCACAAATAATATTTCGGGTTCGGTGTCCCCATCAAGATAGTTATTCAAAGAATAATTCAATATTATTACGAGAATAAATAATACCATTTTTTTTGTTGCAATTAAATATAATTCTCATTGTAAAATGACTAACGAGGTAGAGACATTTTGACATAAATGTAGAAAGTAGAGGTCAATTAACATTATTTGTAAAACTTGACTCACTTAGTGATCGTGAAACAGGTATTTTTTATTCTACATTTACCGATTATAATTGGCATCACATAGATTTGACTAGCCAGCTCTAAATTAACATCATGCTTTTGCGAACTTAAACATAACATTAATATTTTTAGTATTTCCTTTGAAAATTGGAACTGCTAGGAGCAATTAAAACATATAGTATTATTGCCTATTTTGAGCAAAGAAATTGCTGGAAAATATTAACCAAATTAAGGTTGGTTTGTAATATAACCATCATTAAATTTTAATTAGCTGTAAATTATTAACATACACCGTGTGCGTGTGCGTGTGTGTGTGTGTGTATCCTCTCTCAACATGCTTGCGTGCATATCTCTACGGTTGTTGCATGCATGGCTGGATTTTGCTCTTCTTTTAGCAGTATAAATAAATAAACAAACTTCCCAGCTAGCTGGTTCACAGCTAATTTTGCCTCCACCATTGAGTTAGGCGCCTGGTGACAGTTTCAAATGGAATATAAATAAGCATCCTCCGCTCAAAGCCTGATAAGAAACTTGTTGCTTCATTATCGTTATGTTTCCCATTAATTTGATTAGCTTCATGATCAAAATAATGAATTCTATAAATTGGGCCTCATACATTTCTTTTCTTTTATGTCATTTCCTTCTAGTGAATGACTCGATCCAATGTTGCATCTGATCTTGGACCCTTCAAATCTGATATTTCTATTCCCGCTCTATTCGTGTTTGGAGACTCTTGGGTGGATAATGGAAATGGAAAATATATGGGTAATCCAAATCCATCTTCTGCATATGGTGTGGATTTTAAAGTAGACAATCAGAGCAGAGCCTCCAATGGAAAAACTATGGCAGATTTTATTGGTAAGAATAAAAACACAGACAAACCCTGCAATTTTGATAGAATATTATGGTATGAAAATTCTATAATGCATTCTAGATGTCATGCCTATTTCTTTTTTTTTTCAAAATTTAGTGTGTTTTTGAAAATTTTATCGAGTTTTTCACCATATTTCATACAAACACCAAATTAATGAAATTCTAGAATTTTAAAGGAAGGCACAGCAATAAAATGTTAAAGGTGATCAAAATTATACAATTAACAGGAAACCTTGCCTAAAAGTTTATAAGCGATCAAGGAATATCAATTATTTTAAATCTAAATACATGTTTAAATTGCTTGAAGATGCACGATCTTTAGACTAGAAATTATTTAATAAAAGGGGATTATAATTTCATATAATCTATTATTTATCTTTGGAATGTTAACATTAATTGCAGCTCAAAATTTTGGATTACCATTTCTTCCTCCTTTTTTGAGTTTGAAGAAATCGGAAAGCATTCAATTCGGGGCCAATTATGCATCTTCTGGTTGTGGTATTCTTCCCGAAACAAAAAAAATACACATATGTGAGCATTTTATCTCCTTACCTTGAACTTTATTATTTGATGGTCAAGTTTAGGACATATACGTACATACACAAGGAAAGCTTATGGAGTCAGTTTGATACCTAATTAATTCATATTACTTGCTAATACTTATTTTTTAAATCATCTTTAGGTCAAATGCATGGATTTGGACGAACAAATTGAATTGTTTAAGAGCTCCTTGAAGAAGTTAAAAAATCTTGATGACTTGTCAAAATCTCTTATATTCATCAATATAGGACAAAATGACATGGACCTCAACAAAAGATTGTCGTCTAATGGTTCTCTTGACATGGGAAAATATCTTGCCGAACCATTAGCCAAACGATTACAGGTAAATATCATAAAATTAAAAGATATTAATCAACCAAATCTTGATAATGCAAAGTTAATTATCTTAACATAAACTAATTGATTTCCTTAATTGAATATATAGAGACTTTACGATCATGGTGGACGCAAATTCTTACTGAGCAATTCCCTTCCTCTAGGATGTAGACCATTCTCAATATCTCAAGAAAAACCCACTACACGATGTGTAGAACGACTGAACAAACTAGCTTCTGAATTTAACAGCTACCTTCCTCGGATGCTAAAGGACCTAGAATCCACTCTTTCGGGTTCTAAATTTGTCCTCTTAGATGTCTACAAGGTGTTTGAAGATGTCTTTTCAGAACCTGCTTCATACGGTAAGTGTTACTAGTTGTTGCAATTAATTATTAATTCATGTTGTTTAGTATTAATTTTCCTAGACCTCGTAGTGAGACATTTTCTTGTAAATGCCTTGCAGGAATAACTGACATAACCCATTCTTGTTGCCCCATTGATTCTATGAAGCACATCCCAATGTGTAAAGATGGAGAAGTATGCATTAACAGAAACCAATATGCTTTTTTTGATGCAATCCATCCTACCGAAGTAATGAATTCCATAATGGTAAGTCGTTGCTTAAAAGAGTCGTCTATATGTAAACCATTTAATTTGATAGAACTCGTGAAAACTTAATTCACGAGTCATATTTTATTTGTATTTCAATCCTTATTCTACGACTTTATGCAACAAAGGAACAATTAATATCATATATATTTTGATGGAACTTGTGAAAGCTTAAATAGTGAATCTTGTATCATATGTAATTCTATTGGCAATATTCCTATGAATATATATTTTTTATTTTAATAGTCTATAATTGGCAATAAAACTATTAATAGACTCCTTTTGTTACCTTTCATCCACTTTTTTCATTGAAATCTCATGTGCTTAATATTGCTAAAAAAATAAATATAAAGAACCCCTAGACTATCTACGTATTTGATTAGCACCTCTAGTATTTTTTTTTTCTATTTTGATTTTAATTCATGAATTATGATGTGCTAGGATGAGAAAGCCTTTCGTTATCATCATCATTGAAACTCCACCTTTATAATCACTAAATCAGCGCAAAAGATCCCTCAAAAACCAGTTCTAAACCCAAATCAAACTAAAAAAACTGAGTTTTTAAATTTAAAATTTTTAAATCTTAAAATAGTCAAATATGATAATAATTCGATTTAAAATTTGTACATATTGGAATAAATCTAATGGAGAGACCCCAATCCTATAACCTGTATTACTGGTTATTTAACCCGCTATGTCGTGGGTCAAATATTTTTTTTATAAAACAATAAATTATATATACATACTTTTTTGATGCATTTATGTAGTTTTAAAAATTATAAGTATAAATAAAAAAATTTATGTATATATATAATCAAATAAATTGAGAATTATGTGTATTAATAAATAAATAAATAATTAATCAATAATAACTAAAAAAATCAAGAAACAAGTGTAAATCAAATATTTAATAAAAAAATATTTATCTTGTTGTGTTTGTTAAATTTTGTTTATTCAAATATTTTTTATTTGTTTGAATAAAAAATATATATTAAAAAAATTTTTTATTTAAAAAGCATAATTTCATCTATAGAAAATAATTTCAAGAAGCAAAAATTTAAAAACGATCACATAAAAACAGAGAGTTTTTTGCTTGCTGCTAAAGGAAAATAAAAAATTTAGCAGCTTATCTTTCACGGTTGTGCTTGGTGGTCAGGCGCTCTCCTACAAAAGAAAGATTCCACCATGTTAAAAACACAATTAGTTAACTAAACAGTGAGCAAAATTGTGTAAAGCTAAAGGCAAAGCAACAGATCACGAAGAGGTGAAATGATGACAGTAAAGCTATAGTCCTCTGGGCTGCAAAGATCTTGCCTACGGTTCCTAGCTCCTAGATTAATACATGAAGTTCTTGGGAACTTTGATCAAAGCAAAGCTTAGTATTCCATTCACCTTCATATCCCAAAAAACAACTGTAAGCACCTCAAAACCCCCTAATACCAGTAGTTAAATTACGATCAAACACCATTAATTAACACAATTAACAATGAATGAATAACCATCAGAATATGAAGGAAAATAATACAAGTAAAGAATCAAAGAGAAAATTTTAAAGATTTGCAGTTACATTCCAAGGTCACACAGCAAGTGACTTGCTGGCCTTTATTGAGGTATTGCTCCGGGTCTAAATCCTTCTTCTTGCAATTGAGAAACTCTTCAATACACATAATCTTATATTATTCTCATGATCATTTAGACGAAATAATTGATTAGACATAATTAATAGCATCTATAAGCCAAGGACGAAATCTATAAAAACATGAAATGCACAAACATAAAGACAACACTTATCATAACCTCTTTCATCCACCAGTCACCCAAACGTCATTTAATTAGCATGTCTTTCCTTAAGAGCATCAAGAATCCAAAAAAAGGACTTAAAAGCTCAACATACAGCAATAATAAAATCCAAAGAACAGCTTGAAAATAAACGCATCTCTCTCAAAATCCTTGTCAAACACCTTGTGTGCATCATGTGAAGACAGTCCAAACTAATTAGAACACTTAACTAAACCTATCACCTGCCTCCTAAGAAAGCTTCACATGACGTAAGCTTTCTCGGTCCAAGCTTGCATTTGAGGCCATATAAAACTTAAAACTATGGGTATTGTAACACACAATAATCATTCGAGAGAGCTTGCATTCCAACCAGAAAAGAACAAAAAGGCTCCCTCAACTTTTATAAGTAGGAAAACTTATTCTAAGCCTTGAAATCCTTGTAAAACAATTCAAAGCAAGAGAGGCAACAATAAAGAGATTCAAGATTTCAAGGATCGGAAAAAAGTAACGAAGCGCAAGACACGGCCAAGAAACAGGAAAAAAGAACAACAAAGCCAGGGCAAAAAGCAAAACAACCTGGAAACAGACGAGTGACAATAAACAGGAAAAAAAAATGCAAGCAGACCTGTCCAGGAAAAGGGACTCCAATTTGCAGGAGAAGAAAATCAATCAGAGTCAGAAGACAGCAAAGAAAATTAAGGGATGCTAAAGAATTGGATTACTGCCCCCCAATAATGAAAACCAAAGAGATGAGCAGGAAGATAAGAACAGAAACAAACTTGGATAAACAGACAGAGCGGAAGGTAGGGGTCCCGACCAAGTGGAGGAGCTCCTCAGGTGCACCTTTCTTTCAGACAGCGCAGCAAAGAAAAACATTTGAGTTGGTAAAAAAAATTGTAAGCGAACCTGTAAAAAACAGTCGCATATGAAGCAACGGAAGAAAAGAAGCAGTCTTGGCCAAAGGCTGAAGTTCTCAAGCAGCAGATCAAAGGGTGTTAGTATGTTCTCTCTCAGTAAGTGGCAAAAAAATAGTAGGGAAATAAAAAAACGAAGGAACTCGACTGGAGAAACAATCTCAAATGAAACAGCTAAGCAAAAGGAATCAACATTAATGCAGCGTAGGAGCAACCAAGCTGTAGATTAACAGCTTGTCATGATTCTCTCTTTCAGAAAGCGCATCAAAATAAGAATCAACTGGCGAAAAAAAAAAAAAAACTAACCTGGGAAGAAACAGTTGCAAGCACAACGATGAAGTAATCTGCAGCAGTCCTAACCAAGGTTGAAGTTCTGCTCCTTGCAGGTAAGAGGGTGTCATTCTACCCTGTCTCAGTAAGAATTTAAAAAATCAAAATAAAATTTTTAAAAAACGAAAGACACTAAACTGGAAGAACTGGTGCGAAAGTAACAGTGGAGTAAAAGCCTTGACGCAGCACAACAGTTCTCACGCTGCAGGCAAACATGCCATTAGTGTGTGGTATTTCGACACCCATTGGACATGACATTAATCCAAGAACACAATATATCTCCTAATCCAATGCTCTAATTTGGTAATGCCATGATTATGGCCTGAAAACCAACAAAAAAAGAAATAAACATGGAAAGTAATGAGAAAAGGCCCTTACACTTTGTCAGGACTGCGACCATGTCACTGTCTTTGCAGCTTCCAAAGAGAATGTAAGCACAACGAAACACAACCCTGCAAGAACAAAAATAAAGATAGCAAGCAAAACCTGAGTCTATTTTTATCCAGCCTGGAGATTTTTAAAAAAGCAATGAAACAGACTCATATGTTGCTGGCTGCGTTGCATTGTTTGTAAGCCATGGCCGAGAAGGAAAAAAAGAGCATCGGGTTCAATCGAAGGAAGAACACACGGGAATCAATAGAAACCATGATGACTCTCAATGAAAAGACTAATCCTGCACGTTTTCTCATCTTCAAAGCAAACGCGAAAGGCAAAACCAACAGCTGAAGCTTATTTATATCATGAGTGATTTAGCAACAACACCTTGTACAGAACAAAAAGCAAAGTGTTCCTAGAAAGGGTTGATTAGCAAGCTGCCCATGTCACAATAACAGAGTAAGCAAGCCTTGCTGTAGACGCATGGAAAAGACACCAACAACTTGTCCAAGAATTATCAAAAGCACATATTTATGGTTGGACAACCACTTTTCCTTCAGTGCAGTCACAATATTAGTATTGTTGATCAAGGCAAGAAAGAAAACCAGGGAAATTGAACTATCAAGGCTGTGATCTACAGAAAATGTGATGATGAATATATTGAAAGGAAAACAGGTAACATACTAACCAGCTAACTAAGGAGAGCAGTGACAATGTGCGCAAATGGAACACTGAGAAACAAAGAATGGTTATAAACCCACCCAACGAACCTAGAAGACGCAAATAAGAGAAGCAAAAGAGAAACATGTAAGCCAACCAAATGTGACATTTCACCAAATACCTCAAGTGCATGGAAATTTCAGGTCCCAAAGCAACAATACGAAAGGCAACAGTGCAATAACTTGCCAACAGTGAATGTCATTAATCGAAACTAATCAATAATCACAATCTAGTTATCCATCTCGGATGCTATTAACCGAAGCTAATCATCAAGAACAACTCGATCATCCATTTCGGATGTCATTAGCTAAAGTTAATCAATAATCACAACTCGGTCATTCATTTTGAATGTCATTAGCCGAAGCTAATCATCAAGCACAATCCAGTCATCTATCTCGTATGCTATTAGCCAAAGTTAATCAACAATCACAACCCGGTCATTCATTTTGAATGCTATTAGTCAAAGCTAATCATTAAGCACAACCTGGTCATCCATCTCGGATACCGTTAGCCAAAGCTAATCAACAATCACAACCCGGTCATCCATATCCGATGCTATTAGCCGAAGTTAATCAACAATCACAATCAACATTCCATAATCGGTTTGACTTTCGTCAGCAGCCCAATTTCATAACAGCTCAATTAACATCTCATAGTCGGTTTAATATTCATCGCAACACAATAATATATCTTCCTCAAACAAGTCATTTCAGAATATTAACATTTTCATCATTGTTTCAACATTCATCAAGAACTCGATCAACATTTCATAGTCGTTATAACAGTCGTCAAGAATTCAATCAAACATTTCATCGTTCATCAAGGATTCAATAACATATCGTTCATAAGTAAATCATTTCAAAACATTAACATCATACGAGAAAAAGGTGGAAACCACCTACCTTGTTCCACTCGTAGGGTGTCTTTATCCTAACGAAGGTCAGATCCCAATTGTACCACCTAAAACATCGATGGCCATAAATCAGTACATTCGTATTCAGTAATTGCACAACCCTTCACCATGCATGTCTCAAGCATACACAAGTTCATATGCAAGTGTTCCACATATTACAACCATATAATGCAATCATTTTAATCATTGGACCCATTCAAATACGTAACTCTACTGCAAAAGTTAGTTAGCGAAAGCTAGTTCACTAATGACATAGATTTGTCTGTGGACTAATTCACTGAAACACAGAATCGTTAGCGAACTGTTTCCCTGGCGACACCCCATTTTGACAGTGAAAATTGACTCGCTGCAGACACCACAATTCGCAGTGAAAATTGATTCGCTACAGACACCACAATTCGGCAGCGAAAACTGATTCACTGCGGATAACACAATTCGTTAGCGAAAATTGATTCGCTGGAGACAACACAATTTGGCAGCGAACATTGATTCGTTGCGGACAACACAATTCGGCAACGAACACTAATTCGCTGCGAATAACACAATTCAGCAGTGAAATCTGATTTGCTATACACAACACAATTCAACATCGAACAATGATTCCCTGCGGACAACATAATTCGGCAACCAAGCATGATTCGCTGCGGACAACACAATTCAGCCACGAACATTGATCCGCTGCGGACGACACAATTTCAGCAGCCAATGCTAGTTCGCTACAGACAACACAATTTTGGTAGTGAAATCTAATTCGCTGTAGACAACATAATTTCGGCAACAAACACTAGTTCGCTGCAGACAACACAATTTTAGCATGAATACATGCATTTTAGTTCCAGCATTACCTTTGTTTTTAGAACCCAGTAGAATCACATAATTTCAAGCATGAACACATGCATTTCAGTTCCAACATTACATTTGTTCTTAGAACCCAGCAACATCACACAATTTCAAGCATGAACACATGCATTTCAGTTCCAACATTACATTTATACATTAACACATTTCCATAGAATTTGATCAAAGATTTATTATAGAAATTACATCACAGTTGCATATACGATTATGTTTTTGGCAAGGTCATCCCTCAAACATTTGGCCACCTAAACTCCTGGTCTGTGTGACATCCCCATATCCGGGATAAAGCAACGATCTCACATTAACTGATAAATAGAGTGATTAAATTTTTTTTCTATATCTATTCATGGTGTTTGTATTAAAGTCTACCGAAATTTCGATGGAGTCTCCCCTATACCGGGAGGTCCCAAGTTATCAACATACGACATGTTTACACTTCTAATATATCGCACCTCCTAACTCAAATCAACCCAATCATCTTGGGTCTCAAACCCACAAACATCATCATTCATATCAATCACAATGTTTATGATATACATTGTACAACAATTATCATTATGGATGGATAAAGATATAAAGATGCATACATGGAACATGGTTATTCAAACTACAGAATTAAATTCATCTGTTCAAGTTTAAACATTAATTATACAAATTGAGTTAAATAAAAGTCGTAATATTACCAATTACAAGGATATACTCTGTAGAACCTAAATTACAAAAAGTGAATCTAAGCTAGAATCTACTCTTGTCGTGCATGCGATGGTCCTGTAAACAAAATACATATTATTAAAATATGAATATCACAATAATATAGCAATGCAAATATCCAGCAATTTAAAAAGGCAAACATGCATTCATATTTTATTCACTTCTCCCTTTTTGGGTTTTCATTGGAAACTCTTTCTCCTTCAACTACTAAAAACCATTTTCTCTTCCATTATCAACCTCCATTCAAGATCTCATAAGACCACCCATAATTATTTTTGCTTAACACATTACCGATACCAATTTCACTATTATCATCATCTCCCCATAGGAGTCGATGCAAGGTGATCCCCTTACCCGGGATCCTAACATACACTAAATGTATGCTAGTCAATTCATCTTGATCCCCTTACCCGGGATCCCAACATACACTAAATGTATGTTAGTCCAAACATGGGGATCCCCTTACCTGGGATCCTAACATACACTAAATGTATGCTAGTTCACGCCCTAAATCACACTTCTCATATTTTCTTTGTCAACGATAATTTCATCACTTGCCAATTCACACAACAACTGTTCACCTTGAATACACATGCATTCAGAATACTATCCAAAATATCAGCATCATTACACAAACTTTCCTCCTTTCTCCTAATATCCAACGTTCGGTAATTCACATCTCACATTAATAACATATTAAATCATAGAATTTCACTAGAAAGTATTGGTGCGGATCACCTACCTGCAATAGAAGCTCTACTCGTGCTTCCCTGCTACTGCTGTTGCACCACGTCTGTGGTCCCTCCTCTAAATCACAGGTTCATCTCATAAATTTTCCTCACTCAATGATATGTTTTATAATAACCATATCAACAACCAATAAGTCTTTCTTTTAGTCATTTCTTAATATTTTATGTTTTTCTCATTTCACCCATTAATATTGTCGTTCTTTGTCCAACCCCAGTTATCATTCCTTTCTTTATATTTGGACTGTTACTGTCTCGTTTTTTAACTGTTACTGTCTGACCTCTCCTCAGATTTGTAACTATATCTGGAGTTATAGAACTCCGATTCAAGCGAGATTAGTCTCGTTGGAAAGCTAAGACATGAGGCTACAAGTTCTCTGAATAAAGGAGAACCCAGTTCTACCTCTAAGACAGTCAAAATTGCTCATCAACAAATATTTAGACTGTTACTGTCTCGTTTTTGAACTGTTACTGTCTGACCTCTCCTTAGATTTTTAACTATATCTAGAGTTATAGAACTCCGATTCAAGCAAGATTAGTCTCGTTGGAAAGCTAAGACACGAGGCTACAAGTTCTCTGATAAAGGAGAACCTAGTTCTGCCTCTAAGACAGTCAAAATTGCTCATCAACAAACATTTAGATTGTTACTGTCTCGTTTTTGAACTGTTATTGTCTGACCTCTTCTTAGATTTTTAATTATATCTGGAGTTATAGAACTCCGATTCAAGTGAGATTAGTCTTGTTGGAAAGCTAAGACATGAGGCTACAAGTTCTTTGAATAAAGGAGAACCCAGTTCTGCCTCTAAGACAGTCAAAATTTCTCATCAACAAACATTTGGATTGTTACTATCTTATTTTTGAATTGTTACTGTCTGACCTCTCCTTAAATTTTTAACTATATCTAGAGTTATAGAACTCAAATCTATAATTTAACATCCAGACATCAATTCATAATTGACTTTAAAACGACTCGAAAACCATGTTTAGAATATCTTACCTGGTACAATTAAGGTCTTGATCCCTCCTTTTCTTTCTAATGACAGTCGGCCCTTCCCTCTTCTTTTCTTGTTTAAGTTTTCTTATTAATCCCTTGCCCACCAGTGTTTAGTTTACCTATAACCCTTAATCTTGGATGGGTTCTTGAAATTTGGTGTTTCTCTCTTGATATGTAAAAATGGATACCAAAAACTCCCTCTCTTACTTTCTTCATGATAGTTGCAGATTTGTTTTTGGTAAGAAGATGAGTATTTATGCTCTATAATTTTTCTTGTTTGCATTTAGGCCCCCACATCTTTTTTTTCTTCTTATTATTAAGTTATACATCTTTTCATTTCTTATAATTTCACCCCACAACTTTTAGTTTAGTTTATTTTCTTTAATTTAATCCAACCCTCAACATTTTCGGGTTGACTTATAATGTCTCGAAATATTTCGTCCAGAAACTTATATCCAAAAATTTATGAATTCCCATTTTTATTTAACCATATGCATGAATTTCTTAACTTTTTATTTCTCATGTAGTTAGTTTGCAATCTAAGCAACCTTTTTTTTCCCGAGGTTTACATTTCCAGCCACTATTATGGCCGACCAACTAACTAGATTTGAATTTGCAAATTCATCCATCCCCCCATACTGTCTATTCTGGTTATAAGTCCTTCATCTAGCCCATTTGTTGTCTTTCTTTTTAGTTTAGTTTTTTCCCCTAGTAGGTAGTGTAAACTACTGGCTAATCCCTCATGATTTTTTCTTCGCCCCTTCGATTCCAAGGCTCAAGAACAGGTGAAGAGATGATTTGGTTCATACCTTACTGTTTTCAGTAGTTTTAGAAAGGAATTTAACAAGTTTTTCTCCCCTCTTTGCTCACGTTTTTCTACTTCTTCTTCCTCTCTGGTTTCGGTTTTCCTTCCCTCATTCTCTAGTTGTACCAGCCGGCCTGTTACACACCCTCTTTTGTCATAGTTTTAGCCATGTTTGGCACTCATTAACTCTATTTTCCTCTATAGGGTTCAAGAGGAATGCATGCAGCTGGATCGTGTGTTTTTCTCTAGATAGAGGGAAGGGTCTACTGCAGCTGTTGGGATTGGTTTTGGGAAGAAGAGGGTCACCTTCTCTCTTCTTCTCAACTCTCTACTCACTCTTCACTCAAGAGAGCTTGCATGCAGGTGATCTGGTTGGGTTTTATTGGGAGGAGCGAGGTTCAGTTGCAATAATGGCTGCAGTTGTTTCTAAGGGAGATGAAGAGCCACCTTTTCTATTTCCTTGTATTTATAGCCCCTATAAGTGTGCTGGGGTGTTTGGGCACTGGACCAAGGTTGTCCTTATCCCCCCCTTTTAGGTTATCTTGGGCTGGTTTCTATTCCAATTATCCCCTAGGATAGGCCGATCCAACACTAATTTTTGTTGGGTTTTACAATGTCACTGTCGATTCATAAATCACCAGCCAAAAACTGTGTCGCTGCCGATTTAGAAATCGACAGCAAGTGTCGCTGCTGATTCAAAAATCGACGGCGGCAGTGGAGTCATTTCCGGCTTTAATTTACTTTTTTTATGTTTATAAAAATGTTTTTAAACACATTCTTTTTTATATGCATGATGTCAAGGTTATGTCAGAGAAGATTGGTCTTCCAATAAGGAAGCTCCCTGAAAATACTTCATTCTCCCATTTGTAAGCCAAACCAAAACCAAGAAACTTCTGCTTACCGGATTGAAAACCAAACACAATGTCACCATACTCTAACATCACGTCATGCAATTCTTCACTAGAAAGACGTGGGGGTGCAACATCCTTTTTACCTCTTGCCAATAAAAAATCATTTATGTTCTTTCTATACTTGTGATTTATTGGTAAGAAACGTCGGTGGTAATAAAAAAAAGACATTTTACCCCCGTTTGTTAACGTAAATGCCTTGTTGTTTTCCATGCAGTATGGATATGCTAGTTTTCCATGCGTGCTTCAACTAGAAACCATTCCATAAACTAGAAAATCAT
>Ga0307517_10010221_pt1 | contig 13168 bp, 6 predicted proteins | sample 23_EM_MG_FD_194515 | JGI IMG/M metagenome (GOLD analysis project Ga0307517, IMG submission 194515) | Populus trichocarpa ectomycorrhiza microbial communities from riparian zone in the Pacific Northwest, United States - 23_EM | ecosystem: Host-associated > Plants > Roots > Unclassified | place...
ACTTCAACACTTCTTTTCTGTTTTGTCCAAATGAGTTTAGCAATTAACTTTTTTGTTAAAGTCAGAGGTGTTTCCTACTCATGGATCTGCTCTATTCAGCAAATTTAGGGGTGGGGGGGGGGGGGGGGTTTGCCCCTTCTAAATGAATTTCTCATTTTGGCTCTGCTATTGCAGCAGTTTTAAGAAAAATCCTCAAGGTGGATAGTGTTGTTGGGAATAAGAACTAAAATTTGGAATAGTGTTGCATGTATAAATGGAGTTGTGCATTTTGCTTATCCACTAACTGTGTTTGAGGAAATTCGGTCATTATTATTTCCCTTGTTTAGGTAAATTGAGTTACTCCACAAACAATGATGCAGATGTCAAGAGTCTAAGAGAGAGTTCCGGGGTACTGGGATATAACTGTGTCAATTTTTTTTCAGTTATGTCTTTTGTGGAGTTGATCTTGCTAGCAGAACAATCTAAACAGAGTTGCCATTGCAGAGGCATATGTCTCCATTTTGGATATGTTCATGATACTGCTTCATTTTGTCTGTACACCATTTATCCTTTGCCTTTGATCCCTAAAACCTTTGCACTTTTTTCCTGTCTGGATATCTCCCTTTCTGTCACCAAATTCTTACGAGGCATCATTTTTGGGGTGTAGAGGGCTGTTATGGTTTATGCACTGTGGAGATGAGTGGTTAGGGATTTCTTTTGTTTCCCTTCTCGCTCCTCCTTCTCCTTTTGCTAATTGTTGTTAGAGCTCCACAGGAGCTGTTTCCTCTTTCTTTTGTTCTTACTGACCTGGAGGACGCTTGAAGCAACTCTTGACGGTCTTGAATGAACATTCAGGTGCTTGATGTAGTAGTTTTCCTCTTCTCACCATTTCCTCCCCCCCTTTTCGCCAATGATAGTGTTAGAGAAGTGTTTTCTTTTTCTGGGAAGTTAATGCCATGACTTCTAGTTCTTGCTGCTGAAGATGACCCATTTATTGTCTTAAGATGCTAACTGGTGGGGGTAATGCTTGGTGATGCAAATCAAAATATCGATTTTACTATATGAGTATGAATTCATCCTTAACAGTGGTGAACATTCAACATATTTTTGTCTTCCATTGATATGGTTCAAATTAAATAAATATAGTGATGGCTAATTGCAGCTCTCTATGGTTACTGAAGAAAGAGATAGGTTGAAAAATGTTGTCAATGAATTGAAGAGGCCAAAGAATGATCAAGGAGGGGATGAAGCAGCCAGTGGAGTTCTTCTTCAGGTCTTGGAGTTGAATAGTTCATCTATTTTCCTTGGAACTCTTGCAATCTTTTCTAACAGTCTTTCTTTGCACTTTGCTTTTCATGTCCAGGAACTTGAATCATCTCTTGCACAGAAGGAATTTTGTATTAAAGAATTGGAGAGTAATCTACATGCACAGAAAGAAGTCAATAGTCGCCAATTGGAAGAAATAAAGACACTTAATGACATGCTACATAATGAAGCTAGAAGAATTAAGTCATTGGAAAGGGAGAGTGACCGGCTTCGTGCAGAGATCTCCCTATTGGAGTCTAAGGTAATTTTAAAGCTATTCCAAGAATTACCAGGCGCTTTTAGGCTTGGGCACTTTATTAAATGTTTTATTGACTTCTCTAATTTCTTAACATCTATTCATCTTCCAAACATGAGAAGGCTCTTTGACATATTCATGTATGAATGATGTTCGACTTCTTTCTGCTAGGAGAAGGTCATTCATGAAGGAGCAAAATATCAGTTCTGTTGAGGAAATCTTGTTAGTTTCCATCATAGGATGATTAAGTCTGTTGCTTCTGATCTTTTCAAAATACGTATTAAGGGATATGCATCATTATTGCCCACATATTTTTTGTGTGGAATAAAGGCATGGTTTGATGCTTGCAAAAATGTACTTTGGGCAATACTTGGTTTTTGTATCTGGTCTTGTATCCAGATTTCTTCATGCTGGTAATTGTACATACCAGGGATGCTCCCTGGATATAACTAAGTGCTAGGAGGCAGGTCTATTGTTAAATAATGTGGTTGATGAACTCCCCTTTTCTTTTCAATCCATGGGTTTATTGTTTCTGTTAAATAATGCATGCTTCAGGATTATTGGTTTGGACTCTGTTTGGCATAATAGAGTAGGAACTTCTTAATGCTGGTAGCCGAAGTTCATCCTCAGACAAGGCTTGTGAAACACTTCTCTTCTCATTGTAGGTTCAAGGCTGAAATTTTACATGACTGGCTATGTTCTTGTAAAACTTTATCTCATAGCCTGAAGGCAATTAGTATATAACTTACTGAAGTATGAACTTCTGATAAGACATGTTTCTCATGTCATAAGAACTGTCACATATCTGAAACAGAGTCCTTTGAGCTTCTATGTTAAGAATAGCTCACAGGAAAACACACAGATTCTTTCAGACGCACACATAAATATTTTAGCCCTTCTTTTGGTTTTTTGCCAAGTTTTTTTTCCTCACATGTGATGTTTCTTATGATCGTTAAAATTTGCTTGGTTTTAGGTGTGACCTTTATGGACACTAGGATATTTAGAACCGGTGCAAAGTCATAGAAGTATCCTTATTTGTGAGGGTTCAATCTCTATCTGTGCTTAGAGGATTATATGCTTTGCGCCTGGGCTTATTGTTGCGAAAATGGAACTGAAAATGTTGTATCCACTTCTTGCCTGTTGAAAACTACCTCATTTTATAATAAGTCAGCCCCCCAAAAAATTTTATGACATTAATGAAGGCTTTAGGTCTAGTTTCCTAGAGCAGTTGTTGCTTGCACTGGTTAGTGTTGGTATTCATATTTTCATGTGTATGTTCTCCAGCTAAATGTGATCCTTAAAACACAAGAACATTAAAAGTTGGCAATTTATAATTCTTCGACTGTTTCTGAAGTTGCTTTCATGCTCGTATGTGAATTTTCTGGAGTGCTTGTAGAGTGATTTTATTATACCCTGTCAACACCAGGATACCACCAAAGAGATTTTCCTGTATACCAAACATAAGCTTGGCTGTTTGTTTATGTTCTTCTATTTTCCTGTGATTGTTGATCACATTGAGAAGATGTAAAGAACATGAAAAAGGTTTGTTTAGTGTGTGGTATGTTGAAAACCAACTCTTTTGTGGTGTTCTCTTTCAGTTGCACACAATTGAGATCTGGTTATGTGAATGATTCATTTGTTAAAGATGCTTGATTTATTTTAACATTCAGCTATGATCCTTGACAAATTTATTTCCTTTCCTCCACAGCTAGGTCATGGTGACTTCTCTGCTGCAAATACAAAAGTGCTGAGAATGGTTAATACACTTGCAGTTGATAATGAGGCCAAACAAACTATTGAGGCTTTACGAACTGAGTTGCAGAAGACCAAGGAGAAGTTGCAAGCTGTAGAAGAATTGAAGAGTCAGTCAGGTATCAAGCACAAGCAATTTACCTTGAACAATTATTTTATTTTCCATTCCAAATTTGTTTTCTTCATTACATTTCTGTTCTGGACCTTCCAATACTTCTGATCATACAGTTTCATGATGATTAATTGTTCAGGTGATGCGGGCAAGCTGGTGGACTCCTATATCTCTGGGAAGATAACACAATTAAAAGAACAAATTGCAACTCTTGAAAAACGTGAAGAAAGGCGAGTGATGTTCACGAAGTATTTCGAATTCTTGCATTTTTAAACCACTATTCAATTTTATCATAACCCAAAGCGTTTGATTTTATCCATTGAACAGATACAAGACTGTTTTTGCTGATAGAATCTCTGTGTTTCGAAGGGCATGCTGTGAACTTTTTGGCTACAAGGTATCAAATGTTTCTCACTGCATTTGCAGTTTGACACCTATATTGGATTTACCAATTTCATTTAAATTTGATGGTAATTGGGCTGTGGAAAGTGTCATTCTTTCTGTTTCAAGCTCCAATTATGATAGTTTAACCCTTCATCGTCTGTTTTTAAATAAAAAAGGCATAAAGCTTAGTTGCTAGGACATTCCAAGGTACTAAGATACTCATTGGAGGCATAGGTTCCACTGACTCTTCTCATGTCATTATGAATCAGTTAGGGAGCTGCTGTCTTTTACTTGAGTATAATAGGCTTTTGCTCTTCCTTTGCTCACATCTTTTGCAGATTGTAATGGATGAACACCAGCGTTCTAATGGAATTCCAGTTACTCGGTTTACCCTGCAATCGGTCTACGCCCAAAGTGATGATGAGAAACTTGAGTTTGAATATGAATCAGGGAATACAAACATTTTGGTAAGTTAGCAAATTTAGGTTACATAGAGGTGCCTGATGTCCTTGAGAAATTATTCTACTGACAATAAAACATGCCAGTTGTGTCTTGGTGGCATTTGAACTGGAAATACTCTTGTGCTTAAATTCATGTACAGGACTTGAAAAATGATTTCCTGCATAAAAAAACTTTTCCTTTGGTGGAAAAGGAGTGAATATTTTAATTACAGTTTGTCATCTTCTTTTCTTTTTTTGGGTTTGGGCAAATGGGATGCAAAATACTTTTTTGGTATTTAGACCAGAAGAAAAGAATGTTACCAATTCATTTCCGTTGATTTTAGTGAAGAATTTTGAACTTTCTTTTTCTTTCTTCAATTGCAACAGGCTAACGATTACACATCACAGCCCGACATATCCCGTCAGGTATGGAGCAATAGTTTTCCTACAAATATTGTGTGTGGAGTCTGTGGACACAAGCACAGGCACAAACATGTATTACTTGCATACCTCTGAATGCTCTTCCTTAGCCTATATGACCTTAACTGGAAAATCACCCACTCCTCTCATGTTAAAAGTATATGGGGATGTTGAATGTTAATGCCTTTGATTTTAAATGGCTAGGTTGGGCTATAACTTTCAATGCTGGTTTATATGGAAAGTGATGGCACTTTGTTTTGTGTCATTGATGCTGTTAGGCCAAAGATTTTCTTCCAAAATTTGGACCGGCACAGTTGCTTGGTTTGGTTTTTAATGACCTGAAAGTTTGCACTTCATTTTCACTACTTAAAATTCTCAGCATAAAAGTTTGTCATCTGAACTGTTAGCTGAATCTGATTTTTGTTATTGACTACCCGCCACTGCTACTTGCTATTCTAGTTCTATTATTATTGCTTCGTTTCTTGGAATGTGGGGAAGAAACTCATCCAAAGCTTGCACTTTTTCAGGTGGATATATTTATTCGCAAGATGAACTCAATTCCAGCTTTCACGGCCAACCTGACAGTGGAGTCTTTCAACAGACGAACTCTATCGTAAGACCGATAAGAATATCCATTAGCTCAAGATTTTCCTTATTTCTCATGCAAGCAATTGCAGAAACTGTATATTTTCTACCCGTGATTTTATATTCTAGGCACTTGCGTGCTGTCAACTTGGAATGAATTCAGTTCTATAGCGATGAAGAATGGATTTGTTTGAAATATATTACTGAAATTCTGTATTCTGACCTGATTGTGATATTGATTTAAGAGGCGGGAAGAGGGGTTTGCATTTGTGTATGGAAACGTTTAGAGCTCACCTTTGATGTTAGGGTGAATCTACAGTCTTTTGCTCCTAATGATAATTTGAGCGTAGCTGTGCCTTATGCTGCGCATCTAATGGAGAGGTGAAAAGAGGAGACAGACGTGGGGGGGTGGTGGTGGTGGTGGAGGTGCGTGCTATTGATGCCTGTCACCATTTGGATCCTGAATCTAGATTGCTTTATACTCTTGAAAAGTCTTGAATTCTGCAGACAATGTGGCCACAAGTCCTTTTGCAGCAATAGTACTAATAAACTGCTGCCGGTGCCATTATTCACTTGTCTCGCATTATTAGCCCTCTTCCATCCTTGCTGGGACCAGTTGAATTCTCCTTTCAAGTATATGCATAATTCAATGCCTGTGATGCGGGTTTTTCCATGAGTAGGAGCTTTTCCTCCTTCAATTCTTTCAATCTGTCATGATGGCGCGCGCGCGCTAGTTGACCTGAAATGGTGATGGCGTAGAGAAATATACCCTAGCTAGCACTGGTTTCTTTCAGTGGAATTATACTAATATCAAGATTGATTACGTTGTTTAATTAATATCTATAGATATATATTTAGTTTCAGTTAAACGGGTAGAAGTCATTTGAGAATTGTTATTATAATGAAAAAAAATACTAATTTGACAATCGATCATACCCTACACTGTTAATTTTAAATTTAACGTCCTCCGTATGTTTGAAATCAAGTCTTTTTCAAAGCTTCTTCCATGTTTTGCATAAAATTATTAAAACGACTTGAATATCCTAACCTTTAATATAATTGATCAATTTTAAGTTTTTCTATAGAATTAATCTTAAGTTTCTTACCATAATTTTATTTTTTCATCTATAAATTTAAATGTGTTTTTTTTATTTATAACTATATATATGTATATATATGCACTGGAGTCTTAAATACCTTGTTGGCTAGCTAAACAGGTCAAACCAACCTTAAACTTCAAGTCATTTGAGAATTACAATGAAAAAAAAATTAATCTTGAAAGTTTATAAGAGAATTTTACTTGGGAGGATGAGTTTGCAAGTACATATATAAGCAGAGATGGATGCTGATGGTGAAGCACTCCATCAGATATGAGCAGCTCATAGTTTGGTGGGTCTAGACTGAGATTTCTTTCCTTTCTCCTCTTCATCAATTTGTGCTTGCTACAATAGAATTAATGGTATTTCAGTGCACAAGCAAAAGATGATGTGTGTGGCGATATATGGATCGAATTCAAGAGCGAATTTAATTAAGATTTCCTTCATATGTTAGTGCATGCATGAGCAAAATTAAGTTGGATAAAGGGCAAAGGGTGCTAAAGAACGGATGAAGCATGATTTAGTGCGGCTTTCTTTGCAGTGGTGAAGGAACTCAAACCCTGCGCAGCTTGAAACTTCTCTCTCTCTCTCTCTCTCTCTCTCTATCTCTCTGCGTGTGCCTGTACGTGTCAGTGTGTGCTTGAAGTCAAAATTAAAACGTTCACCTTATACAAAGGTAAGCTGTGGATGGCAACTTTCTGTGGCTCGAAAGGCAGTCAAGGATGGGATGAGATGTCTAACATCTGCTTTTGACAATAGATATCATGTAAAGTAGTTGAATTGAAGGGTTTGTGGCCATGGCCGCTGCTTCGTGAAATATTGGAAGAAAGGAAACCATTAATGTGTCAAACGTCCATGTCTGTCATTCCAATGGCTTTAATTTGATTTAGAAAGCTCTAATGTATTGTGATTTGATCACACTAAAGGGGTTTTGGGACACACTGTTCATCTGTCTGAAGCTTGAACTCAAACAGGCTGCTGCTTTCAGCGGTTGGCCAACTTTTGCGGGTTTCTGCATGGCTAGGTGGGGAAGATTGACTTTTGTAGAGTTGACTTTGTGAAGAATAATAAGAAAACTTTAGCTTTATCTGGTATTAAGTACAAATTTGAATTAATACTGATCGATGACTAATTAATTTCTAAACCAAAGGCTTAATTAATTAATGCATTAGCTGTCGTGTGCCAATATTGTACTTTCGTTGCTATTCTACTTGATTAGGTTGAGATTTTGATTTCAACAATGGTCGACGTTTTCTTCACTTATTATGATGATGAACAACATATATCTCTAAGTGAAACAAAGAAATTGTGGAACATGTATCTCTAAGTTAATTTAAATTGATATGAATCAATTTAAAATAATATTTTTTTTTAAATTTATCTTATTAAAAGTTAAACTGAATCTCCCTCAAGTTTTTATCTAACTTATTTATTAGATCAATTTAAATTAATTTTTAATTTGATTCAACATAAAACCCAACTCAAAAAAATCCTTACTAGATCATACGAAAAGTAAATAATTTACTTTTATAACAAGGCCACAAGTCAAGATGCTGATACACCTTGACATGATGCCTATATAGTTAACAAAACCAAGTATTGAAATGGGAAAGAATCTACTTACCACCATTCATTATTTTCAACTATATATATATATATATATATATATAGAGTTGAGCAAATAGGCAACCCACACACACACTTGAGCAGCATCTTGCAAGCAAGAAACGCTAATAGCGGGCAAGCTTAGTGATGAGTGTTAAAAGAGAAGATGCATGATTGGACAGTCACAGTAGTTTCTTATATATATATATATTGAGCAAAGACCTAATTACAAAAGTGACAATGCATTGCGATGAGTGCTTGTCGTCCAGACATTTCGAAGAGTGGGTGAATAGCCTCATCATATAAGATCATATCTTATTAATTTCTACAAAATTATATATATAGAGATCATGCATCGATCCCACATACATTCATTAATGCTCAGCATGTCTCGTCTACATCAAGGGGGATCATGCATAGATAACACACTACTTCTACTACTACTCCTATACTCTCTCCTTCGAAGAGTTATAATCTACGTCTGGTTCTACTGGAAATTTTGAGACTATACAACTTGTGCGGTGGCCGAGGCATCCGAGGATCGGGCAGCATCAACACTCTGTGTGCTTTGGTCACTAATCATTCTAAAACTTTAATTATCTAATTTATTCTTATCATCGTTTGAATCCACTTTATTGCTCTTTTATTTTTTTTTAAAAAATCAAGAATATATATAAAATAAAAAGAAAAAACCTTAACAAAGGTAACAAAGCTTTAGCTATATAAGTTGTAGCTTAGACATCAACCTAATTACAAAGAAAAATAAAAATAAAGAAACAAACAACTTTACTAATAAAACAATTACTAATAAAACAACAACCCAACAACAAAACAAAATCAAAATTTAAACTAACTAAGTCGAAATATCTCCAGCTCCTAGCTATTCTAAGAAAGATTTATTGACAATACAACCTTAACCATCACTAATTACTTTGGATTGAAATTACGTTTTCTTTTTCTTCTTCCTTTTCTTTTATTGAGGGAGGTGTTGATATGATATTTGTTTTTCTTTTAAGATTGTGATGTAAAGTATTTTTAAAAATATTTTTTGTTTAAAAATATATTTAAATAATATATTTTTTATGTTTTTAACACCAGCACATCAAAACAATAAAAAATAATTTCTAAGTTGTTTTTTGAAGTTAATTCTTTTTAAAAGTATGGTTAAACTACACTTTCAAATAATGAGTGTGTGGTTACATGCATGATTATGATCTTATCTCATTAACTTTGAATCACCTCTAGATTTTGTGAGGTAAGATTTCCACTTAGCCAAGTCCAACGCCAAATTAAGCAGATGATGACTCAATCTGTTCCACATTATATTTTTTATAGACACAAGTCAAAAATGCTTGGTGACTTATGTATAGCACAGGTCCACTTCGCGTATCCATTTCAGACTTGCTAACCCAGCAAGCAAGCTAGCTAGCTTGCTTCCTGGAGACTTCTTCCCATGCCATATTTTATTATTTTGAGCAAAATTATTGGAGGGATTATTCAAAATTGGCAACATTCTGTATCATTCCAAAATGTGTGATCGATCAGCCATGTAAGGACATGAAATTCTCTAGAGGGAATTAAGGCCATTGACCTTAAAGAAAGGATATATATATATATATAGTTTCATCATTACAGCAATGAAGACGGCGGACCAATACAAAAGAAAAGATAATGAATGTTGTTATATTAACAACGTCAAAAGAGTGCCAATTTGAAGATGAACCAACCCTCAAGATCGACCGATATCGTGCTCTCGTGGCTTCCATTATATACCAGCAAATTAATATAATGTTAGAGCCAGACGTGGATAATTGTAGCCCAAACATAATAATGCATGTATATAGCACACAAAGCTAGACCGATTTTATTGGTTTTTTTTGCAATTGTGGAGATGCTTGAATTATGAACGAATTCAAGAAAAAAGGGATGGGAAGGTGTTGGAAATAAGAACCCCACAGACACAGGTACCGGTGTAGAAACCGGCCGGCCCTATATATATAATTAAAGAAGTGATCAGTGCATGCCCAACTACCATTTACTTAGAATCTCTCGAACCTTTTTGACTATCTCAATATACAGTAGTAGTACTAAATATATAAAGGGGCTTTTTGAGCATTGGTTTCTGGGTGGTGCTTCGAACGAATTGGCTTTTCGATAGATATGGAGGTTGAAATTGTGTCCAAGTTCAGGCAGCTGCTTTTGACTATGATTAAAATGGTTTTAGGGTTTAGAGAGAGTTCTTGTACATACGCAAGCACCAAAGGGTCCGCAAGAAACATGCCCAGTATATATCTGCGTGCTGTTAATTCGAGAACACGTGATCGAAAATATATATAAAGGCCAAGGACTTCAGATATTGGATAATAGCACTGTGTATCTTTGCCCACATTCGGTGATCCTTGCGATAGGAGCTTTCATCCACCATGTTTTTTAAATTATAAGCATGAAAGCTAGCTACTACAACAATGCCGAACCTAAGATATTGTTGAAAACAAGATTTTGAAGACTGATCCCAGCTAATATATATATACTTCAAATTATTGAGATATGTGTTTGAAAGTAATCACATGTCTTCTTTATTAATTATAAAACGAATTTTTTTTTTTGTTACTAGTTGATACCCTACCTTCCAAGTATACATGTATGTAGAGGGAGACTGATAAACAATCCTGGAAACAGGTTTCAGGATGACTCGCGTCCAGGAATAACAGTAAAAAGGAAAAGAGAGAACGTTGTCTGGCCAGAACTCTGCTGCTGTTCATGTATAAACATGGCTTTAATAATGTTAATGGGATCCACTTAGGATTCGAAATCCTTGTCTCCACTTTGTCTGCCTCTTTGTCACCTAAAAAAATCTAAACAAAACCAACGTATCGTAAGTCTACATGTTTAGGCTGGTTTGCACTTCAACCTATATTTTGACTTCTCTTGCCGACAAACCAACCAGTACCTGCCACGTTTTGATTAAAAATAAAAAACATGTCATAGATGGTGACGCTGTAATAGTTATTTTGTAGTTTTCCCGGTTTTTTATGTGTTACTATAGATTTAGATATTAATTAATTAACCCAGTCAAGCCTCTCCACACTACAAATTTATTCCAAAGCTTCCAGCTGGTCATAAGCTTTTTATTTATTAAAAGATTAATTAATACATGCATTAGGCCACTCTTGTCACATATATATGCAGCTAGATAAAGATTAGCTACAATTTATTAGCATTAATTAGTTTAATTAACTCATATGAAATATTCTTGATATCTATAATTAATGCGAGATTAATACATGTCAAGGACCTTTGATCGTTGTTTAAGAGTTTTTGATAGTACTGTATGAGCTATCATTTGTGTTTCTATTATTTCCCATTTAAGCTTTTTTTGTAATAAGATTATGAAATAAAGTTGAAAATAAACCAAAAAGTAATTAAGATTTTTAAATTCAACATCCCTTGAGATTATAAAACATATATTATATTCTTTTAAAAGGTTTTATTAATTACTTCTTTATTTTTAGGATATTACTTTTATTCAATCAACAAATTAAAAACCAACATTAATTAAACCAAGTTGAAAAAAAAGAAGAAAAAAGTATAAAAGCTATATAAAATTCAGGCCAAGCATTTTTCAAGGGTATATATAAGATTATTAATGCTATTGTCGTTGTTGTTTAAAAACAATATGAACTATACAAAAAATAACAACAATAATGCACAGATTAATTATAAGATTATATTAATATATATTCAAAATACTAAACAATTAATTATATACAAATATTGATCAAGATCGAATTACCTCGACCCAAAATGCAGTAGCTAGCATACGAATACTTGTCTTATAAGTTTATTCATGCATGAATATTGTGACCGGATTCCGCTGCTCTTTTTACCACCATTCATGGTGAAAATGGCCAATATATATATTTAAAAAAGTAATGTGCTCTCTCCTCCTATCCCCTACGCTGCTGCCCTTCTACCTTTAACCTACATCCTGTCATATTTGTCTAGCTTTATGGAGAACATATATGCAACCATGAATAAGACGTATGGTTTCCTTTCATATTCTAATAATAGACAGTGCTTTAAATTAATGTATTTGCATGAAGAAAGGGATAAATAAGGCCCAGGAAAACAAAAAAAAACAGAGAGATATTCGATCAAGGCAATGAAAACCTAAATTAATTCGAGCATCTCATATTAAAAGTTGAAAACCATCTCTCCTTTTGTTGCTTGTAAGAACCGACAGCTAGCCTTTTAACTTGGTTTCCTTGCTTGTGCTCTCCCTCACATTAGCACTCCGATAAAGTAATTAATTAGTATCAGCAACAGTCTGTTGCACCATGCAAGATTAAAGATTAATTCAAAGTTCATCATCTTTATTCGCTAATTAGAGGATTGCAGCCTAATTGCCCACTCCTGCACCACCATCTCTGTCGGCATATTGTTTATTTTGTTGGCCATTCAGTGCACATATATAGTTTAAAGTCTATTTTATTGGTTAATGTACGTATAAATAGCAAGCAATTCTCTATCTTCACTTTATTGCTTAGGCACATTTCATGTCATGTTTAATCAGGAGGAACTAGCTAGATGATACTCGTATTATATCATACATAGCTTCTCCCATTTAATTAAGACATTTTAATTTATAATTTCAAATTAAATACAATTTAATTATGTTGAACATCATTAATTAATTAGATCCACATTTCTTTCTCTTGCTAGCAAAGTACTGTCATTCAACTTAATCCAGGAGGGCCGGGAAGAACCAATTCATCAGTCATTATTATATATCTCAGGGTTAAGGATCGAACAATCATATATATAAGCTAGTTCATCACCAATATTTATACACAAGAGAGGCCAAGACATTGAGCATACGTTGAAGAATTGGCAGCAGCACTTCTGCACAGTGTTGTTCACTGCATATATAGTCCACTGGGTTTCGACATGCCATGTTAATTTGTGTATACATTTGTATGCAGAAACACACAGATGTTAGTATAAATAGACGTTAATTACATGATCCGAACGATCTAGAATTACTTAATGCAAAATGACACTCTTTCATCATAATTAAAAGGGTATATATCCGCAGACCACCAAACCTAAGCCTCCAAAGCTACACAATGCCTTCAATTACTACAAGATCAGCTCGTTTAAATTAGCGTGTTATTCCTGCTTAATTTGTCCACTTTTAACGAGGACCCAGCTATAATTTAAACACGTTATGGGG
>Ga0307517_10010222_pt1 | contig 13168 bp, 8 predicted proteins | sample 23_EM_MG_FD_194515 | JGI IMG/M metagenome (GOLD analysis project Ga0307517, IMG submission 194515) | Populus trichocarpa ectomycorrhiza microbial communities from riparian zone in the Pacific Northwest, United States - 23_EM | ecosystem: Host-associated > Plants > Roots > Unclassified | place...
TCACCATCTTCTTCTCCTTTTTCAACCAACAACATAGAGCCCCTCACTTTTGATTTTCTCCTTCCTTAGTCGCTAGACACAACCCTCCCTTCATCCCTCTCTCGGCTGCCACCTGAACCAACCTCTTTTCCTCCAACATTAACCCGACAGACCCAATAGCCCCGTTCTTCTCCCCACTGTCTCCCATCTCCATTTTCACCCAGACGAACCAGCCTCCCTTTTTCCTCTCCATCATCCCTCTCCTCTCATCCGGTCTCCACCGTCAGCAGCAGCATCCCCCAGGGACCCAGATCGGACCGCCGCTCCTTCCTCCTATGCTCTTTCAGCTGCTCCTGTCTCTGTTAAATAGAGACTCAGCTCTCGCCGGCCAGCCTTCTACTGCAGTGGAGACACTGCAGCACCGCCGACAAACCCGCAACCGGATCCCATGCCTCCTCCTTGCTGACAACTACCCGAAGCAGAGGAGAAGACGGAAACCAAAGAAGGACCCGCGGGGAAGCAGATCCAAAAAGAGACTGAAACAAATCTAAAAAAGAAAGAAATAAAATCAACTGCCATTTGCGTGTTTTTCTCCTTTTTGCAGGTGATGGGGATTCTCACCGCCGGCAGGGAAGGGAAGAGGAGAAGAAGCTCAGCAAGACCCGCCCGTTTTCCAGGATTTTTGCAGCGGCGGGTGAACCCACGCACCGCCAGTGGCGGTGGCGTGTGGAGGAGATGCGCCGCCACTGTTCATACAGGTCCAAAAGGTTTCCCAGCAATGTTATGGATTTTTGGGGGTCTGTTTTGTAATTTTTAAAGTGTTTTAATGTAATTTTTTTGTTTAGTTGTTTTTGAATTTGTATAATTTGGAGTGTGTAAGAAAAAAAAGAAAAAAAGAAAAATATTAGTAAAAGTGTATGTGTGTGTTTGTATTTGTTTTATGCATGTTTTTTTATTTACTTATGATAAAATTGCAAAGAATAAAAAAGAATTTAATATTTTAATTTGCTCACGATCAATAATTATGAACTTACACGTAAGTTGTATTTCTAATATTCGATGAAAAGACAATTATTAAAACTTCTTTAACACATTAAAGCTACGAAGCAGCTTATCTCAGGTAAGGTGCGTTAGGGGTGCTAATACCTTCCCTAACGACAACTAGTCCCTTACCCATGAATCTCTGACAAGACCAGTACATCCGGGTTTCCTAGTAACCTTTCAATGAAATACTAGGTGGCGACTCCCAACGAACCAATCAATCATAACAAAAAATCGCTAGCCAACGCCGCGCGGGTGACGTGCGACACTCATGAGATAAAAAGATCACATTTATCTAGACGTGTATTGTACATACTCGTCCCTAAGGCATATATCTCATTGAAGATGACTTGGACAACTATGATGGTCTAACAAATCCACGAGAACATGTCCAAAATATACATAACAACTCGGAGCTTGTCATCCAAAATAGTGATGCTATATGTAAGATACTCCCTACAACTTTCAAGAGTTCAAGAAATATAGGTTGGACATGACAAGAAAAATCTTGGCCTTAACTGTCTCATTTAGTGTTATAACCCTCTAAAAAACTCGTAGAACTCCATATAAGATATTTTCAGAGCCTATAACTTCATACGAGAGCTCTGGACTTCTTCTCTAGCAATAAAAAGCTCAACCCCCAGAGCATCTTAGGATTCCCTCATCTTCTTCATCCTCTACATCAGGGAGTCCATTTCATTATAAACAAGATATAGCTTCTTTTTAATAAAGCTAAGCTGAAAGACCTGGCCGCTCATATCATCCTTCAAACTTGTATAAGTGATATTGAGGTCCCTCAACTCAACCTTCACTGCAACTTTCTCATCTTTTAGCCTTTGAAGGACAATATGGTCTGCCTTGTGCTTTTTAATAGCTTTCTTCATTTGGCTCCCCTCAACCATCCAACGCCTCTTAGAATGAATGCACATCACAAAAATCTACAAAAAAAAAAAGATTGTTAGAAACAATAGTGATAAACTAAAATAATGAGATCAAATAAGAGAGCTTCTTATATAGAGAGCTATTTGTCTACTAATAGCCAAAAAACAATTATAGCTCTTATAATACATTATCAAGATGTCTGAAGGAATGGTCAAAAGCCTGTTCAGGTTTTTCACCACCTTTAGATCAACCTCCTTGAAGTTAGACCTCCTACCTAGGATAACCTCTATGGATTGCTTTTCCTCCTCGATCAAAGTATAGAAAAAGTAGGGAGGTTCGACCAAGGATAAGGTTAGCAAAAACATCCTCTAACCCAGAATGTCCAGCTCCTAGAAAAACACCTTAGGTAGAAGTCACAACAGTTAAAGAGGCCTTTATAGTTGAAATTAGGGGTAAGGGCATTGACAGTGCAATGATAAGAGAGGTATCTACAGCTAAGGCTACAATGCCAGAATATATAAAGGTGGGAACCCTTTTCTCTTGAAATGAGGAGCAGCACCCACAATTACTTCAGGAGGGGTTGGCTTCGGTTAACCCCAGCCAGCGGAGAACGACTTTCCCTACTATCTTTGACCTTCATTTCCATATGAGTAGCGGTTTTAGCCATTATTTTCTCAAGAACAAAAAGCTTATTTATGTTGATAAGATCATTTTCCATCTCCTATCTAATCCTTGATCCATTCAAGTTAAGAGATGAAGATCCTGTCCTTGATACAGATAAGCTTTTCTTTACAGACTTTGTTGAAGTTTCTCTTTCTCATTCAACTTTTAACCCTACACAAAACTAAGGTCAGAAATGAATATTTAGATGTATAAAAACAAGAGATAAAAAAGCTGCATACTTTGCAACAAGGATTAATGATGACATTTGCCTATCTTATTGACATCATAATTGGTCGAGTTTGAGGCCAACACAACACATGTTTTTTCCTTATCCGAGCTTAGACAAGGCTTATTATTCACCTCATGAGGAGGTTCTTTTTAGCAGTAGGCATAACCTCAGATGTTTTGCATCCTATCTCTAAGGTTGACTGTCCTATTATATCTTACTATCAGCCACCTCATTCTCCACCTCCTGACGTGTGTAGGTTTGCCTTACAAGGTCCTTTTCATGGATCTAATAAGTTTGTTTATATAGGTAAAGAATTAATGAACATTATTTTCGCCATCAGTACCACCAATTAAGTTATGACAAGTTCGAAAGATAGTTATAGTAGGCTCGATTCTAATAATCTTGAGGAACTTATCAAAAGTAGATAAAATGATCCATTTGTTGGGATGAAGTTGACCTGGACCCAACCTGTAATACCAAAAAAACTCCCCTAACAAACCCTTAAAGAAAGAAGGTATACCCTAACCTATATATACGTTTGGGGGTAATGTTTTCAAAGTACTCCTGGGGGTGGACAAGGTTGATTGGCTAATTCTATCATCCCCAAAAGAAAGTTTAGCCATGTACTCTCTTGGACACAAACCATTGACAAAGGCCACCTCATTTATGGTAAGGGTGCTAGGTGCATTGTCCTCAGGGGCTTGAGTTAGCCTCTCTCTATCCCGGGAGTCCCTAAAGGTATTAGGGGAAAGACTTCTTCTATGTTGGGAACTACCTTCCCTCTTCTAGATGTGAACATTGGATTTTCACCCCCTCTGGCTATAAAGCCTAGTTTAATACACTCTTATCCCCTACTGCTTCCTCTAGTTTTTGGTTGGAAGCTAAACTCACCATCAGAGAAAGCAACATCCCTACTCCTAGGGTCAGATCTAACTCTTTTAAAATTCATGTTTTCTAACAAAAACAAATAAGAAGAAAGAGTGTTAAAATGAGGAATACCTAAAATGATGATTTTTCTTGACATAGAGAAAATTTTGTTCAAAGCTTTTTAGCAATATATTTTTACAAAGAAATTTCATGAATCAAAGCAAAATAAAATAATGGAAGCAAGAGCGAATAAGGTTATAAAGGAAATAATGTTTCATCCTCACTGTTGAATGAACAACCTTTCACGTCACTATAAATCTCCAGAAACCTACTAAATTATTGTATTAAATACTCGCCACCATTTCTTCTCAAGAGACCCTTTATCAATGAGGACAAGCCATATGGCCATGGGAATTCCAACAGTTCTGTTTGGGATTGCCTATCTAATAAGAAAGGTAAAAAGTCTTTCATTAAAATTGACAACCTTTCAAATCTTTATATATCCAATGCATAAAGAGTTAAGGGGTTACTAATGGATCAATATATTTTAAAATTTTAATTTTTAGCCTAAGTTCATGTTTAAAAAGGCCAAAGACAGGGTGATAACCCAATATCTCTAAGCCTAGCAGAATATCAGGTTTAGATGACATGGATCTAGCTTGCTTCCAGGCCTAACGTCCATGGGTTCAACAAAGCGTTTAGCCTAAGTAAATATGGGTATGACAAACTGCCAGACCTAACATCCTTGGGTTTGACTACGTATTGAGCCCAATTACATATAGGTTTGGCAAACTGCCAGACCCAAGTATATATAGATCTGACAAGCTCACAAAACCAACATCTTTGGGTTAAGCTGCGCGTTGAGCTCGAGTATATATAAGTCTTGTGAGCTACCAAACCCAACATTCTTGGGTTCTATTGCACGCTGAGCCCACATACATATGCATCTGGTGAGTTATCAGACCCAATATTTTTAGGTTCAGCTACATACTAAGCCTAAACAAACATGGGTTTGACGAGCCGATGCTTAGCCCAAACATACATAGGTTTAGCTAGCTATCAGACTCATCGCCCGTGGGTTTGGTATCATACCAAGTCGAAGTTGATATGGATCTGAATATCATTATAGGCTTTTTATTAGGCTATGAGACTTTGTTTATTTATTCTTATGACTTTTAACACAAAATGTTAATGTCAGAAATACTTATCTCTCTACACCTTTAGGTGTAAAAAAGTCTTTTAAGGGTCTACCATAATTTCATCACCATTAATATTGTGTAAGAGATATTTATCTTTCATTAACATGATGTAAGAGATATTTGTTCCTCATTTAATATTGAGTAAAAGATATTTATCCCTCATTAATTTTAATAGGAGAAAATGACTATCCAACCCCTCTATTCCAGCAATATGACAAGATTCAAGGGCTATGAAGACCTCCTAAACCATCCACGTAAATGATTTATATTTTTTATTATTTGAGTATTCATACTTTAATTCTCAAAGCATTTATCATACAAAAAAAAAAAAAAAAAAAAAACAAACACTCTTGTTCTTGGAATTTAAACTCATTCTCTAATTTGTTGTAATCCCAAACTTAAAACTCGTTGGCTTTATCATCTGAAACTCCATAAACCCCATAATAAAGAACTGATTTGTAAGTATTGAACTTTCTATCACTAACCATCTACTTTTAAAACTTTTTTTTTAAAAAATATTAACATAAACATATGATTATATATCCATTATCCAAATATTAAAAAATCTCATTCTTCAGTATGAGCATAGTGTATTTTAAAACATTCTTTGGATCTCCAAACCAATAACAAATCATCACCAAACCTTTTTCAACAAATAACCTGTGATGGCACACGAAATAACAAGTACTGTCATACAATAATTCATAAAATATTTTCACGCTATCTCATTACAGCGCTGTTTTTTACAGTCAATGAACATAAGACTTTTCATCAAATAAGTTGATGATAGTTACAATTGCAAGGGCGAGCTACACTAGCGGTATCACCTTACGATACATGGCCTTACATCACGGGTAATTCAGTATTTTATATGCAAAAGGGATGGGTAAAAAGGGAGGCTGGACAATTAATTTGGACATTCTGATATATTGTTTTTCAAGACACAAAAAACACAAAAACTATAATAACTATAAAATTATACATTCATACTACAAGTTTCTTTGACAAATAATAATCAAACAAGTACATACGTTAACAAAATACATATACTAAAAAAAAAAAAAATCATATTTAAAAATTAAAACTACAAAGGATAGATTTACTTACAAAAAATGATAAAATCCATAAGAACGGATATTGTGACCACGTACAAAAGTATAAGAAACTTGAGTGATTGTGTTGAGAAGAGTGGAGAGTTGAGATGGGTGGTTGGTTGCAGTTTGGGAGGGGAGAGGTGGGATGGGAAAGAAGAAGGGGAAGAAGAAGGAGAAACAAAGGAAGAGAGTGTCGGCAGAGGAGGTACGTATATAATGGCTTTTATCGATGGAATCACCGACGAACACGTTTCGTCGGTGATTACCGTCGGTGATTCCATCGGTGAAATTGCCACGTCACTGTACGGCTATCTCCGTTTGAATTCGTTGGTCATTCCGTCGGTGAATCCGTCGGTGAAAGTGTACGACTATCTCAGTTTGAATCCATCGGTCATGCCGTCGTTAACATCGTCTAAAAAAACTCCACGTCACCACACCGCTGCAACTTTCCAAACAAACTGTATAGGCCGTCGGCGATACGGTCGGTATTCACCGACGAAAACATGCCGTCGGTGAATACCGACCGTATCGCCGACGATGTTTGTCCGTCGGTATATACCGACAGATTTTGAGACGGAATTATTTCTGTCGGTAATAATGACCGACGGAAAAAATCCGCCAGTAATTCCATTGGTTTTCGCCGATTTTCTAGTAGTGTTTGGTCTTACGTATTTATTTTGTCCCCATAAATTTTTCTTTCTAACAATTTAGCACTATATTCACTTTTCATTTCATTAATTTCACCATTTTTAACTTGATTTAGGTTTCTTTAATCTAATTTTATCCATTTTACTATCAGTTAAATTTATCATATTTTAATAACCTAGAAAAAATTTATAACCAAGAGTTTACAATATATATATATATATATATATATATAGTTCATACGGTAAATCTTTCTCCAAAAAAATATAGGAAAAGCCATTGACATATCTCCACTATAATCCATTAGGTTGTTTTTTTTTTTATTATTGTAATTGAATTCAATTTCAATATTTGATTTGAATTTAATAGATAAATAAATTGAATTCACATGTTTTGAGAATATAAAATTCAATTCATTTTATTTTATATATTCCCCTCATTATTTTCATCTTATTTTTTCAAAAGTCTTTAAAAACAGATATGGGAAAATGAGTATTTTAGAAAAAGTTAATTTAGCATTAAATTTTTTGTATTTGGAATTGTAATCAGAGAGGTTATTCTCTGACTTATTTTTTAAGTATTTGTAAAGATTAAATTTCATTTGAAATTTAATTCTTAACACCAAAAAGAAATTCAAATATAAGATTTTATTAAAACCTTTGAATTGAATTCAATTTAGAGAATTCCAAACATTCTATCAAAGTGTTACAATGTTGGACACCACAATCCCAATTCATTTTTGTGAGCACACTCATGCACATATGGAAGCAAATGACAACATTGTGTTAATCATACTTTTCAAAGTATTTTTTATTTGAAAATATATCAAAATAATATTATTTTTATTTTATTTTATTAAAATCCACTTTTAACATAAGCACATGAAAATGGTCAAAAAAACATAAAATGTTTTTAATTTATTGCAAAAACAAAATTCTGAATTTTTGAAAACTCCAGTTGATATGCCTCAAGCACCCCAATAAAATTAATAAGTTAATAAATTCTGAATTTTTTATTAGTTTAATCATAACCTTTGCAATTATAAATTATAATTATTAAACTCAAGTCTTTTACATATTGATTAAAAAACTCACAATTTAAAATTTTTCCAGGGCAAGATTTCAATTTAGATAGAAAAATATATCATTTTACTTGTCAAACATAGTTGTTCCAAATGGTTGACCTGATTACATCTAATTAGATAAATTTTATTTTTATTTTTTAAAAACACTAAACAGTATTATTTTAATAAAAAAAAAATAATTGACTCGCAACCTCTAGGTTGCCCAACAATCTAATAAGATTATGTTTGTTTTCACATCTAAAAAGTGTTTTTGAATTTTTATTTGCTTCAAATTAATTTTTTTTTTTATGATTTTGGATCGTTTTGAAGTGTTAATATCAAGAATAAATTTTAAAAAATAAAAATAATCATTTTAATACTTTTTCAAATAAAAAATATTTTGAAAAGCAACCATAAATACAATCTTAAATCCCAAAAATTTCAACATATGCATTATGTAAACTCGATATTTAATATAAAAACTTTTGTGATCTTCAAGTTATCAAAAAACAATTATCTTGATTTTTAATGTTTCTTAAGCATAACTAAATCAATTTACTAACTTGGATATCTGATCCCTGACTATATATTTATCTGTAGTTTTAAATCACAATTCTCTTTGTTTACAACACATGAGTGGTGATTTATTAATGGAAACAATATTAAATGTCCTGAATCCTCTGTTGTAAAAGAGGAAGACACACGAGTGGTGATTCATTAATTGCTATCATTATATTTGTTGCACTGTCAAAGGAATGTATTTTTAAGATATAGCAAAGCCTTAAAACACAATAACTTCTACAAGTTTTTTAAGAATTTATGTTTTTTTTTTCTTCTGATGAACGTAAATAAAGAATTTGTAGAGAAAAAATAAGAAGAAAGAGAAAGATTGTTTTTTAATTGATTTCTGTCAATATCAAACTAATAAAAATAATATCTTTTCCAGTACTATGTAGAAGTTTAAAGACACACCTTTAAAAAGAGTTTATCAAATTTAAAAAACCACATTTCTATGTACCAATATGTTTGTAGAATTCAAAAATATAATTTTTTAGTCAAATTAAAAGAATGACTTGGCAGGAGGTAGTATGAATAATTAATTGATTGATTTTAAAAATTCATTAATTAAATTAAATTGATTCCAAAATTAAAATTTATTTATTTTTCTTATATATATATATATAGATTATGACTATCATCACTTCGAATCTTTTCTTCAATATTCAAATTTATTGATTCGATATCACCGGGTCAGCCGAGTTTTTAACTACCTTTATTTTTTTTAAATCTGATTTGGTTCTAGCCCCAGGTCAGCCGGGTTTTAAAACTATGTAACAAAGTGATTGAGATTCCATATTCTAAAAAATGTGAAGAATTCAATGTGCATATATATTGATGTTACAAAAAATGTTTTTAAAATAATTTGTTTCCAGGAATTTTTTTGCTTCCAACAAAAACATTTTAAAAAATCACATGCATCTATTAAAAAAATATTTATTAATAATAGAAAAATATTTTCTTATATATAATTAAACATGTAATTTCTTTTATCTTTTCAAAAAAATTTTAATCTTACCTTATGTCAAAGTTTTAATTGATATAAAAATAGAGCATTTAGTTTTGTAGTGTAAAGTTAGTATAACAACATAACATTTATTCGTGTAGGAGTAAAATTTAATATTTTTTTTTAATTTAAATATTAAATAGCTTTTAAATTTGTTTCTATCAATTTTTTTTTAAAATTACAATTTACCAATCATAAATATTATTTATTATTATTATTAAACCATATTGTTTTTCTAAAAGTGGTTTGAACAATTTTTTTTCCCGTATTTCTTTGCTAACGAAACTCAAATATGCTGCTTGTTTCTTTTGATGTAATAACCTATTTATTTTTACATTTTGAAAAAATTTTAAAAATTATTTTTTTACTTTAAATTATTTTTTTATTTTTAAATTATTTTGATGTATTAATATTAAAAATTATTTCTTTTAAAATTCAAAATATTATTTTAATATCTTTTATAATAAAAAAATTAAAAAACAATCACTGTCCAACTATCAAAATTAACTTAAAAAAAGAAAAGTGGCCTTACGATTAGATACGCATGTGACACACTGCATGTCTTGTCAATTCAATGTCAACCACGTTGTTTGGATATGAAGTGGAATAAAATTTCTTTTTTAAGAAAAACACGTTTCTAAAAAAGGGTGATGCTGTATGCAAAGATCATATTTATCTAGACGAGTCTTGCACACGCTCATCCCTAAAAAATATATCTCCTTAAAGATGACTTTGGACAATTATGATGATATAATAGATCCATAAAAACATGTCCAAAATGTAGGTAGCAACCCAGAGCTTGTCATCCAAGATAATGATATTATATGCAAGATACTCCAAATGATTTTCAAGAGTTCAAGAAATATAGGTTGGACATGGCAAGAAAAATCTTGGCCCCAACTGTCTCATTTAGTGTTGTAGACCCTCTAAAAAACTCTTAGAACTCCATAGAAGATTTTTTAAGAGCCTATAACTTCATATAAGAGCTTTGGACTTTTTCTGTAGCAACAAAAAACTCAACCCCAGAGCATCCTAGGATTCTCTCATCTCTTTCATCCCTACTTCAGGGAGTCCATTTCATTATAAGCCAGATATATCTCTTTTTTTAATAAAGCTAAGCTGAAAGACCGGGCCTCTCATATCATCCTTCAAACTTGTATAGGCTATCTTGAGGTTCTTCGGCTCAACCTCCACTATAGCCTTCTTATCTCTTAGCCTTTGAAGGACATTATGATATGCCTTATGTTTGTTAATAGCTTTCTTCACTTAGCTCCTCTCAATCATCCTACACCTTTAAATTGAGCGCACATCATGACAATCTACCAAAGACAAATGATTGTTAGAAATAGTAATGATAAACTAAAATAATGAGATCAAATAAGAGAGCTTTTTACATAAAGAGCCATTTGTCTAGTAATAGCCAAATAACAGGTGTTGTTACACATTTTTGGACCCCATGTTTGCTGGAAGATTGACAAAAGCAGATGAAAGAAATATTTTTTGGAAACCCTGTTTGACCTGTTTTCTGCTCTCTTTATCTTTCCCCTTTGCTATCAAAATCATCAGGTTTCTTAGATTGACTAGGGGTCTTCATAATGCTAAATTCGTTCCTTCGTTATCTTGTTTTTAAGGTTGAATAAATCTCTCAGAATTTGCATAAAAAAGAAAAAATAAAAAAAAATAAAAAAAATGGTTCTGCTGCTGTCGCAATTTTTTTGTTCCAACTTAGGCTCTGATTCTGACTCGGTTTCGTATGATATCTAACCATCCTAGGTATATTCTGTCACTCATGACATGTTGAAAAATTGACGTACACCTTTATTAGGTACTAGGGATCATTGTTCTTAGGGCAGATTCTCAGTCAGATTTGGATGCTCAGTATTGTTAGATCAAGAACTTTTTTGACCAACTAGATTACTGCTAGATTCTGTTCTCTAAAATGATTTTATCTCACTTCAACTCCTTCATCAAAGTTGTAGTCCTGGACGTGTAGATAATTTTAGGCTTTTGAATCACTTAATTTCGATATCAGAAGCTCAAGATATTCCCGTTTGAATATCTAGTGTTGAAAGTAGGGATTCCTGGCCGCAAGAAGGGTTTTTGCCCAAGTTCGCGGGACTGATTCGAAGGATTTTTTTTGGACCAAGGACTGAATTGAAAAGTGCTAAAATGAGGGATTGAATTGAAGAAGGACATTGGAAGCTGGAGAGGGGGGCTTGGATCATCATAAATGATATGATTTTTACCACACCGAATAAGAAAAATAAGACTTTGCAGTTGCACCCTCCATCTGATTTCTTTCCTTTTTTCTCTGCAAATTCCTGCTGTTTTTCCTTTATCATCACGCCTGATTTTTGGAGCTGTATACCATGTTTTTATTGTCTCATTTCAAAGAGAGCAGCTGGCTCTATGGAAGGAAAAAAAAGAGTCGCACTATCCTCTAACTAGAAAAGAAATTACTGCTGATCACAAAATCAGAATCAAATATTCTGGTTTTCTTTTTCTGCTCATCCCAGAATACACCTAGAGTTAATGTAATATTTGTTTCCTAAATAAAGCCATGTATAGGCTATATAGAAGCCTCGGCTGCTGACCTAAAGGGGGGAGGAGAGAAAGAAAAAAGAGAGGAGACGGAGGCAAAACAAGGGGAAGAGGAACGAGTAAAGAAAGAAAAAAAAACGCAAGAGAGGCAGGCAGTAAGAGAGAGAAGGGAAAAACGCAGAGAGCAGGGGTTCATCTTTTCGACTGTGAAAGTCTTCACAGGAACAAAGTTACAGAAAAAAAGAGAGGGAGTGGACGAAACAAAAAGAGGAGAAAAGGGGAGGGAGAGAGAGACCAAAAACAGAGAGGAGAAGCAAAAGAGGGGGCTTTCTTTCATCCAGGGGTTACTGGAAGACCTTGACTGAAACGGGGAAAGACACAAAAAAAAGAAAGAAAAGAGAGAGCAGAGGCAGAGAAAAAAAAGAGTGAGAAACGAAAGAAGAGAAACGGGAGAAACATAGAAGACCAAAACAGAGAGAGGAGAAAGGAAAGAGAAGGAGTCTTTCTGTTGGTTACCAGAAGCGAGAAGGTAGAAGCTTTGCCCATCGGCTGGTACGTCATCTTTGGCATTCAAAACAAGCAGGATTTGCAGGTATAAGTTTTAGTTTCTCCTTCCTTGCAATATTTCAAAGCTGGTGTCTGCTGATTGGTTTTTTTTATATAAAAAAAAGTTGTTTCTGCTCTTGTCTGGGACGTGCGTTTTTGTTTGTTTTGGCAACAAGTTGCAAGCTTGCTACTGTTTCGTTCATGACTGTGATTTTTAAAGGGGTGTGTATGTGAGTGCCGCGGGCCTTTCTTTTTTTTCCTTTAAATGGGTGTGTATGTGAGGAATTGTGAGCTTTAAAGCTCCTCGTCATCCCCCACCCGTCTGTTCGGTTATATTTTTCTGTTTTTTGCATGCAACGAGTGTGGCAGCTCCCATGATTAGGAAAGGAGTAAAGGGGTGTGAGTCACGGTTCCTGTCATAATTTCAGTTTCAGAACTTTTGTTAATTTTTCGTGCATACATCCTTGTTGTCTTATTTTAGAGAATGATGGGTTAGGCTCGTTCAGGCTTCAAATTCAAATTGGTGTGAACTGTTTTAGGTTTTTGTGAATTTTGGAATAGATGGGTATATTTTTTTTTTGTTAATTGTGATGTTTGTGTTTAATCTTGTTGTTCGTGTTTTGACAAAATATAAAAATGTTTTCTTGTGTGTTGCATACGGCCAATACCTTAACATGTTTTGAATGTTTTTTTTATATACAAAAAATATTGGAAGTTTCAAAAATGTTTTTTCGCATGGATTTCTTAAACACAACAAAATTATTTTCTTGCATTTCTGGATTTTACAACATGTTTGTAAAACTCCAAAGGGTATTGGCCAATATTCCAAAAAATATAAAAATCTTATTTTGGGGG
>Ga0307517_10010223_pt1 | contig 13167 bp, 7 predicted proteins | sample 23_EM_MG_FD_194515 | JGI IMG/M metagenome (GOLD analysis project Ga0307517, IMG submission 194515) | Populus trichocarpa ectomycorrhiza microbial communities from riparian zone in the Pacific Northwest, United States - 23_EM | ecosystem: Host-associated > Plants > Roots > Unclassified | place...
TCATGAGATCGTAAAAATAATTTTTAAAAAATAAAAAATATTATTTTTATATATTTTTAAATAAAAAATATTTTGAAAAGTAACCATATCATTGCATTTCAAACTCTATTTAAAAAATAAAACTAAACTAATCAAGGTTTCAATTATGCCCCGAATAGAATAGCAAATAATAATAATAATAATAATAATAAATCAATTGTTGTGTCCGTAATATATAAAATTCATATAATTTACTACACACACACACGTCTATGGCGGGTTAGCAAATTTTTTTAACATAAAAGTTTGATAGTACAAATGTTGGTTTTTTCTTAATTTGTTTATAACACACTTGTTTTTCATAGGATTAATTAGTATATTATATGCATATCATATCACAGATTCACTTGTAACAAGTTGATAAAGTCCCCTTTTGTTCTTGGCAAGAACAAGATTCAAGCTAGCCATCACGTAGATTTTTCATTTTCAGTGAAAAAACATCATGAATAAGATTCCAGCCACGACATAGAATTTTCATTTTTAGGTAATTTTTTTAAAATATTTTTTGACAAAATAGGATCTTGACAGATTTTATTAAATTAATTGAGTTTTACATCATGTATTTATTGTTTGATTTAATTAAACTTGATTCAAATCAACTCATGAAGCGTGGCTGGGATTTATAATTATGATCGCAAACTCAATGTTATGATCACGAGTATAAAACATAGAAGGGAGAATAATACGTTGCCCATTACCGGTGACCGTCACCTCCTAAAATAATATGATATTTTACACTCAGGTTAGTAGCCTAGCGACCTGTCTTTGCATTCCAGGTTCAATCTTTAATATGCATGCCTGTCACGATATTAACCTTGTGATGTTTTATCTGTTTACTAGGTTTGCAGGGTATTCAGTAGTTTCAGGGATTAGTCTTGATACGTGTAAGCTGGTCCGGACACTCCAGGTTATAAAAAAAATAATATTTCAAGTGTTTGATTTTGAGGTAATAATTGTTTTTTTAAAGTTTTTTTATTTAAAAATATATTAAAATAATATTTTTTTAAAAAATTACTTTTGATATCAATATATAAAAACAATAAAAAACATAAAAATATAATTTTAAATTTTAGCCAACTCCATTTAATATACAACTAAAAAAAAAAAAAAAAGGGGTGCGAACTATCCATTGAAGTTTCATTGAAGTACTTTAAACACGATGATATGAAAATTAATATCTATTGCCAACGAACGAATTAAATGGACACAAACTCTATCGATACTAAATCGGAATTAAGAGATTCTTGAAAATTTACTTTTATTTTAGTTTAGCTTTAATGAACTTGTAGGATTTTAACTCAGATTTAAGCGTGATCTACCCTAATAACATGTGTTATTGTGCTCCATCAACCTACTATTGCTGCAATTTGCATGACTGTGACAAGGAGGAGCAGTTCATTTCTAAGGGATGATCGATACAGACACTTGATCAATAATTTGTTGCCACACTCGTCAATGTCCACCTTCCCCTTCTTATATTTATTTAATTAGGTCGTTTTCCTTGTTTGCCTTTTGTCTTCAATCATCAACATCCTCGAGGGAAATTTCGTGGTCCGTGGCTCTCTCCCATTTAGACTTGATTGTCTTAATGTGCATGGGCCCATGCACAGAAATACCTCTTCTACTTTACCATTTCAAGTTCAACTGCTGCATCCGCTGCTTGAATTTTATACTGTGATGTACAATTCTTGAATTTTATGCAAGATACTGACTTGCCCCAATTGTCTAGTGTAAAGTTCTTGAATTTACAAGGCAATTTCAGAGGACAACTATCAGTAAAGTAGATTCTCTATCTTATTCTTTCACTGAATTTGTAATTAATTAGGAGATAAAATTGAGAATGAGCTAAAAGTACTGTGATGACTGGTTAATGCCTTCGCTACTATTTGAATAGCGTTACAAATATAAATTGGGTAAATTTTAAATTGTTTTTGCTTAACATTATTTTTTTAATGTTTTTTTTTTTATATAATTTTGATGTATTGATATTAAAGTTAATTTTTTAAAAATAAAAAAATATATTATTTTAATATATTTTCAAGTAAAAAAACACTTTCAAGAAAAAATTCCACCCAAAATATATTGTGCACGGGGATTCAATGGTGATAAATCACATGCATGTAAGCAAGAGATTTTTTTAGCTCAGGGATTTATAAGTTAGCGAACCACTAATCTTTCACTTCGTTATCATTGAGCACACAGGACTTTCATGCGATTCCATGATATTACAATTACAACATCCATGGGGCAGAAGATTGAGACATTCCATTTGATAGCTTGATGTTCACACCATGTCAAGCTTATATTAAAGATTTCGAAAAACAAGATTTAAACTTTTGGCTAGTTGATAGTTACAATTGTTGCTTTGTCAAGGGAGATAATTAATTAAGTCCCAGAACAATTATTATACGTTTTGTAGGGCAGGAACGCTAGGAAATCAATGTAGGCAAGCCCGCCATTGCTAGAAATCGAGGACGGAGATTGCAATAATTCTAGGACATTCACCATACGTGGAAGAATAATGGCCTGGCTATATGATTATTTTAGAGAAACAAAGGGTTTTTTTTCTCAGAACTCACTACCAGCAAGCCCTTTCTTGTGTGGACTTCTTATTGTGTGTAGCCTTTGGTCATTGCAAAGGAGCCCCACAACAGAGACGTGGTTTGAAATTTCAATTCAGAATTGATAATGATTTTGTTCTTATGATTTAGAGTTGCCCTCACTTGTAAGATTCTAAAGTATAAAGTAGGGTTTTGAGAGGTGACTTTGGAGAATTTCAATATTTTTTACAGAAGCAAAATTCCAAACATGTTGGTCCAATCTCAAAGCAAGTCATCTTGAATTAATTTGGTAATTGATGACTTTTCTTACCAAATAATTCCATTCTCTTTTGAAAATGTTGTTTTTTCAGAGTGATCATGTCATTTGGATTTTCCAAGAAGGTGGCATGGAAAACTCCATGCCTATGCAATTTCTTTCTTCTTTCCTTGAGCTAATTCCATGATCTCGCATGCAACCCATCAAATTATACGGCGAATTCAAAGTCCTGACAAAGAGATATCTTTTAGTTCAACAGTCAACACCACACTACATGTTTCGATATATTATTATATTCGATGCATCTTGACTATATGGATTTGTATATTTTAACTTTAAGGGGTTGGCTTAATGAGTTTGATTTTTTTCTTGATTTTATAAATTCAAATCATAATATTTATAGAAATCAATTCATTTAAATATATTATATTAACGTGAAAAATAACTTTTAGTATATTTTATATTTAGTCTTAGTTAAAATATAAGTTGAATCGAAAATATCATCATAGGAAATGATTAATTTTGCTATTTTTTTTTATATCTTTTGAGCAACTTTTGTATATGAAAAATAATATTTTTATTAATGTATTATATTGGTCATTCATACTTGAATTGATATATTTATAAGAAAAAACTTTCTTACTATTTATTAATCATAACTTCTTCACAAGTAAGTTATTTTATATGTCAGACTCACTATCAACTCATTTACAAATTATGTGAGACCCACCTCTTTGAAAGCCTAAGCTAACAAATATATATAGTTTTGAAACCCGGCCTGGCCCAGCGGGTCGACCCGGGACCCGGGGCTGTAACCGGGTTGAAGAAAAAATATGACAAGTCATGACCCGGTGTGACCCGACCGACCCGGCGGGTTAACCCGGCAAAACCCGGTTGCAACCAGTTGACTTTTTTTTTTACTAAAATGACGCCGTTTTGAATTGTTTTAAAAATAGAAATTGACCCAGCCGACCCGGTCAAAATCTGGAACCCGGGTCTTGGACCGAGCCGGGTTTAAAAACTATGATATATATATATATATATTGCTTCGATGGCTTGAATAGAAGCGGCGAACCAAACTGTGATAAACTAGAAATAAAAAAAATGACCTGATTTAATCTGAGTTAACCTATCAAATTCGTGACTTTGGTCATGAGACTGAGATAATCCTATAAAGAGAAAATCAAAACAAATTATAAAATTCAATTTCCAATCGCTGCTGTTGGACCCAATTTTTAAAAATTTTAATTAAAAGACAACATAAAAAATAAGTATCATGAGACTGTGATAACTCATTAAAAATGAAATTTAATATTAAAGGATAAAATTAAAAAAACACCGCTCTTGGGTTTGACAACCATGCTAGACCCGCGCTTGGGTTGACACTAAACATGGTTGCCAACCGCTCTTGGGTGTGACACCAAACATGGTTGCCAGACCCAAACAGCTTGGGTCTGACGTGTTTTCCAGACCCAAGGTGTTTTGGTCTGAGAACCTATGCCAGATTCAAGCAAACAATAAACAAGCAGAGAACAATTGTGCACTTTAGTTGTCAGAAGAGAGAAAAGAAAAGAAAAAAACGTAAATAATCGATTATCAGCGGCAATCCAACCTTGATATGTTTGCGCATCTAGTTATACAACGGATAACCAGATTTGGCCATTGAGAAGTGTCTCACTCGTCTCCTTAATGGTGCGGGCGCCACCCACTTGCCGAGGAGTATGGAGCACGTGCCAACAGTTTTTCAATTAAAAAAATAAAAAAATACAACATGAAAATACTAAAATGCCTCCTATAGTCTTAATTTCTTTTGCCTAAAAAAAAAAAAAAAAGACAAAAACAATGGATTCTTCTTTAAAAGAATTTTCTATCCACGGGCCGTGGGACTCAAACTAGGCTCCTAATATTTTTTTCCCCTTCAAACTCTTGAAATACAAAATACAGTCATATTTATTTGTTTTTTTTAAAATTTTCTTTCTTTTGCTTATAATTCGAGATTCAATAATTAATTAGATAAAAGCACTTTTAAAGGATAAGCACAACAAACTAGTAGGACCAATCCATCATTACAAGCACTAGAACTTAATATCTTTAAGTCAAGCCTGATTAAATCTTCTAACAACTGATAAAGATCCTCAAAAACAACAAAAACACAATCAAATTAAAAACCCATCAACAAACTTCTTTGTGGAAAAAGAGGGAGTTATCTTCTTCTTAATTTTCTGCTTGGAGAATATACATACATATATAGAGGTGACACGTACGGTTTGCGGAGCACAAACAAACTACAAGGAAAAAAAGAAAAGAAAAAGAGGGCAAAGGCTCATCCCTAATGTACAATAAGCAAATTACAGAAACTAAAAATTCATGCATTGACCGCCCTATCACCTGAAACAAGCCAGAAACTGGACTTCTCTTACAGGTGGCCCCACACGTGCCACGTTTACTGGACTGCCGCTTACCGAGCAGCCATCCCCTTCTGCAACCTTAATTCCTTGTAAAACATCTCTATAAACTCCTCAGCCTCCTTGTCCACCTGGCAATCCTCGTCAGCATCCCTCATCGTGAATGGCGAGTCGGTTATTCTCACTTGTCTGACCATCGGGCTCCACGTCCCGAACCACCCAGCTGAACCCACCAAAGGCGATGCCTCAACTGCAACATCACCGCCGCAGCTACTCGACGCCACATCATCACCGCCAAGTGATGGCGCGTGGACCCGCGTGTGTTTGTAGTGAGCGTGGAGTTTCCGCCTCTTGGCTTGGTAGTAAGGCTGCTTGTAGCTGTAGAATTTATAAGCAGGGCTGCCGCTGCAGCTGAACTCATACTCTCTAGGAGATATGAATGACATGTGAACATCATGTGAAATGCAACTCAGAGTGTTGTGTTGTTGGACCATGATGTCGTTCAAGGCTTTCCTTAGGATCTTGCCTCGTTTCATCAAGAAATGGAGATCAAGCATGAGCTTGCTCTTTAACATACCCTTTTGCATCATCAAGAAGATTAAACGTAGCATGTTGCACACTTTCTTGGCTGTCAATGGTGGACCTGCTTCCATTTTCGTGCTCAATGAGAGAGAGAGAGAAAGGGAGGTATATGTGGTGGGTGATGGGGAAGAAAGAGGTATTTATAGAACAGAAAAGGGTAGAGTGGAGCCATGAAAATAAAATTTTCATAGCTCACCGTATTAAGAATAACAGATTCACTTTAATCATTTCTTTTGTTTTTGTGTTGTCTGAACTTTGTCAAAGAAGATGTCCTACAAATTTCTTTTAATCTGTTAATAATGTTTCTTTCTCGCCAAGGATAATATATATTTTAAGTTAGCTACCAGAACAAGTTGTCCGAGTTTAATTTTTGAATTTCTACTAGGAAAGAACAGTGATTTTGATTGAATCGACAAATTTCTCATTAGTTTTAATTGCTATTGTCCTTGTCATAGGTGATTGTGAATTTGTAATCTCTCACTGGATTTTTCTACTTGGATATTTTCCTTGGGCAGGATTTTTAAATACAAACGAACCACTGACAACCATACTTTGATCTAATTAAGGAGATGTGACCGTTGCTGGTTGCTGGTTGCTGATCTATACTGTTAAGGTAAATGCTTGGTGCCGATATGAATTACCTGCAACTTTAAAACAACCGATTCTTTACGGTGTTTCACTGTTCATGTAAATTTTAAAATAAATTAATATATTTATTCAATTTATATGATAACTATTATACGTAATAGTTCAGTTAGTCAGTGTGCGTATCTAAACCTAGAGATCATGGGTTTGAAAGCTAGGGAAACCATTATTTCTTTTAAAATAATATTTGAGATGTTGTTTATTTTTTTTTTTTAAATAAGAGCTTGTCTATCATCTTAGTAAAAAAAAAAAAAAAAAAGTAAGGCTAGGCTAGTGAGCCGATGAGCCCTGTACTAGACTTTATCCTTTTCTATTTTCTTTTTGGGTTTTTTGGCACTTTAAAAAAATATACTAGATTCATTCACTTTTTATTTTTGACATGATTTTTAAATACTTTTATAAATTTTATTTAAATTTTAATAAATTATTTTTTAATTATTATATAAAAATAATAATACTAATAATAATTTTTCATCAAAACTCGATTCAAATGTTTTTTTTATTCTTAAAATTTTTAGATAGATCTTAAATATGATTTTATCACATTTATGATTTTTTTAAAACTTTTAATTACACATAAAATATGAATATACTATTTTGATATTTTGTGTTAACTTGATGTAACAATCATAAAATATTTTTTTTTAAACAGAAACAATGATTTCAGTTAAAAACTTTGCATTCACTGAGATAAACAAGAGGTACTTTAATAAGAAAATTTATCTTGATGGAAAAAAACTCAAAATGACTGTATTTTCAAGTTCAATAATATCATTCACTGAGGTCTTAATATTTTTTTTTATGTTTAATTTTTTTTTATCTCAACAACGTAAAACGAATATACAAACTAGTTAATTACTATATTTATTTTGGTAATTTTACATAGAAATAAAGTCATTAAAATTAAGGGAGGGCCATTTTAAACTCATTAAATCTTTTAATCATAAAATCTTTTTTCAGCCGCACTCTCTCCTTTAATTTTAGAAAGCATAATAATTAGATTTAGCCTAACTCGAAGAGTTGACCCAAAACTTAGCCAAATCAGGATGACTTGGTAAAAGTATATTTGTAACTCATGAGTTGATCCCAACAAAACTTGGGTAAAACCTAACTAGGTCAATTTCAAGAATTTTGTTTAAAGTTTTTTGTCCAGAAAAACATTGCTTTATTTATTTATTATTAATTTTTAAAATTTATGTTGTTTAGTGTTTTCTTAACAATTTAATCCAATATTGTTTTGAGATAGATTTAGGTTAAACTGTTGACTTGTGGATTAATTCAATAAATCCATGAATCGGGTTGATCCTAATAACTTTGTGTAATTAGAGAATAATATAAATTATATTTTGAGACCTTACTTGACAGCTTAAGTTTTTAAGTTGAGATGATTATTTGATATGGTATCATAACTTTGATGACCAAACAATTACAATTTTGAATCTCACCACCCCTATTCTAATCAATAAAATTAAGCATAAGGTAGTATGAACATATGCAAGTTTTAAGCCTAAATGACTTTCACTTGAGGGAGTGAGTTAGAGAATAATATAAATTATATCTTGGTGTCTCACCTGACAGGTTAAACTTTCAGGTTGAGATGGTTCTTTTATATTTTTTTTTGTTCAATTCCTTGATCTCTTTCTTTTATTAATTAGAAAATAATAAAAAATATTTATCTTGATTATTTCCTTAAAGCCCCCTCAAACTTATGATAATTTTAATTTTTTTGAGTTTGACATATATCATTTCTATTTTCATTGTAGCCTCATCTACTTATCTTCAACAATTGTATTTTTTCTAAACATAGCTATTTTTAGTTATTTTTAGCTATTTTCCTCCTCTTATGATTGTTGTCATATTTGTCTAGTCAAACATCTCTTTTCAAGATTTAGCTTTACAAGTGATCATTCTATTTTGACTTACTATTTATCATTATGATGCTTTCTTTTTATCATGACTCCTTAGCTATTTTTCATTTTCTTCTTTAGAAAGAACTCTCTCTCTTTTTTTTAATAGGTGGTCTCTTTTGTACCGTCTTATCTCTCGTGTAAGAACTTATCAACTTGTACTAAATCTCTCTTGTTTTTTTTATGTTCTTTTTCTTGATGTAGGATCTCAATTCTGTTGTTAGATTTTGTCATTTTGCATTTTTTTTTATGTTATTTGATCATACACATGATCTCGAGATTTCTTCTTATCATGAGTTGATGTATTATTGAAAAATGATATTAAATAAAATATATGGTAGACAATGAATAAAATTGAAAACAATGTGCTTTAAAGTTGTCGGACGGACAACATAAAGCCGTCCATCAAAACAGAGAGTATTAATATTTAGAGCAAGACATGATCGATCTGCTCTAATACCAAGAAAAATAGTATAAAAATTTAAAAACAATATAAATCATATATTGAATCTTATCTAACAACTTAAATTTTTAAATTAAATTGATTTCTTGCCATGTGAAACATATAAATCTTCATGAAATCGTGAAACCTGGGAAAGAAAATGAAACTAGTGAAAGGGTGTGTGATTTCTTTCACGTGGATGGCATTTCTTTTCACTTTCTTGCACTTCCTTTCTTCTGCATTATACGGTGATCAAGGATTAGCTTCCTTTAGTGACAGAGCTGAGATAGTGTGACAGAGCTGAGATGGTTGCAAGATGAAAGTGATTTGCATCTGGCTAGGTTGGCGGGATTGAATTAAAACCAACTACCTTGCCACGAGGCTGCCTCTCCAACACTAGGCTTTATGGTAGATCTGTGGCCCTACATTTGGAGACCAATCTCTTCCCTTGTCATCTTGGCCATCCGATTATTTTGATTAAAGTTTCACTATATGCTAAGGTCTTAATAAGGATATATATGAACTCAGCAAGTGAAAGCTACAAATATTAATTCATAATGCAGCACTAAAAAAGAATAAAAAAGAAATGCCACTTGGTTTTTTGGAGCTCACGTTAAGTACAATCCTTTCTTTAGCCCTTCAGTACCGTATACTTTCTTTTTGAAAGAAATTTATATTGGAAAAAGAAGCTGTATTTTATATATCTAGTGGGGTTCTCATCATGATGCAAGCTAGCTAGAATCCCAAGTTGTTTTGAGCAGTGAATTTAATCATTTAATGGTAGATAAGCTAAAACTTTTCTAAAGGGCATTTCAAAGGTATAGCTACGAGGGACCGATCGGTTGTATTGTTTGCTATAAAAATTTGGTGGCAATGTCATTTCAACCAATAATTTACCTGATTATGACAATCACTACTGCACTCTCGAAATGCGATAAAGATTTTTAGCGTTTTGTTCCCTTCGTGGTAAGGAAAGATCATTGATCACTAGTTTGATTTTGACTGCCTTGTATTATACGACGGTTGCTTGTGAAATTGGGACCATCATGATGAATGGGCCAGTATTGAATCATGTTGTCAATTATGGTAGTTTTCAGTGTTCTTTCATCATTTATAAGGAAGCTAACCACACCAAATCTACATCTGGTTTTTGTGATTCTTGGTGAATGAATTCAACACTTGTAACCAGAATACATTATTTTGTCATTCGATGTCATCTACTTCAAATATAGAATGCTTAGATTAGAGAGGTGGAACGCCGTCCCTTTTCATTTATATACACGTGAAGTAGGGCATAGGATGGCTCCCCGTTCATTGATGAAGGCAGTGGATGAACTTGCAACCTTGAATGAGCCTCTAGGCTTGCCGTCGACAAGTAAGCCTTCTCCTCTTAAAATCTTTTCGCTTCAGGGTTATTCTTTGGAAACCATCCCTGGTGCTGCTATATCACAATTTATTCTTGGACATAGCTATTCACGAAACGTGGTATAGGACTTCTGTTGACAGCAGCAAGAGCCTCACATCCAAGCAAGAGCTCAAATCCATCCTATTTATTCTTGTCCGGTCTGAACGAATGTTGTTTAATGAATTGATCTATGCACTATACTATAAACCAGACCATCTTTAACCTTGCAACTGAGGATCATCAATCAGCACAGACTCTAATTAAGCACGATCAGGAAGTAAGCAATCTTGAAAACAATACATTGGATATCGTTTTTTTTATAAAACAAAGGGGGGGAGGGGGGCATGGCTAGCTTCAAATCTGGATCTCTTTTATGACAGTCATCGTGAATCCATTTTCTTTGATGGATGACCTCAATGACAACTCATTCACAGACCTGTCATCTTAGAGGGGACGTTGCGCCTAGAAAATAGGATAGGAGGAACTATACATACACAGAGCAATGGGCGATTAGGCATAAATTAGAATCAATCCCTCAAGATTTGACAACTTCAAATCCATTAACAACCATTTATGAAACACACATGATCAGGTTTTGAATTGCGGAGAGAGGGTGGGAAGGATCCCAAGTTGTCAACCATCTGTATTGAAGCCAAACCAAATCCTCTTACTCTAGCTTTAAAAGTAGTCATTTTAGTCCCTCCATCCTGAATTGCCGTCGAAGAATGGAGGGCCAAATTGCCGTCGTGTCCATATTGATGTCAAACTGGATTTTAATCTTCTGTACACACATTATTTCTGAATTAATGTGGTGGGAGGGTGGATGCCTAAATTCCTAAATGACCATACTATACTCTAGCACTCCAACTTTAAATATAGTTAATTTTACTCCTTCATATTTGGTAGTTGCCATAGGAAAGTGGACGTCCAAGTTCTCGACATTTTACACACATTTTCTAGTTCTTCAATAATTTTTTTAGTGATCGAAAAGCAGTGGTTACCTGGATTTTCTCTTAAAACTGTATTTTTTTTTGTTATTATTAGATGAAAGCACCTTAGAATCATATTAAAAGCCTCAATAACCTGTTTAGAAATCCATTTTAATATCTTTTTAAGCTATAAAACATCAAATCAATTTTCAAAATCAATTCTTACATTTGAGCTTAGATTTACCTTTTTTTTCTTGGTGATTGTGTAGCTTATAAATGCTTTCAATAAACTCGAAAGGCTTATTTTTATCAGATAAAGGTTATGAATGATCGGTTTCTGTCAAAATTATTATTTTGATCACTTTCTTTCTTTTCCATTTATCCATCCATCACCCTCTTTCTAGAATAACAAAACTAGAAACTTCTTTAAAATTAGCATTTTTGATTAATAGGAAAATGAGAGCGCCAAATAAGAGGATAAAAGTGAAACTTGATCAAAACAAGGTCACTTTTCCATGCACTCGGAAGAAACCAAGCTGTGTTTTTTTAGGAGGTTCACTATTTATTTTTAACAGTAACCCCAGATTTATTTATTTATTATTATTATTATTTTGCATATCTATCGTACACAATTTTTGCTTTTATTTTTAGATGCTTTTTAAAAGTATTTTTTACTTTAAAAAAATATAAAATTGATATTTTTTAGTGTTTTATGATAGTTTTGATGTGTTGATATAAAAATTAAAAAATTATAATTTCTTTTTATTTTAATGTATTTAAAAATAAAAATCTATTTTGAAAAACACTCTACACCATAATCTCAAATCCACCTTTAGCCTAGCCAAATTGTCTGCCACTGCATTTCCTTCTCTTAGAATGTGTTTAAAGCTGACTTGAAGCATTCAGTTAGCTGAGAGATGGAATTGAAAATGTGTTCCATTCTCCAAGGTGTTTAGTCAAGATCCTTATTAAGCCATGAGATAGCATTAACTGTATCTGACTAAAAAAATCGATTCCAGTCTATTTGCGGTGCCAACGTGGTTGCTGCTCCAATTCTCATAGCTCTTCTGATCGCCAGCACCTCTGTTTCATTCGATTCCTTAATGCCTGCTGCTAAAGAAGAAATACACAAGAATGTCCATGGAGATCTCTTAAAACCCCACCAATTCCTGACCTTCCTGGCTCGTCCAAACTCCAAAGACGACACATCCAATGTGTCCGCGGCCCAATCTGGCTTTGAATCATTAAAAATCAATCCATTCCTCGAAAGACATATCCACCAGAGGACATCATGTAGCGTTAAAGAGCATTCATTTCTCTGATAGAACCCAGCACCTGACCGCATCATTGTTGAAATAAGTTATCTTCCTATCTGGGCACAGACCAAGAGCCAACCTGAATGCCCTTGACGAATATTGCATTTTACTCCACATTACCGTTCTAGCTAATTATTACTCTCAATAAGAAAAAAAGAATTATGTGGCCACTCGGTGTCAATGAACTAGGATAACTCAGATAATGGTGGGCCACTATCACCACGTTAGTGCAATTATAAATTTTCCATAATTTATTAGCCAATGGCAAACTTTGCCTTTGCCCAGATGTAAAGCAAGGATTCTCCAGCTATTCTTTGTCCTTTTCCTTACATACAAACAGTTTTAAAAAAATCTGAAATTGTCCGTTGACGACAATGGCTTAACGATACAAGTTTTAAGCATCATAATTGGTCACGTCAACACTAACAGCCCTCACAGAAGCTAACATCCCTCTCCCTCTCCCTGTATCATGACAGAAGAAACACAAGGCAAATGGGAAGGCAAGGCCACGGTTGAGCTTAAAGGCCCAACAGCAGACCAGGTATGGCCTTTCTTGGAGGACTTCTGTAATCTGCAAAAGTGGCTTCCAGGTGTGGATACATGTTACCAAGTTGAGGGTGAGCTAGGACAACCTGGCTTGGTTCGGTACTGCAGTTCTGGCACAGCATCATCGGATGGGA
>Ga0307517_10010224_pt1 | contig 13165 bp, 9 predicted proteins | sample 23_EM_MG_FD_194515 | JGI IMG/M metagenome (GOLD analysis project Ga0307517, IMG submission 194515) | Populus trichocarpa ectomycorrhiza microbial communities from riparian zone in the Pacific Northwest, United States - 23_EM | ecosystem: Host-associated > Plants > Roots > Unclassified | place...
GGTGACGCAAAGTCAGGACGCGACGTCGATCCGACGTTACGTCCTGATTCGCGATTAGCATTCCGACGTCCCGGGCGTCAGACGCACGGGGCGCACAGGACGCAAGGTATTATTTTTGCTGATGTGTATGGTTCAAGTACTGGGGGGCGAAGCAGGTTGAACTCATTAGCAGATTGCTGAAAAACCAGAAACTGGGCACTGGCAATCACAGACTTGGATATCTCCAATTGTTGTGGGCTTAGGGCGTCCAAGAAGACCCTCTGTAAAGCACTTGCCCAGGAGGGCTACTACAGCCGGAAAGCACAGAAAAAGCCTGTCCTGAATGAGGCTGAGCAGACAAAAACGCCTTCAACTTTCCCTTGTGCCCCAACTTGAAGGCTGGACCTGGAAGGGTTGGCAAAAGGTTATCTTGACCGATGAATGCTACGTGTATTTGTCTAGCATACCTGACAGAGTCAGGATAACCCATTATGCTGCAGAGAAGTAAGAGGAGAAATGTATCTCTCCCCAGTTCAGGCACCAGGACACTATCATGATTGGGGAAGGAATACTGGCCCTTCCAAGGCATCTTTCAGAGCACCTCTTGTCCATTGGGAGCATGATGATTGGGGTATAATAACAGGAGATGCTCATTGTACCCATGTTTTAAAGCATGCTCTCTGCCCATTTTGGTGTGAGAAAAGTGCCCGGGTACAGCAGAGGCTCTGGGTTATGGATGATGGGGCATTGGCCCACCTGGCAAGATATACACAGACATTGCAGCCAGAGTATAGTATACCTATGTTGAACTGGCCCCCATCCTCCCCAGACCTCAACCCAATTGAGAACATGTGGCACCTGTTGAAAAGCAGGCTGGAGGCTAGAAGGTTATAGGTTTGGGGAAAAGCTGCCATGGCAGCAGCAATTTAGGGGAAGTACGACGGCATCAGCCCACAGGAGGTGTTAGGGGGTACTAGATCTCTAAGAACAAGCGAGATGGGTAAGACCAAGGTACTTTATTGTAGACGGAGACGTGTCTAAGAAGGCTCAATATAAATGTGAGTAAAATAGTCATAAAGATTTTTCTAGTATGGTTCGTGCCATTCAAAACGTACACCAGGAATTCCACAACTTTCAAAAAAACAAGGCTTTTCAACCACAAATATATTGGGAGAAAAAAAACCTCACGGTCAGAGAGCAAATGATAGAGAATAGGTGTGAGGTTTTTTTTCTTCCATTATATTTTTTGTTGAAAAGCCTTGTTTTTTTGAAAAGTTGGACTTTTGGTGGGGAAAGGAGAAATATGTTACAATAGCCACACTTGAAATGCTTAGTAATCTATACTTGATTGTTTAAGAAATAGGGTTTTAGCCCTTATATAAACTATATCATGCACTAAATATATTTTTCTCATAATTAAATAATTTTATTCTTTTTTTATATATTTATAATACATTATTATTTAAACCCTTTACTATGAACTCATGCAGAATACCAGGCTTGGCATCAAAATATGTACTGCCACATGTAACATATTTTTTCAGCCTCATGCAAGTTTTGAATGGCACGAACCATAATAAGTTATTATAGAGATAAGGTCTCTTCTCCGGAGCCTGATGATTTTAGTAAAGCTTAGGAGGCACTTCAATATTTATATCCCACTTTGTACAGTGCATGGCCTACATGTATCTACCATACTAACTAAGTAGCTGCTAACCATTTCAAACGTTTCCTCATAGTGCGAACACCTTTTGACCCAGAATATAATCGCCCCACTATTGGCTTCCAGACTAGAGAGATCTTGATTTATCTGTTGTGGCAACACGTCCCAGTCAGAGTTCACAATTCTTTTTCAATCAGGATGAACTATAACTTGTCTGCATGCAAGACAGTATCCTCATAATCAGACGAACGAAGTGGCCGACTGCGTAATCGGTCCAATCGGAATTGCAGATATCATTCTGGCTTTTTACATAAAGGCTTTGGTCAGACTAGAGCGCAGGATCGTGCCAGTAGCACAACTTTCTCGTAGTCCTTCCTTACAGAATAGTCCTAAGTGGTAACATATAGAATATACCATTGGTGTGAGTTCGGTCATACTCACATTACTTTCAGAGTAGACCCAATAAAAGCATCCCATTACTTTAGTGACATAGTTTCCTGTGCCATACTACTATGTCTGTAACTTTGTGTGATGTCAATCGATCCCACCCGGACTACTTGAATAGGCTCGCCAATAGTCCCCACTGATATACCCTGCGAAGAGTATCCAGTCCGACTGGCAGCTGCAACATATACGGTATTATGATATAGGTTCCCAAGATAGTGACCTTTGGTGTTGTGAAGTAACAACCACGCTGTCTGATCTTGGTGGGCCGTCCCCACGCCGGGGCCAGCGGGAGGTGTTAGCTTCACAGAGTGAAGGTAGAGTATCCTCAGGGTACAGAAAAATAGTTGGAAAAGCTACCCTTTTCCCATATGCCTAATGGGAGGTTACAGCCTTTATTGATATGATACTAGTACCGGAATCTATTGAGGCCGTTATTGCTTATAACACAGGGCATACTTGATGCAAGACTGAACTGGATTGGACCTGGTTTTTTTAACAATTAATTTTTAATTTTTTTATGTACGTCCATTGTATATATTGTGTTGTATAATGTCGATTTATAAAGTCGCAAAATATATGTTTTGGGAACTTATTTCATAATCTTTTATCAGTGGTTGACTGCCTTTTTGGTACAAGTACCCAGACCTCCACACATTTTCCACCCTCCTAGTAACCGATGACTTGGACCCTCTGTTTTCAAAGACCTCTTGCCTCGGACGAGTACTTGCTACTCGTCCCAGGCCTGGAGTACATGAAGATTTTGATGAAAATCAAGCATAATAGAGTGATACTTCTGGGATGTGTTGAGATGATTACCAGGGGGCCTTGCAGGCGTATTTGAGGTAGGTTTCAGGGATACTCTGCAGTGTGGCACTACCGTAAAAACTTGAATAATTGAACCGTGTGCTATGAAGTCCGGAATTTCCTTCTCTGGAACGGGGGAAAAAAACACAGCAAAAGCACAGCCCCTTTCCTGCTTCCGAGACAGAAAAAAAACAAAAATTTCTTCACCTTACTGAGAGAGGAAAGTCCAACGACATAGCACACGGTTCCATTATTCAAGTTTCTACGGTATTGTGTTGGTAATTTTGGGCTGCGAGTTTAGCTTCATAGTGAGTAAACATTAAAAATTAAAAATTAAAAATTAAAAAACTAGAATGTACAACTGCTAGCGTGTATGGCCACTATTCGCAGCAATGACAGCTTCAATTCGCGGAGGTATCTAGTCCATCAGTTCCAAAAGCTCCACCTCAGAAACCCTTCCCCATTCGTTGACAATTGCCCGCTTGCTCTGTTCTTTCGTAGTCGGATGAGGGGGTCGTTTGTTTAGCATATTCTTTAGAATATGCCATATATTTTCTATAGGGTTGAGGTCCGGGGAGCCAGGAGGCCATGTAAGCTTTGGTATATGGGAGGACTCCGAGATTTCCCTAGTATATATTGCCCGATGTGCAGCAGCCCTATTCCCCATAACCTATAGCTGTGCCTCCATGCGATGGCTTTCCTGATATGAAAATGGCCATAGAATAGCGGTAAGGACATTGTTGACATAGCTTTGTGCTGTAATAGTCCCCCAGTCCTCCGGGTTCTAAAGAACCACTGGGGTCTTCTTGCCCCCAAGTATTCTACTCTTTATTATAACGGAGTTTCTCTTAAGAAACTTGGGGGCAATACAGGCCCTATTGTATTCCTCTCCGGGGCACCGCGTTATACATGTTGTTCCCCGAGTCCCCTCCAGCCAGACATAAATTCTTCAATTCATATTACCCTCTGCCAGTACTCTCTCTTCCATCCCCGATGCTCAAAAGCGCAGGTGAAGCGCAACCGCTTCTGTCCCTCATCCAGGAAAGGCTTTTTTCTTGCTACCTGACGTGAGTAGCCTTCTAGCAAGAAGGTCTTCCAGATGGTCTTCTCGCTCCACTGCACAGAGCAGAGTTCAGCCACCTCCAGTAGTGGCATTCTGCGATATGCAGAAGATATTGTGGCTATAGCGACAAGCTGGCGTCAGGTTGGTGTATTGATCGAGAAGGGCCATCCCTTTCATTTCTTTGGTGTTGCTGCCGCCTTACAGATATCGAGGACAGTGTCTAAACTAATGCTGTGATCATCCCCAATCTTTCTGTAGGTCCAGCTGGCTCAAAAGTGCAAGGCTTGCACGAAACATCGCTTTTTGTAGGACGTATCAGGGGCATTGACGACCGGCATCTACCTTCCTCCTAGCAAATATGCACATCTTTTCTTATGCTTTCGATGGATACTTACCTCTCTTTCTCTCTTGTATTTTTATGTTTTTCACGTGAACAATAGTATCGTATATTGTTTGTATTTCACAAGCAGCTTCTGGTCTTTCAGTGGTGGTAGGAGCGTACCAGAAAGAATGTTTGATGGATTGTGCCTAAAATAGTGCTTTATTAGCAACCGTTAACTCGGTACACAGACCTTCGAGGTAAGTCTTACACCCCCTATTCTACCCCTGTATTATCCCTGTTTTCCCTCCCAATGTTCAGGTACTTCTTGCCTGGGACAAGTACAGGCAAGAAGTATTTGTACTAGGAGTAGGGGTGAAGTATTGGGACAAGCAGGGGCAGCAGAGGCCTGAGCATATACCCTGGAAGGAGTATCGAAGAACCAAAAAAGTAAGATCACCGCCAATTCGAGAATTCCACTACCCCCCTGCTTGTCCCAATATTTTTCCCCTCACCCGAGTACCCGAACATTTGGGGGGAAAACAGGGATAATACAGGGATAATACAGGGATAAACGGCGATATTTCAGGGATATTTTAGAGGCAAGACATACTTTGGAGGTTAACAATGGCAATTTTGGTGAGAATTACACAAAATGGCGTCTGATCACCTCCATGTTCGGGTACTTCTTGGCTGGGACAAGTATTTAAAAGGTTTACCACCGTCCTGAGGTTTCCAGGACGGGTGTGGACCGCATTTTGCCGTCCCGTCCGGTCCAGGGCTCTTGGCAGTCCCCGCGTTGGGCCCTACGGGGGCCCCGGACCGTTCAGAACTCTGACCCCATCCGGGGGATAAATACCGTGAGGAATTGCCTTTGATCGTTATCCCCTAGCTCTGCTTCTAGTTGACCCTACCCGCACAGTACAATACTCGCTCATAAAAATAAAAGCGGGGCAAGGAATGGGAAAGATTGCGTATATCAAATCAATTCAAGACAACTATCAAACACAAAACTCATAAACTCAAGCGGTGTGAGCAAGTCAGTCTCACACCACATGGAAACCATCAAAACACAATGACTACAACAAAACCATATTCTCAAGCTAATGCATCCACTGACTCTACGGATCAACAGGTACCCCCGGCGCGATCCTCCGGCGCGTGATTAGTGATGGACATGATCATGCTCGAGCAGAAAATTTGGCCCATGCTCGAGCATTGATCGAGCTTGATCACACCAAAAATTTATGATCGAGCATGAATGTGTCTATCACTACGGGTGATACCCATGCTTGTGCTTCATATGAGCAACAAGGTTATCATACCTCTTGATTCCCTTCTCACCAACATTCTCGCATCCGGGAAATTGACAGTCAATCCGCTCGACTAAGTGTATCACCTCGTAGTGTCGGTTGAGCGCCTGTTTCGTTTTGAACGGGGTGGGCCGGGTACACCCAGCTGCACAGCAAGCGTAGGAGCTACGGGAGCAAGTGTGTGGGCCTCTTCCCTGTGTTAGCTAATGTGAAACATAAACCTAACTTACAGCTGAAGAGGGTGCGAACCTGTTTCCCGAGCATTTTGATGATCCACAAAAATATTTGGCTCTGGGGGGTGTTGGGGTGGCGGTGGTATCGATACTAGTATAGTTGCAAGTGGGGGAATCATTGGAAAATCCATTGGGATCCTCATTTGCTATGTGGCTAAGCGGTGGGCCAAGAACGGAGTAGCAACCATCATCAAGTGGATAAAGAGGAAGTGGTCCAAGTTGTGTGGGAAGTGGCCGTGCAATCCCAGTAGCATCACGAGAAACTAGCTGGAATACGAGACCGCGGGGAGGAGAGGTGCGAGTGGAGGGGAGCGGTATCCTATTTAAACTCATAGGTTAGTTGAATAAAAAAAAAAAACTCACGCAAAATCCATTTTTAAAATATAACGTGCAGATAATTTGCTAAGAAGTTAGCAAAACCGGGGCAGAGGTGCATGGGGGGACAGGCCCTTACTTAAAATCTTCTCGGAAGATAGTTGCACTTTCGCAAAATATCTGAGAGAGCCTGGCAAATCCGCAGTACCTTTCTCCAACCAAGCACAAACGGTAAAAACGAGCCTGTGGCAGGGATCCGTTGGTCCACCTGTACTACATTCAATTGGCACGATTATTGTTCTTACTCGATAGCTTACTTGTCCGGAATGTCCACTGTGCAGCCTGCCTCTTGTCTCAGGAGAAATGCCTTCAGCTGTTGGAGATTACCGGTATCAAGGTATCATAGAGGTTCCCCCCCGGGGGGGTTGGCTCGCTTGCAAGGTTGTTCATGGCTGTGTAAAATGTGACACCTGCATGAAGCTGTATGACGGAACTTCACGCGACAGAGGAGTGCCAAGAGACTGTACAAAAAAGTTAAGCCTGCCGAGAAGACATGCTCCAATCTCTCCTTAGTTTTGCACACGCAGGTGATTGGGGTGCCCCCGGGTTCGCTACATGACCCGCTCCCCCCTCACCCACCGCCCACACCGGCCGCGAGATCCTCCTTGGATAAGAGTCCAAGACTCTCATCAAGCCTCAAAAGCCGGGAAAACTTGTTGGACGGATGTGCTTAGCCTTGTTACTGTACCGCAGTGTGAAGGATTCTTCAGGAGACATGCAGACGGAATGGACGCAGGAGAATGTTCAACAATACATTTTATCCGCTAGGTCTCCTCTTTGTGATCACGGAAGTGTATGGAGGAACAAGGGCATACGGGGGTACAGAGAGAGGTGTGGTATTCCATAGAAGGATCAAGATGTGAGGAGATGTTTTGCTTATTCACCTATCTCTACCGTTAGTTTGATTTTAGTTAGAGAGTGAAGTTTAGAACGAGAGCGAGCGAATGAAGGAAGTACGAACCGTGAAACTTATCTTTTATATCCTTCCTCCAAAGTGCCTAAGTTCCAAGTGAATTCCCTCAGTCTGCCGTCTGCTTCCACGCGACCCTCATTTCCCTCTCTGGCAGCACTTGTCGCGAGGAAGCGGATCTTCAATTCTGGTTACTGATATGCCGGTAGACATGGAAAGCAGGTTGCCATTACTTGTACTTGTACTTGTATTCCACAACCTGAACTAAATCTAACCCTTATAAGCCAAGCCTATCCATATATAGCTAATTTAGTTAAGATAATGCATGAGACCAATTTTCCCATCGTCTCACCCGAACAGGAGATAGGAAAACTAGCCACCAGCATTGAAACCCTAAAATCAGGTGGGAAATAGTTCGACTGAGTCATGGAACCATTGCGGAAAGAGTGGTGATAACCAGGCCACCTGCTTGAAGAGAACTCCCTGTATTATGCTAGTTATATCTTTGCCTATCTTTTAGCGATCAAGATACCAAGAGTGTTCATTAGCAATTCCTTTCTGAGCTTAGGCCTGGTGAGCATGGAGTGAGGCACCACCGACAGCCCCTCTCGACAGGGCTTGACACCAAATTTCTACTGCTAACAAATATTTTCAGCAAATCACAATGCTCGAAGAGTTTCGAGATGAGGTAAGCATGCCTAGCAGCGAATTCCACCTTTTCAAACCCCAAGGGATAATAAATTACTTTTTCTGTCAGCAGCGGAAATCTGTGGGGATGGCAACCGTAAAACTGGAGTTAAGCGACTAGAATTTGTATGATCACCCAGGGTTAAAAATACATGCTTGGGTGTCGTGAATCTCATATGACCACTGTCCATCCAATGTTGCATGGTATACCTCAATACCGAAACATCACAATCAAAATACCCATGGCCTTTATTTTACAAGGAATTGGTTCATTTGCCCGGTCGAGCTCCAGCTCTTGGGAAACGGTGATTCCTGTTCGGTAATACCGGTAGGGTAAGGGCCACTATCCTAGTTGTGGAGTGCGTATGACGGTGGGAAAATTCGGTAAACAGTTTTGCCACGTCTACTCGAGTATTGGAATAGGATGCCAGTTGAGACTACCGTCTAGTTTTACCACCAAAACTTCAGAACTAGACGGTTAGGTAAACGGGCACTTAGTTAGCAGCCGCATGCACCTGAGAAGAACAGGTTCTCTCTCACCTCCACAACGCCCACCCCATTCAGCAATTTTTGGAGTATGGTAGAAGTACCCACCGCGGTGGCGATATGTATCAAACAGTACAGCCTGGGTCTTAAAGGGCGCAGGTTAGCACACTACAAGGCTGCGCGCAATATTTTATTGGCCTCGATCCGCATCACGAGCTGTTCTGCGATTCTTAAAGTTAACTGATAAGGGTCTTCTTGGGTTGATTCGTTCATAAGGGTCAATACACTTATATGTCACACTAACCATTACCACTGCAGGTGCTCCACGGTAGTGTGGTACTTGTAACTCGCCGGAGTGCAAGACTTGTGTTGACCCGCAAGATAGGATGGCACTTAAAGGAGTGGGGAATTTCGTACGGTATTTTCTCGAGCTAGGGTTTTTCGCAAAGATGGGGCGGGGCGTAGCGTAAGCTTGGATTGTGACAGGAATCTAAAATGGGCCTCTTCAATGCCCCCAATCAATATAACCGTCCCAAGGTTGTTGCTCGCTTGCTCGAAATCTCGGGCACGTCTCCAACGTGCCTCTCGGCTCAATGAAAGATGTCAGCTCAACGCACGTTTCAATTTGTATGCGAATTTAATAATTTCAAAACCACAACCAAACATTCTCTGATCCTTTAAATGTCGTTCTGGCTTTCTCACACCCTATTTTAAGTCTTTATAAACAAGGCTTCCATTTTCTTTCCTCTCTTTAACAACTTTTATTTTCATTTGGTGGGTGGGATTCTGGTTTGGATTTTGCGGGAATCTTCCGTTGAGCTGAGATCTTTCGTTGAGCTGAGATCTTTCGTTGAGCTGAGAGGCACGTTGGCGGTGGATACGTGCACAAGATTGCGAACAAGCGAGCGCCCTAGCAGCTAATGCGTGGCGCTTGTTTGATCACCGTCCCAACCCTTGCACATGAGTGATCAGAACACTCAGCCGCATTAGAGGGATCCGGCAGAAAATATAATCCCTGCGGAAAACGTCGTAACCACAGCAACAGCGATAAATTAGGAAAGGCGAAATACCAAGCTCTTGGAGTTGGTATTTTCTGTAGGGATTGTGTGTACCACCACTACAACGAGAAAACCTTTCCCATACCCTCCGGCCGGTTGCATACCTTTCCAATACCCTCCTTGGCTAAAACATGCCCTCCGGAAACAAAACTATGACCCTCAAAGTACGGACCTCCAGAGGCTAAGTCTTTCCACAGATTATGTAGTCTGAGCACAAAAGTCTAAATGCTTTCCATGGCAACCCGCTTGGATAGAATAGAAGAGAAACAAAACAAGGACAGAGTGAAAGACTTAGTGTATATTAGATAGTGTTTTCTGTATTGTCAAGCAGCAGAATCGGAGCAAAATAGACTCGGAGACTTCCCTACTAGTACGATATTCGATCAAAAAGGAACTTCAATATACCATGACGATACCAATCGAGGAAGGAAGATACTTTGTCTCTTTTGATAAGCTGAAGGAAGCAATCGAGTCCTGGTCGATCGAGGACCATTTTACCTTCTCAGTAGTGAAGAAGGATTCCAAGCGGGTAGACTATCGCTGTCGAGCGCGTAGTATGGGGTGTCCTTGGCGTGTTTTTGGATCTATAACGATGGATGGAGAGCTTCAGGTTAAGAGACTAAGTGGTTTGCATACTTGTATTGCAGCTCCCCCACTCGCAGGCGAAGTGGCCAACACACAAAACTGGCTTCGAAGAACCGTTCCACAGCATCTATTTGTCACGAAGGCAACAAAACCAATGGAGATTGTGGAAACGATTCGGATGCACTATGGTGAAACAGTCAACTACGAAGCAGCAAGACTTACGAAGGCTGCCCTAATATCTGATAGGCTAGAGCACCAGCGCGAGCACTTCCACAAAATTCCCTCCTACCTTCAGCTTCTCCATCAGCATAATGAGGGGCTGTATACCGATCTTCATACCACTACAGACAACAATGGAAATCACATCTTTCAACGCTTGTTTATTTGTCCTTCACAATCTCGCATATCGTTTCAATCTATGAGGAAATTCATGGCTGTAGATAGTACTTTTCTTAAGGCTCGATTTATTCAGACACTACTATTGGCAGTTGGTATAGATGGAAATGGTAATATTCTATTACTAGCATGGGGGATAGTGGAAGGGGAGAATGCAAGTTCATGGAGGTACTTTTTAGGGCATCTGAGAAGGGCAATTCCTGAGTCAGAAAGCATGACCTTAATTAGTGATCATGACAAGGGGCTCCTTGCTGCTGATGAGATTATGGGAGATGGGGTTGCGAGAGCCTTTTGTTGCTTTCATTTAAAGGAGAATTTTTGTAAGCGGTTTACAAGGGGTCTGGAGCCACACTTTTGGCAGATAGCGCACTCCAAAACGAGTGATAGTTATGAAGCAGCTATCAACAGCCTTCGGGATTTGAGTACAGCGGCAGCAGACTATCTCACCATTATTGACAAGGCTCTCTGGGTAACTGCTTTTTTTCCAGGCCAGTGCTATGGGCATAAGACCTCGAACATCGTCGAATCGATGAATAAGGTTTTGAAGCAGGAACGTGAACTTCCGATACTCGACCTGCTAAACGAAATCTGGCTTTATACGATGAATCAGCGAGCCGAACGATACCAAACCGCGTGCTTGAAGGACCATCAGCAAAACTGGTCTGACTTTGCACTCGGTCAACTCACGATTTCACGAGCCTGGACACGAAGGAACACTGTTAATATGGCCAATGATACATCGTTTATTGTTCAGCAGATAAATAATAAACAGTTCATCGTGAATCTTCAGACCCGAACCTGCACCTGCGGCCCCTACCAGGAAAATGGTATCCCTTGTGGGCATGCGCTTAGCTCCATTCACCATCTTGGTCACTTAGCAAATACCTATATTTCGGATTCATTTTCAATTCTCACCCTCAAACACACCTATAGCAGCAACTTTAATCCTATCATACTTGCTGATATTGATAGTCTTAACCTCAATCCGCAACCCGTACCCCCACCGTGCCTTTCTCCTACCAAACTACGACCAAAATTCGGGCGTCCTAAGCTTGCCCGAGCTACACGCCCAAGCTACAGAACACGGATAGCACAAGCTCGAACTGAGATTGCTCTCCAGGATGCGGCAGAGAGACCACCGGGCAAGCAAGCATGTCAGAACTCTGGTCAACCTGGACACAACCGCCGTATGTGTCAAGCTCTCCGGCTTGAGCAAATTCTCTGATCCAAGCTCCCCATCTCAAGCAAATCCTCTGATCTATCCCCGCCGCCCCTACCTTTTTCTCTCTTTTTTTTCTTTTTCATTTTTAATGTATATAGAAAGAAGATTTGGGTAGAGGGGCTGAGTGGACTGGGTCGCGCCCTTTAGAAGTCAGAAGTTGTGGTGGTTGGACGGGTCGCGCCGGTTTTTTTTTTTTTACCAATTGTGATCGGACTTCATAATCTGTGGAAAGACTTAGCCTCTGGAGGTCCGTACTTTGAGGGTCATAGTTTTGTTTCTGGAGGGTATGTTTTGGCCAAGGAGGGTATAGGAAAGGTATGCAACCAGCCGGAGGGTATGGGAGAGGTTTTCTCCCACTACAACCCACTGGTGGGTGGTAGGGGCCCTGGTTATCCTTGAAAGAAATACCAAGATGTAAACAATGGCCAAGGCAAAACCTAAACTCTGATAAGTATGGCAGCTTCTATTTCTGCCTACTATCCTCTGGTACTATGACAACTTGGGCGAGGCAAGGTCGCAAGCTGTTTCCCACCGGCTTTTAGGTTGTCTAGGTATCCTGTCTCAGTGCTGGAACTCCAAAATTTCCAGAAGTGCGCATCTAGTCTCTCCGGCCATGCTTGGCATTTTTGGTAGCGATTATATTTTCTGCTGGATCCCTCTATTGTTGTGGACAAATACCAGTATAATCCACCCTTGGTTACCACGGTACGGTACCGGTATGTTGACAAGGGGACTTGAAGGCAGTGTTGCAAAGAAGCCCTTGATAATCGAACCCCGGGGGTTAGAAGGGGGGGGGGGTTTGAATTGTGGCTTCTAAAAATGGGGGATGGAAGGGGGGTTCTTTAATATATTGGAAGGGTGTGGTTGACTTTGAAAGATGCGGGAGAGTCTGAAAGATTGGATAGATGTTTGTGGATGATTTGGGAAATTGAGATAGAATAGTTAATGGTTTATGAAAAAGATTAGATAGACATGTCTTTCCTTTGTTTATCACGGGAGTGTACGGAGGAATAAAGGCATGGCGGGATAGAGGGATAGGTGTGGTGATCGACGGAAGAATCAGGAAGTGCTACTTATGTTTTACTTATACACTTGTTTCAGTCATGAGTGTTTTTTTGTTTTAGTGAGAGCGGATTTGAAGAGCTAAGCGAGGTGTCTATGAAGGTACAGCGCCTAAGTTTTGAATATTTTGCTAGCAGGGGGTATCCCACTAGCAGGGATCAGGATAGCAAATGGGGAAAGGTTGCTTAGTAGTGCGAGATGAATGTAGTGGTTGTACGGTATAAAAAAAAGGGGGCACAAGCAAAGGGAACGGCTATAGCAAATTGAAACGATTTTACGAAAGAGTAAATGAGAAGTAGAAAAAAGATACAATATCGATAAAGATGAAAGGTATACTTAGGAGCCACAAAACCAATTGATAAGTTACTACAAAAACCCAATCCTTACTATCATAGCTTTAACCCTACCTCCCTCCCTACTAAAAACCAAATATGCTAATACAAACAAATCAAGACTTTCCCTTTCGCAGATTATACCATTTTGGCATTACAGTAGAGGGCCATAAGGAGTTGCTGGGAGTAAGATCAGGCTGCTGAGAATAGTAATCGAAAACGCTTTGATGA
>Ga0307517_10010225_pt1 | contig 13164 bp, 9 predicted proteins | sample 23_EM_MG_FD_194515 | JGI IMG/M metagenome (GOLD analysis project Ga0307517, IMG submission 194515) | Populus trichocarpa ectomycorrhiza microbial communities from riparian zone in the Pacific Northwest, United States - 23_EM | ecosystem: Host-associated > Plants > Roots > Unclassified | place...
TCATAAGCTCCTTGTTTTCATCTTCCAACTTTACACAATGGTTGTATGATAAATTATTGAATATATTTGTAAAGAAAAATTGTTATTATTATTATTATTTAGTGACAAAACTCAATCTTTCAAGGAAAAAACCCTTTTAAATATTATATTGTCCACGAGTTGATTATTTAGAGAAGACAACATTTTATTTTCATAACCTCTTGATTTAACATAATTGCACTCTTTAGAGAACAAAAATTTAAAATATTGGGGATAGAACCCTTTTAAGAATTATACAATCTTTAAGTTTGCAATTACCAATTGACATCACACAAAGAATCATATAACACACAATTGAAACATAAGTCTCATAATAATCCAACAAGCATAAAGAAACATTAGATACATAATAAAAACCATTCAACATAGACAAACCAATATGAGCAAACATAATGTCCACACATAATAAATCATCCATATATTCCTTATTTTAAAAAAAAGAAGCAAATCAACACATTTGGGTTCAAAATTGACCTTTCAGAGTTGCTGAAAATTTTAAAGGGCAGTGTTGATGACTTGAAATCAGTTGTGGCATGTGGAAGTTAGTGGTGATGCATGGCAGTAATTGGTGGCGCGTGGAAGTCAAGCAATGATATATGACACTGGTTGATGGCTCTTGAATCGATGTTCTGGCTGGAAAAGAAGCACGTGGATGGGCAGATTAGTTGTGCCTCCTCCTCCTCATATCCACAACAAGATAGAACGTTATTTAAGGAGAGAGAGTGAGCTAAAGGGAGCTTTAGTTGCCTCCTTACTCTGTCGAGTTAAAGTTGTTGGTTTTAGGGATATTGTTGGGTTTATCGATGTTGAGTTGGTCATGGTGGTAGCCATTTTGAAGTGGAAAGGTTGTTGGATGTGAGGGAGAGGAGGAAAGAGTTGGAGGGTGTTGTGTGGTGAAGTGGTCACTGCTTTACTATTGGAGTTGTAGGGGAAAGGTCACGGTTGTCGGAGATGGTGGCAACTAGAAGGGAGAGTAAGCAGTGGTGACAAGCTTGAGTCCAAGGTTTCTTTCTCCCCCCGTGTTTCTCTCATTTTTGTTTGTTTATACGAGACAATTTGTTTTTGAAAAAAAAAAAGGAGTGTTTGTTTTCTTTTGAAAAGAAACCTTGGTGTATTCAGATTAATATTTTTTGTGTTTCAAAAGCGTTTTTGAAAAAAATTGAATTTTTATTTTATTTTTTTGTTTACTTCAAATTAATTTTTTTTTTGTGTTTTCAGATCATTTTGATACGCTGATGTCAAAAATAATTTTTAAAAAATAAAAAAAATATTATTTTGATGCATTTCCTGATGAATAAGCATTTTGAAAAGTAATCGCAACCACACTTTCAAATTAAGTCTTTGGCTTGTCAAACCTTTGGAAGGAAAAAGAAAGAAAGAGAGCTCTCATTTATTTATATTGTTTTGGATTCTCTAAATAAAAAAACTAATTTGAAAAATAATATTAGACAAATTATATTGTTTTCTTCTTGATTATGGTTTTTATTTAATCAAGTTTCATCTTTCAAATTTGTAGGATCTCTTTCAATAATTTGTTAATTTAGATCCATCCTCTAATTTATTTTTCTTTTTTTTGTATAATTTCTCATTATTATTTTTTAGTCTCTACTCTTCTTAATTCATTTTTGTTTTCACTCTCTAAATTTTGTTCTTATATATGTTTTCCTCTTTTTTATTTATATTATCCTTCGCTAGCCGATTGCTTTCATTTACCGTTTTCCGAACGCGGGGAGATGAGAGGACCTAGAAAATTTTAACTCGTTTCTGAATAGTCAATTACAAGAACAGTGCCGGCCGGCAATATATGAGTAAGGAAAAAATATAAAAAATATCTTCAGATGAGCAAAGAAATTGTCAAACACCCGACAATTGCACTTTCACAATCTATTTTAATCGACCAGACGTAAGAAATACAAAAATCCCTGCTGCCCTGTTGAATGACAAATCTCCATTTCCAATGCTTCGCAGGTGTGTGTTTATGGTCCATCCGATGGACACAAAGGCTAGTGGAGTCACCGGCATGCTCGAGTATCGGTATATATGCGCATTAACAGTGGTGCTACAAATGTTCCTTGCTGCGTGGGGCCACCTTCGAAAATCTATAGCCATAGATCATCCTAGGATGGTGAGCAAGTGCTCATGATGATACCCCTGTCATGTGGGGTCTCCTTGGAAGATTTTGAACCATTGATTACGCTAAGAATTTATACAGGCGAGCATGATATTAATCACTGCGTATTGAAAAAGAAGGGACGGAGCTTACCATATATAAAAATTATTTTTTAGGCTTCCAATAATGATTAGGTAAAAGCAATAAATCATTACCTTCTATGACTACTGGCACTATAAGAGCAGAGAAGTATGTATTCTCACAAAAGTCTACTAAGGCAGTGATTTGAGAGTTAGTAGAATTTGACAAAAATATTGAGGGATAGCCATGGGAGAGGAAGTAACTAAGATGGGAGAAAATGGCCCCTTATCAGCAAAGCTGCAGCAACCTACACACTTTGTCCTGGTGCATGGAATAAGTGGAGGGAGTTGGTGCTGGTACAAAATCCGGTGTCTCATGGAGAATTCAGGCTATAGGGTCTCCTGTATTGATCTCAAAGGCGCTGGCATCGATCCGGCCGACGCCGATTCTGTTCATTCCTTTGATGATTATAACAAACCTCTAATGGACTTCATGTCTTCCTTGCCTGATAATGAGAAGGTCCTTCAACATATCCATGGTCTTTTGGGTCCATTAACGTGCTGCGCATATATATATATGACCGATTTCTTAATATATGATTGCTCTTAATGTTTACAGGTGATACTGGTAGGTCATAGTGCCGGAGGGCTAAGTGTAACACAGGCAACTCACAAGTTTGCAAAGAAGATCCGGTTAGCCGTGTACTTGGCTGCCACCATGCTCAAGCTGGGATTCTGGACAGATGAAGATATAAAAGATGTAAAATTATTTCATCCATCCATCTCTCACTTTTCTTTTCGAGTTTCTTTCATATACCTCTGAAGAATTCATAAATGTTGGTGTGTGTGATATGATAATGGCATAAGGTTATTGTCCGTCAGTCCCACAGCCCACATATATGCTATCCAACTGTATTCACAAAGTATCGGGGTGTTATCCACTTGATTTCACCGTGACAAATCTAAATATTATCCATAATTGCCGGCTCTTCCAAATGAAAACAAATTAGCACTAGCTGTCTTATTATACTCCAATTGAGAGAGTAGAAAATCTATAAAAATATTTTGATAATTAAGGTGGATAGAGTCGTCAATGTTGCACCCCTCGTCATGCTGCATCAGCACACCCACCTAACGTTACAAGCTACCTATATAGCGTGAATTACTTAAACATAAGTTCGATGATGCAATGGCAAACTAGCCTCTCTAACAGGAAGTCACAAAGTCACAAGTGGTGGGAGTTTTCCCTAGTCATTTAGCTTAGTTTGCATATATATGGAAAGCAAGCACATGGATCGAAAATCAAAGGACATATCACGTTTGTGCTTTTAAAAATCTCTTAAAAGTATCATTTGTGGCCATGCTAAAAGATGTCCATTCTGAAAAGCGCTTCTCTCCTTTTTCTTTTTCTTTATCTCATTTTCCTTCCCGGGGAGGCAAGGAGCATGGGGGGGTTTAGCCGACAAAGACGCTGTGAAACTACTTTGCCTTTTTCCGTCATCATACAATGAGAACTGTCTTCAATGCCTTGGAGATTTTTGGAGCTGGAGAAGACAGTTGAACAACCAGATTGTTTTAATATAATGGCAACTTTGACACTCGTTCAGTCTACCTCCTAGCTACGAGGAAAATGATTGATTAATTTATGAGCTGATTATCTTATATGCCTTCAAAGTCATGGCCATGTTCCTTGATGTCAAATTGCAGGGAGTACCTGATCTATCCTCGTTTGGGGACGTGTATGAGCTAGGATTTGGATTGGGACCAGACCAACCTCCAACCAGTGCCATTGTCAAGAAAGAATTTCAACGCAAAATCATTTACCAACTGAGCCCTCAAGAGGTACTGGTATTTCAGTACCAAACTTGATTATGTTTGGAGCAATCATTCAATATTTCCTGCTTCGGTACATTTTCTCCCTATTTTTTTACCAGCAATATAGTTTTTCTGTCAAGTTTTGAAGGCACCATATAAAAGGAAGCTCCCTTATCTTTCATAGTTAACCATGATGACAAGTGGGTTTCTTCAGGATTCAACCTTGGCTGCCATGCTTTCGCGACCAGGACCAATCCTAGCATTAAGGTCTGCAAGATTTAAGGAGGAAAACGATGATATCGACAAGGTGATGCGAGTATACATTAAGACCACGCACGATCATGTTGTCAAACCTCACCAACAAGAAGCAATGATAAAAAGGTGGCCACCATCTGAGGTTTATGCACTGGATAGCGACCACAGCCCGCTCTTCTCCACCCCATTTCTGCTCTTCGGTTTGCTTATCAAGGCAGCAGCTTCTGTTGGATGTCACTAATAAGAGAGTGTGAATATCCTCGTGGATTGAATACACCTATACTCTTCTTCTATTTTCTTGATTGTATCCAATAATTTCCAAGACTCTCAGCTTAGCTAGCAATCATACATGGAAAAAAAAAAAAAACATGAACATGATATGAGAGTATATGTTTTCCATTTAGTGGGAAGATTGTGATCCTATTCTAGTGTGCTAGCTCCCCAAAAATTTGCAAATATACATTTCAAAGCTGCATTTCTTTTATAAACTTTGAAAGACTTGCACACTCCTTGATCTCCAATTGTTTAGGCTGAATGAACTTATGCATTTTCTTGTGTTGAGCTCCTATCATCTGCTGCATGAAAGGAACCAGGTGGGGTTGCTGGTGTCTCTCTCTTTAGCCATCAAGATTTAAAGTTCAAGTAAAGATATAATTAAGAAGTGCAAATTCTCCTAAATATTTTAGTTTTGATATGAACATCGTGTCTTTAACATAACTGAAGAGATAAGCTTAATTTCAAAGCGGAAGAACTGACTCCAAAATACACTTAAGTATAATACTTGTAGTGTGAAACAAATAAAATCAAATAAATAACTTTGTATACACAAATATTTTTTCAAAACAATCCTTACGTGAGGACTAGTCCGTTGTCCCGCGTATTGAGGCCGGCGGACCGGTTTTTAAAATACATAAAACAAAATGTCAAGATTTTGAGGATTTTTTTAGAAGTGATATTAAACCCTATAAACTAGATTACCGATAATAATATTATTTAAATTTTAAAAAAGTCAAGATGAAATTAAAAACTTATATAAAAAAAATTAAAATCAATTAATCTTACAGAAACCATAATAGAATATATCATGAATATCAATTCAAAATAAACCAAATGCTTAAAAAACAATCAAGCATCACATCTTTTTTAAAATCAAATTGAGACAACAACATATTTGATCGACTTAGATTTCATGACCTAACATGCCAAGCCTGCGATTCGGGTCATGAAATCCAATGGGTACATTTAATTTTTATTTTTAATTTATTTTTTACCTAATTATAGAAAAAATAAGAAAAAAAATTATTTTCAAAAAGCTAAAGGATGAAACTTAAAGAAAACAAATTAAAGTTACAAAAAATCTAAAAAATGACTTAAAAAAAAAACAATATTGATATGGTGACATACTAAAACAGCTCGGGTCAATCTACTACACCTGCAACCCGAATCATTAGATCGTGATAATAATGTAAAAATCAAATTTGAACAAATCAATCACATAAAAAAATACAACATGAATTCAATCAAACAAATTTAAAAACATATTTAAAAAAAACATATTTAGACAATAAAATATTTGATCAACCTGAACTTTGGGGATTAACCTGTCAAACCTGCGACTCAGGTCATATGTTCGACTAAGTTTAATGATTTTTTTATTAAATTTATGTTTTACCTAAATATAAAATAATAAAATTAAAAAAGTAAAAGGCCAAAAACTAGTCTAATCATGTGTGCCTGGTCATCTACAAAAATGAGTTTAGTCGTATAGGCCTTCCAACCTAGCCCGTGCACTTGGGCTTGGTTTTATATTTTTTGTATTTTTTATTCTTAAAACAAAATAGTAGACAATTCATTGTCTACTGTTTGCAAAATCCAACGATTAAAGGGTTGTCGAAAAATTCAGCCTTCAGTTTTTTCTTAGAAAAAAACCTATTTTTCAACTCTTTTATGACCCAAAACATATAAAAAAAACACCTTGATAAACCTATTTATAACCTCCAACAATCTAAAAAAATAGCTCAAAAATCCAAAATCAACCTGAACCTGAAAATCTTCTCGCATGCAAATCTACCTTTCAGGCAAGGAGAAGAAAAAATAACATCTTAGTGAAACTCTCATCATCAAATGGAACCTATTGACACCCAGATTGACTATTTTTATGGTCGGAATCGCCATCAATGATGACTTTCTCTCTCTACACTAGAATCTATAAATTAGAGATTGCCACTAAGCGAGGATGGTTGATCGATTATGGTGCCTGATATGACAAACTTTCCTTCATCATCATCAAAGATGGATGATGAAAAGGCTGAAGTTTAAGGCCTATTCATCAAAGTCAATTTAGAGACTGAAGACAAGCCTAGAATAACCTATATAGCTCCGAATTTTCCATAACATTATCATAAAAAAAATTGGTATCATTACTCCATACTTCTAAGGATTGTTCCACTTGGGATTATGATAAGATGCCTAGGCTAAACAAAAGTTTGGTCGAACACCCATTATCAATCAAGCCAAGTAAGCAACCTTCTAGAAAAATAGATTGAATATTAGAGGATTGATTCATTAGGCCAACTAGATATGTAGAGTGAATTTCTAAACATTATGCTAATATTAAAAAAGAATAGCAAACTATGAGGTTGTATAGATTTTAGAAACATTAATCTTGCAACTCCAAAGGTTGAATGCCAATAATTGATATATTGATCGATTTAGCAAAAAAGAAGAAGATATCTTTAACTTTATGGATGACTATTAAAACTATAACCATATCTTCATTATAGAAGATGAGGTTTTAAAGACCACTTTTATTTATCTTAATTCTCTGGGAATGTATGAGTGGGTAGTAATATCATTTGATTTAAAGAGAATTAATGCTTTTTATTAGAGGGTCATGAATAATATCTTCAATGAAAGTGAATTAATCATAATATAAAGGTTTATGTTGATGATATTACGGTAAAATCAAGACTTAAATCTACCCATTTATATGAGTTATGTTCTACGTTTAAATGTATGTGAATGCATAATCTCAAGATGAATCTATTGAAATATGTCTTTAGAATGTAGGTAAGGATTTTTTTGGGATTTCTAGTACATTAACATGCCATAGAGGTAGACAAAAACAAAGCAACAACGATCATGAAAGTAAGATCTTCACAAACTAAAAGTAATTACGGAGCCTTATTGATAAAATCAGTTCTCTGATGAGGGTCATATAAAACATTTTAGAAAAGAACATGTTATTCACTGAACTCTTGAAAGGAAATAATATTTATAAGCTTTAATGGATTAATAAGCATCAAAATGCCTTTTAAAAAATAAAAACTTATATAGTTTAACATTATTATATATTGGCCCCATCAAGACTTAGAAAACTTTTATGTTTATGTTTATGTTTATATATTTTGGCTATATAAGGGTTGATTGACAACATGCTAGTATAAGAAATGAACCTAGACATAAATAATTTGTGTATTATATCATTCATGTTCTTAAAAAGTTTTAAGAATCACATACTTCAATAACAAGCTTTATTTATCCTTATATTTTCCATGTGTTAAGTTATGTTGGCATATATTACTAGTTAGTGTATATGTAATCTATAAAATAGATTTAACAAAATACTTGTTGTCTAAACCTTTCTTAAGATAAAATAATTGTTCTCTAAAACTTTCTTAAGAGATCGCACTAGCAAATGAGCATTAGCATTATCTGAATTTGATTTACAATATATGCCATAAATTGTAGTTAAAGGCCAAGCTTTGACTTATTTCTTAGTTGATCATCCCTGTCTTGATATCAACCACAAGGTAGAACAAGGCATGGATATTATTATTACAGAACCTATTTCATGGAAATTATGGTTTGTTGGATAAAAAAATCAATAGTAAGGCCAACACACAGGTGGTAATAATTTCTTAGTAGGTCATAAGATGAGCTTATCATTTTGACTTGATTTTTCTTGTACTAATGATGAAAATGAATTTTAAGCCTCAATTATAGGTTTAAAAATACTTCTGAATTTATAAGTGTAAATGTTGAAAAGATTGAGTTTGATTTGTGAATGATTATTCAAGATGAAAATGTTTAGATTATTTATCCAAATTAGATATAGAATTAGTCAAATTTACCTTATAGGATAATTATGTAGTTTGTTAAGATAAATTATATAGGAAGTTCATATAGAAGATAAATACAAGTTATCTGAAGATAACTGTTAAAGAAACATTTTTGTGAAACATAAATAGTAGTATGTTAATAACATAACAAACTAGAAAAAAAAGTAAAGATAATGTTCTTATTCTTATCATAAGGATGTGTATATAAGGAAGGATAATCTGAAGCATTAGTAAGGTAAGGGTTGCACTTGCAGCATACTAAGTATGCCCAATAAGCTAAGAAGTTATAGAGAGTTTTGCAGTGTATACTTTTGACACGCGAGCGGTGTGAAGAAAATTCTCAAAGAGAATTGTTCGTTGAAGAGTTGGAGAGCCTATAGACTCCTAGGGAGAGTTTCTGTGTTAACTGTTAGCAACTAGATATTCTAGTTAGGATAATAATAGTTTAAAGAACTTTATATGTTGTGGAAAGCTGCTGCAGTAGATGATAAAACGAAGTGTTTGTCTTAATAAGTAAAGTGATATAGTTACAAAGGATTTATATTCATAAATACTCATCTTGTAATCTTCTAAACTAGTGAAAGTTGTCTATCATGGGTTCGGCTTACTCAGAGGGTTTTTTTTTATCTCTTGAAGAATTCTTTAAAATGTTTTCCCTTCATAACCAAATAACTAGTTCATTTAAGTTTTTCATACTTATATTTATTTGGTTACTAAAGTGTTAGTTGTTCATTTAACATATAGTGGGGGAAAATGGGATTGTCAAATGGTATCAGAGCAAGTTCGCTTATTCTAGACTAAGATCTATTTTCCTTGTGGAATATGTTAATATTAATTTAACCACCGCAATTCAATGGTAAGAACTATGCCTACTAGAAGGTAAAGATGAAAACTTTTCTCAAATCACTAGACAAGAAAGTCTGGCACTTAGTTAAATATGGATGGACCAAGCCTGAAACTCTTTTCAGCGACTAGACTAGAGATGAATCCACTGATGGTAATTGGAATAATAAAGGCCTGAATGTCATATTCATGGCGGTGTCTTTTGATGAATTTAAAAGAATCTTCATATGTGAAATAACCAAGGAAGCTCAAGATATTCTTGAAATTATTCACGAGGGGACCAATATGGTGAAAATTTTCAAATTACAAATGTTAACCTCAAGATTTAAGGAGATAAGAATGTTAGAAGATGAGTCTTTTAATGAGTTTTATGAAAAACTTAACGATATTGTAAATTTCAGGTTCAATCTAGTAGAAAAGGTGGAGGACTCACGAATTATAAGGAAGATTCTAAGATCTCTGCCTGAAAGATTTGACCAAAAGTAATAGCCATAGAAGAAAGTGAGGATCTAGAAACTATATGTGTTGAAGAATTGATGGGTTTCTTATAAACTTATGAATCTACCTTGTCTCATCAAAAGAAAGGTAAGTCCATTGCTATTAAATATGTTAAAAAAAGAACATGTTTATTCTTCTAATGATGATCTTAACAATGAAGATATAGCTCTTATAGCTAGAAAATTTGTGTTTAAAAAAAAAAACAATGGAAAAGATAAAAATGGCAAAGATTTTGCCAAAAGAAATGAGTCAGAAAATAAAAGTAAAAGTAAAATTGAATCTAAGAAAATAGTTAAGTGTTTTGAATGTTCAAGATATGATCACTTAAGAAATGAATATTATAATTTTAAAATAAATAAAGGAAAAGCCCTTAATGTTATATTAAATGATGAGTTTGATTCTGAAAATTCTAATTCATCATCTGATAATAAATTTGCTTTTTGTCACTTTTTCTAGTTTTTGATATGAACCAAATTTTCACTATATTAAGTGGTTCTGAAAAAAATCAAATTAATTCCAGTGATTCAAATATTACTTTTGTTATTGTTGATCATAAATGAAGCTTGCAAAAAGCTTATAATGACTTGTATGAAAAGGTTGTGAAAGTCAAGAAATTTAATTAGAAATTCTTCAACAAGCTAACAAATATGGAGAACGAGAAGAACAATTTAGCTGAGGCTTTAATGTTGTTAAAAATAAAGATATCTAAATCTATTACTAAGCTTAAAGCTTTGAGAAAGAGATGATAGTGTGCAAACAATTAAAGAAACAATTAACAACACAAAAACTTGATGATCTGTTAAAAGCTCAAAGGTCAACACTAATCATATATGTCTAGGATACATGACAGATAGAAATTCCATCAACAATATATCGGTAACCCCCCCTTCCAAAGAAATTATCTTTGTAAAAGGTAAACTAGAAGAGATTGTCATGCCTAAAAATGAGTCAAACGAAGTCCAAATAGGTAAGTTGAAAGATAAGTTTTTTTCCCACTTGTCAACAATGTCAAATTGTAGGACATGCAAAAATAAACTATTTCAATCCAAGAAATAGAGTTTCTAATAATAGTCTATAGTATAAAATTGACTTAGTATTAAATCAATTATGTATTATAGAAATAAAAACCAGTAAGTTAGCAGGTTATGAGAAATACCAAGAGTTTAAAAATTCTATTATAAAAAAATCAATCGGTAGTAAAGAAAAAAAATATTATGTCTAGTAACACATACAACACTGAAAAAAATTAATAACAATTTATGATGGTTAAATAGTGGTTATTCTAAACATATGTCAAGAGATAAAAGACATTTTAGAAAATTTAAATCCTTGGGTGGAGGATTAGTAACCTTTAGAGATGGAAGCACATCTACCATAAAAGGTTGGGGAAGTATTGATATTTCTGGTTTGCCTACTTTTCATAATGTTTTGTTTGTAAATAGTCTTAAAGCTAACTTATTAAGTATAAGTCAATTTTATGATAAGAATCATATTATGTATTTTTCTAAAGATGAATCTAACATTTACAATCGTGTTGGTAAATGGATTATAAAAGGTACCAGAACCTTAGACAACTACTATGGAGTTTCAAACTTAAACCATTTTGAGTTGTTATAAGGTTACACTTGATGATATTGATCTTTAGTATCAACGCCTTGGTCATACCAACTTTAGAGACTTGTCAAAGAGCTCTGAAAGTGAAGCAGTATGTGGTCTACCAAGACTATAACCAATCAGGAAAATGGTGTGTAGAGCATATCAGGAAAGAAAACAAACCAAGACTCAACACAAGAAGATTACTAACATTCTGATTTCAAGATCTTTTGAGTTATTACATATGGAATGGGTCTAACTCATACTTAGAGTCTAAGTGGAAATAAATATATCATTCATTGTGGATGACTATTTAAGATATACTTGGGTTATTCTGTTAAGAGAAAAGTCCAAGTCTTTTGATCTTGAGAGGAAATTGTTTAGTATATTGCAAACAGAAAACAATCTTTACATCTCTAAAATTCACAGTGATTATGATAAAGAATTTGAAAAATACTAACTTTTCATGTTTTTATGATGAATAAGGTATACATCAAGAATTTTCTGCTCCTATATATCACTCTCTGGCATAATGGTATAGTTGAGAGAAAAAACAAAGCTATACAAGAAATGGCACGAACTATACTGAATAGTGAGAAAGTTACCTTATACTTCTGGGGAGAAACTGTCAACATTATTGTACATATTTTAAACCGTGTTGGGGTTAGACCTGGAAACAAAACTCACTCTTTATGAGTCATGGAACAACAAGAAGTCCATGTTCAAATAAAGTGTTTAGGAATTCTTGATATATCTTGAGAGATCAAGAAAACTTACATAAGTTTGACAACTTACAAAGTCTACAACCTACAAACTCAAACAGTCATGGAATCAATCAATATGGTTGTTGATGATAATCTGAAGGAATTTGTCAAGAAAAATCTCGATAATATCATTGAGATAACTGAATAAATCTCATTAGAACAAGATGAAAATGGTTAGGATATGAGTTTTTCACATGTTTCTAAACAATCACAAGAAACAGAACTTTCCTTGTAAATAAAACACAATCATCCCAAGGAGAATATTATTAGAAAATTGGATGAAGGTGTGAGGTTAAGAAAAAACATTATCCATCAAGTCTTATATATGTGTTATTTATCACAGGTTGAACTTAAGACGGTTGAAGATGCCCTATAGGATGAAAGTTGGATCAATGTCATGCATGAGAAACTAAATCAATTCACAAGAAATGATGTTTGGGAACTGGTTCTATGTCCTAATAGTCACAACATAATTATAACCAAATAGATCTTCAAGAACAAATCAGATAAACATGGAACAATCATCATAAACAAATAAAGACTGGTGGCACAAGGATACACTCAAGTAAAAAAAAATTAATTTTGATGAAACATTTGCACTAGTAGCTCATTTGAAATTTGTCTGTATACTGCTTGCAATTGCTTGTCACTTAAATTTTAAATTGTATCAGATGAATGTGAAGAATGCTTTCCTAAATGTAATTCTACAAAAAAAGGTTTATGTAGAACAACCCAAAGGTTTCACTAATCATTTATTTTCTGATCATATGTACATGTTATAGAAAGTCATTTATGGTCTAAAATAAGCACTAAAAGCATGATATGAACTATTAATAAAATATATGTTATAGAAAATAGTTTCAAAAGATGACAAACTAATAGGAGGACTCTTTTCATAAGAAAAAAATGGTAAACATGTACGCATTACTCAGATTTATATTGATGATATTATATTTGGAAGGACTTATGATTCACTTTCTTATGAATTACTAAAAAAAATAAAATTAAAATTTAAAATGAATATGATTGGTGAGTTAAATTTTATT
>Ga0307517_10010226_pt1 | contig 13164 bp, 13 predicted proteins | sample 23_EM_MG_FD_194515 | JGI IMG/M metagenome (GOLD analysis project Ga0307517, IMG submission 194515) | Populus trichocarpa ectomycorrhiza microbial communities from riparian zone in the Pacific Northwest, United States - 23_EM | ecosystem: Host-associated > Plants > Roots > Unclassified | place...
TCAGGCGGTGAGCGCTGCCGATCTCGTCCTGCCGCCGCCGGCCGAGGGCTCGGCGGATGTCGCGCGGCGGGTGGTCGCCGCGCGACAGGTCCAGGCGCGGCGCTATGCCGATGAAGCCGCCCGCACGAATGCCGAGGCCGATGGCGATCTGCTCGAGGCTGTGGCGACGCCGGACGATGCGGGACGCAAGCTGTTGGCCCAGGCCTCGGAAGCGATGCGGCTGTCGGCGCGTGGTTATACCCGCGTCCTCCGGGTGGCGCGGACGATCGCCGACCTTGCCGGCGCGGCGGATGTCGGGCGAGTCCATGTCGCCGAGGCGCTCAGCTATCGCCGGCGGGCACCGTCCAGTTGAGGGACGGCGCGGTGGCTATTCGGTTGTAATCCCCCTGCAAAGCCGTCAGGCTAGCATCGCGACTCGAGGGAGCTTCTCGATGACGGGATGGATGGCGCCAGATTGGGCGCCGCATATCTGCTGCATTTCAGGACCTGCTGCGGTCAATGGGCGCTCGTCGGTGAAGATCACCGGCGATAAAGGCGCAGCATCTGCCTGACTGACGAGCATTCTCGCGGGACGAATAGCAAAGGGGATATTCAATGGATTGGATGTTGTTGCCGCTGAAGCGTTATGCCGATTTCCAGGGTCGGTCCCGCCGGATGGAATATTGGATGTTCACGCTCGGGGTCGTGATCGTCGAAGTCGTCCTGTTTGCCCTGTTTGCCGCGCTCGGGGCTTTCCGGACGAGTGATGGCACTCCGCCGGCAATGTTTTGGCCGATGATGATCATCTTCGGGATTTTCGGACTGGCCATCATCGTGCCGGCGCTGGCGGTTCAGGTGCGCCGTTTCCACGATCAGGATAAGAGCGGGTGGTTCGTCTTGCTCGGGCTCATTCCCTATGTCGGCGGCCTGATCGTATTGGTCTTCATGTGCCTGCCTGGCACGTCTGGCTCGAACCGTTTCGGAGCTGATCCGAAGGGCGGCACCGGCGATCTGTCGCAGACTTTCCAATAAGGCTGCCGCAATAGCTGGTCGGACGAGGGCCAAAGGAGAGACATTCCATGGAATGGATGTTGATGCCGCTGAAGCGTTATGCCGAATTTTCGGGGCGATCGCGTCGGCAGGAATTCTGGATGTTCATGCTGCTGCAGTTCCTGATCTGGACGGTGGCGTTCGTCGTGATGATGGTGATGGGCGTGGGCGCCATGAGCATGGCGGGCGTGAATCCTGACGGCACGCCCCGCCTCGGCGGCATGGCGGGGTTATTTGCCTCGATGGGTATTTTCCTCGTCATCTTCGGGATCATATGGCTTGCGCTGTTCATCCCGTCGCTTGCCGTCCAGATACGTCGGCTGCATGACAGCGACCGATCGGGCTGGTGGCTCATGATCTATTGGGGGCCCGCGATTCTCAGTTGGATCGTCAATTTCGCCGGTGCGGCCAACCAGAGCACGGGCCTGGTAATGTTGGGCGGCTTGTGTTCGTTGGTGGCGCTTGTTGGCTCGATCGTTCTGCTGGTCTTCTGGTGTCTTCCCGGGACTAACGGCGCGAACCGGTTCGGTGCCGATCCGTTGGGCGGGGCGGGTAATCTGTCGCAGACCTTCCAATAAGGGTGCACGGCGGCTTCCCCCGGCGAACCTTTCGCCTGGGCAAGCCGCCGTCTCCTCTCCGAACGGGTCGACGGTTCAGTCCGTTCGCGCGCCAGCCGCCTTCGTCAGCCGCAGCCAGCTGAGAAGGAATGGCCGGAGGATCGGCGACGTGCCGTTGGGCGTTTCGACGTCGATCTTCAGACGCCTGAATTGCCAATAGATCAGCACGCTCATGATCGCGGCGTAGAAGCACCAGACCGAGGCAAAGGCGTGTTGCTTGACGATCTCCGTGATGGTCAGCGCGACGACGTTGAGCACGCCATACCATCTGACGACGCGATGGCTCGACAGCAGCAGCGCGCCGCAAGTGGCGAGGACATACAGGCAGGAAATCCAGAAGTTGCCGGTTATGTGATTGCGATAGGCTATCGAATTCTGGACGATGACGCACCGGCTGGGCAAGACAATCAGTCCAGTCATGTCCCACGCAAATACCAGCGCACCGATGGCGGTCAGCCCAAGGATAACGCCGCGGCGCCAGCCGGGCGGTTCCATCAGCGCGACCGCGGCCGGCATCAGCAGCGGCAGGATTCCTTGCGCATAGAGCATGAACAGGAAGGTGACATGGTCGAACGCAACCTTGTCGATCCGTCCCTCTAGGCCGAGCCACACCCATCCTTCGGTGAACTGGTGCAGCGCAAACAGCATCGGCACCGACGCGAACAACAGGGTGCGCGGCTCGCGTACGTGGCGGAGAGTCGCCACCCCGATCGCCCCGATCACGCCGGAAGCGACAAAGCTGGCCGTGGCCGAAAAGCACATACAATTCTCTCCGGTCGAGGTGGCGAGAACCGGTGTGCAGCGATTTTCGGCACATAGCCAGCATGTCGCCGATCAGGGGCAAATTGATTGCTGGCGTGTCGACTGGCGAGTCGCCGGGCGACTCACTCGAACGTCATCGGATCGGGCCCCATGCGACCTTCGGGATCGTCGAGCGTCGCGATGGTCGCCATGTCGTCGGCGTCGAGGGTGAAGGCCAGAATGTCGAGATTCTCGCGCATGCGGTTCTCGTTCACGCTTTTGGGGATGACGATCAGGTCGTTCTGCACATGCCAGCGCAGAATGATCTGCGCGACGGTGCGATCGTGCTTGTCCGCCAGGGTCTTGAGCACGGGATTGCCGAGCAGCTCTCCTTGTCCCAACGGGCTCCAGGATTGCACGGCGACTTTTCGTTTCGCATTCTCCGCGCGCGCCGACACCTGCTGAAAGGCCGGGTGGCACTCGATCTGATTGACGACCGGCACGACGCCGGTGGCGTCGATCAGGCGATCGATCTGGTCGGGCATGAAGTTGGAGACGCCGATGGCGCGCACCCGACCTTCCTCGCGAAGCCGGATCAACTCTTCCCACGAGTCGACGTAGCGATCGCGCGCGGGAACCGGCCAGTGGATCAGATAGAGGTCGACATAATCCAGCTTCAATTGATCGAGACTGGTGGCGAACGCGGCGCGCGCCGACTCTCTGCCCTGGTCGGTGTTCCACAATTTGGTCGTGATATACACGTCTTCCCGCGACACGCCGCTGGCGCGCAGCCCGTCGCCGACTCCCGCCTCGTTGCGATAGATCATCGCGGTATCGATATGGCGGTAGCCGAGGCCGAGCGCCGTCTCCACCATCTTGGCCGTACCCTCCGCGGCAGCCTGATAGGTGCCAAGACCGATCTGAGGGATTTTGCTGCCGTCATTCAGGGTGATGAAGGGCTGGGACATGTCGCGCTCCGTTAGGGAGCCGGCGATATAGAAGAGCTTCGGTGGGTCGTATAGTATGATTAATTGAGGCGGTGCCGCACTCGATATCAGCGCGCCGCGCGGACGAACGCCTTCTCCGCCAGCGGCTCCATCATCGCATAACCCGCGACGGTGGGATGAATGCCGTCGGCCGAATTGGCGAACGACAGCGCGTGCGTGCCGTCGTCGAGCGCCGCATTATAGTCGACGAAGCCGAAGCCCTTGCGTGCGGCATAGGTGCGCAGCCACGTATTCAGCGATGCGATGTCGGGCGCCGGATTGTACCCCGGCCGCCCGCCGAGCGCGTGGGCGGGAAGCACCGTGCTCAACACGACCTTGATCTTGTGGGCACGCGCAAGCTCGGCCATCGAGGCGAGGTTGCCTTCGATCTCGGTCAGGCTGGTCGGCCCCGTCGCGCCGGCGATATCGTTGATCCCGGCCAGGATGTGCACGACGGCCGGGTGAAGCTCGATCACGTCGGCGCGGAATCGCCCGATCATCTGCCGCGTGGTTTGCCCGCTGATGCCGCGGTTGACCCGATCACCGGCAAAGAAATCCGGGCGCAACGTAAGCCATCGTTCGGTGATCGAGTCGCCGAAGAAGATGATGCGGCGCGGGGTCGCGGGCGGCAGGGCGGCGTTGGCGGCGCGGTATCGACAGACGCCGGGGAAATCGACCGCGAACAGTTTCTGCTGCCAGGCGGCGTAAGCGGCGGTCACTGCCGGACTTGGCATATCCGGTTTGCGCCCGGCGGCGCGGGCGGCGTCCGCGACGACGCGAAAGGCCTCGAGTTCGGGCGGCATCGCCGGCTCGGTCGCACAGCTATCGGGCTCGGTTTGCGGATGAGCCGCGACCGGGACGAGAAGCAAGGCGACCAGATAGATGAGGGTGCGGATGCGCATGGCGGTTTTCCCTGTGCGGCGGCCGTGCCCGCGATGGTGTGGCAAGACAGCGGCCGCAGCTCGATGCCCCGGCGGATCAGTTGTCCCGTTCAGCTAGGTAAGCGTTGAATTTCTCGGTCCAGTCCGGGTGCCAACGCGAAAGGGCGGGGCGGTTTTCAGCGAGATCGCCGGCCGCCCAGCGGATGCGCGCGGCATCGATTTCCGCCGATACCTGATTGTCCGGGCACAGGATGTAGAAGTCACCTGCGCTAACTCGATCGATCATCAGTTGCGCGACCTGTTCGCCGGTCCACGCGCCGTCCGGTTTGGGGCCGGCAGGATCGGGGCTCATCCCCGTGAAGGTCCAACCGGGGATCAGCAAATGCGCCGTGACGCGATCGCCGGTCTCCACCCGCAAGGCATGCGCCAGCTGTTCGGTCATCGTCTTCACGCCGGATTTCGATACGGCATAGGCCGGGTGACCCGGCGGGTTCGTGATGCCCTGTTTGGACCCGGTGTTGACGATTGCGGAGGGCCCTTGCTGCGCGATCATCGCCGGCGCGAACGCCTGGATGCCGTTGATCACGCCCCACAAATTGACGTCGAGTATGGCGCGCCAGGCATGGATGCCGCCCCAGGCCGTATCGTCCCGGCCGCCGATCGCGGCATTGTTCATCAACAGGTCGACACGACCGAATGAATCGAAGGCAAGGTCGCGCAGGCGCTCGATATCGCCGAGCTGCGCCACGTCGCCCGACATCACACGAACGTCGCCGTCGATAGTCGTTTCCAGCTCTCGCAGGCGATCGGCATTGCGGTCCAGGAGAACGAGCTTCATTCCGCGCCGGGCCAGCAAGTGCGCGGCCGCCGCACCGATCCCGCTGGCGCCACCGGTGATGACGGCCACTGCGCCGTCGCGAAACAATTCGGACATCACAGAGTCTCCCATGCCTTGCCGAAAGCGCTCGCGCGTGCCGCGACGTCGTCCGGCGCCAAGCCTGGTGAGTAGAGCGCCGAGCCGATCCCGAAGCCGGCAGCGCCTGCCTTGCGCCAGATCGCCATATTATCCGGTGATATTCCGCCCACGGGCAGGACGCGCATGTCCGGCGGAAGTACGGCGCGCATCGCTTTGAGCACCCCAGGGCTGGCGCCCTCGGCCGGAAACAGTTTCAGCGCATTGGCCCCGGCCTCGATCGCCGCGAATGCCTCGCTCGGTGTGGCGATACCCGGCAGCGACACCAGCCCGGCGCCGGCACTCGCCGCGATCACACCGGGATTGGCGTTGGGCGAGATGATCATCGTGCCGCCGGCGGCGCGAACTGCCGCCACCTGCACCTCGGCGAGCACGGTGCCGGCGCCGATCACGGCGCGCCCGGCGAGGCGCGTTGCCAACCGCGCGATGCTGTCGAGCGGGTCGGGCGAATTGAGCGGCACCTCGATCAGCGTGAACCCCGCTTCGACCAAAGCGTCGCCAATTGCCTCGACCTCGGTCGGCTGAACGCCACGCAGGATGGCGATGAGCGGCAAGCGTTCGAACGCCGCGTCGAAGTCGGTGATTGCAGTCATGTCTGGTTTCCGATGGCGAGAATTCCGGCGACGAACGCCGCCTGGCTGTCGATGATCCGGGCTTCGCGGCCCTGTGCCGCGATCGCCGAAGCGTAAAGCGCGCCCAATGTCGGATCGGCCAACAGATAAATCACTTGGTGCGGCTTGTCGGCAAAACGCGCGGCAATCTCGGCGCCGATCAGCAATCCGGAGGCGAAACTGGCTGCATCCGCGTCGTCACGCACGCCCAGCAATTTGGCCGCGCGGATACCGAATAACGATGCACCCAGGTCGCGCTTTGCGCCTTCCGCGACTCCCGCCCGGAATGCATCCCCAAGGCTGACCTCCGACCCGAGCTGGGCGGCCAGCACGCCGTGGTTGCGCAACAGGCCGAACAATTCACCGGTCATCACCGTGGTGAACCCCATGATCCGGCCATCGGCGATCTCGATCCATTTCGAGTGCGTGCCCGGCTGGACGACCAGCGCGTCGCGCGGAACGAAGCCACCGGCAATCGCGCCGAGCAATTGCACTTCCTCGCCCCGCATCACGTCCGGCGGCGTATCGGTCGAGATTCCCGGCACGATCGCGGTACGCGGATCGATCCACAACAGGCTGGCGGCGATGTCGGCAATTCCGGCGGGTGCGGTCACATAGGGAGCCAATCGCCAGCCGATGTTCGAGCCGACCATGCCGGCCATCAACAGGGGCAAATCCCCGAATCGGTCGCGGATACGCGCGACCTCGTCGGGAAAGTCCGAAACCGCGGTGACGCCCTTGTCGTCGCGTTCGGTCGCGACGACCTGGCCATGCTCGATCCGATAGACGCGCCGGTTGGTGGTGCCCCAGTCGACCGCCAGAAAAGTGCCGGAAAAGCTCATCCGCGGTAACGCCCGGCAGCCAGCCCGCGAACGCCGGGGTCGATCTCGAACAGGGCGCCTCCTTCCGGTTCGTCGACGTCGATCGAGGCCGAGGTTACGAACATCCGGTCGAGGTCGGGACCGGCGAAGGTGCAGCTGGTGATCTGGCTCGCGGGCAAAGCGATAACGCGATCCAGATGGCCTTCCGGCGTGAAGCGACGGACGCCGCTGCCGCCCCAGCAGGCGACCCACAGCCCGCCTTCGGCATCGAACGTCATGCCGTCGGGACTACCCCAACCGGCCTGGAAATCGATGAAGGGAGCGCGTTGGCCAAGACTGCCATCGTCGTTGATGTCGAAACGGAAGATTGTGCCGATCTCTGTGTCGGTGTGCAGCAACCAGCGATTGTCCGGGCTGATCGCGGGGCCGTTGGGAATGGTGTAGGGACGATCGACGCGAGTGACCGTCCCATCGGGATCGAGCCGGTAGAAGCTGCCGGTCGGCGCGTCGCACCGTATCGGCATGATACCGGCCCAGATCCGGCCCTGCGCATCGGCTTTGGCATCGTTGACGCGATGGCCGTCGAGCGTTGGTTGGGGGGTGGCGATCGGCGTTGCTTCCAGCGGGTCGAGCGAGAGACGCACGAAGCTTTGCCCCACGCCGGCTACCAGTCCGCCGCTTTCACGTTCGATCACCCAGCCGACATAATCGTCGAGCTGCCATGTCGAGACGGCGCCGTCCAACGTCATGTGGTTTACGCGAAAATCCAGGATATCGACCCAATAGAGCGCCTGGTCGCGGACCGACCACAAGGATCCTTCGCCCAGCGAATCACGGCGGTCACGCGCGACGATTCGGACGTCGCTGTTCATCGATCGTCCCGCGGTGTGTGCACGCCCGGTCGGCCCTTCATAACGGCTCCCTGTTGATCCGCGGTTGCTAGCAGCCCGGCCGGCCGATAGGAATATGTATGATTATTTATTTGGCGACGGAGCAGGGATGAAGAGGGTGCGAATCGGACTGGTCGGGCTGGGCAAGATCGCGCGGGATCAGCATTTGCCGGCACTCGCCGCAAACCCGGCCTTCGATCTTGTCGCGATCGCCAGCCGCAATGCGACGCTCGATAGCGTCGTCAATTTTCCGACCATCGAGGCGATGCTCGACGCTGACGTGGCGCTTGATGCCGTATCGCTTTGCACGCCGCCGCGTGGCCGGTTCGATCAGGCGCGCGCGGCGATCGAGGCGGGGCTGCATGTCATGATGGAAAAGCCGCCGGCGGCGACGATCTCCGAGGCGGTCGCGCTGGCCGACCTGGCACAGGCGAAAGGTGTCGTGCTGTTCGCCACGTGGCATTCGCGCGAGGCCGCCGGCGTCGAACCGGCGCGCGCCTGGCTCGCCGATCGGCGGATCGATGCGGTGCGGATCGCGTGGCGCGAGGACATTCGCCGCTGGCATCCGGGGCAGGACTGGATCCTGGAGGCAGGCGGGTTCGGCGTGTTCGATCCCGGTATCAACGCGCTCTCGATCGCGACGAAGATCCTGCCCGATCCGTTGCGGGTCGACAATGCAACGATCACCGTCCCAGCCGGCCGGCAGGGGCCGCTCCAGGCGACGCTCGGGATGGCGTCGGGCGCCGTTCCGGTGTCCGCCGACTTCGATTTCCTGCAGACCGGCCCGCAGACCTGGGACATCGAGGTCGATACCGATGCCGGCACGATGGTGCTGTCGATGGGTGGGTCGATCCTGCGCCTGCCCGGCGAGCAACCACGCGTTGCGCCGGATGCCGAATATCCGGGTCTCTATCGTCGCTTCGCGGAGCTGGTCGCAACGGGGGAAAGCGATGTCGACTTGCGGCCGCTTCAACTCGTCGCGGACGCGTTCCTGATCGCCGATCGCACGACCAGCGCTTCGTTCGAGTGGTGATGCGAGCAACCGGACAAATCGGAGGAATGAAGTCATGATGCTGCGCGCTGCACTGGTACTCGCGATCATGCTCCAGTCCTCCACCCCGGCCCCGGTCGCGCCGCCGCCACGCGATCCGCGTAACTGGCCGACGCCGGTCATGGACACGGTCCCGCCGGCGATCCCCGCACTGCGCAAGGGCGCGGTGCTGGTGCTCTCCAAGACCAACGGCTTTCGCGATCCCGATCAGATCCCGGCCGCGAACCGGGCGCTCAACGAGATTGCCCGCGGTATCGGGCGCGACGTGTTCGTGACCGAGAATGCCGCTGTGATGAATCCGCGCGATCTCGCCAGATTTTCGGTCGTGGTGCTCAGCAGCACCAGCGGGACGATCTTCGACGACAGGCAACGCGCTGCGTTCAAGACGTGGATCGAGCAGGGTGGTGGGGTCGTGTTGCTCCACGGAGCGGGCGGCGATCCGACCTACGACTGGGCCTGGTATCCGCAGGTGCTGATCGGCGCGCAGTTCATCGGCCATACCGGCAGACCCAAGCAGTTCCAGCAAGGCACGATCGACGTGATCGACCGCTCCAACCCCGCGACGCGCGATCTCCCGGCGAAATGGGTGCGTACCGAGGAATGGTATTCGTTCGACCGCGTGCCGACGGGCTACGGGACGCGGATCCTCGCGACGCTCGACGAGACCAGCTACGAACCCTTTCCCGAGCGCGTGCGGATGGGCAGTCCGCACCCGATCATCTGGACGCGCTGCATCGGCAAGGGGCGGATGTTCTTCTCCGCGCTTGGTCACAAGGCCGAGACCTATGCGGAGCCGCTCCACCGCAAGCTGATCGCCGGCGCGATCCGCTGGGCAGCGGGCCGCCAATGCTGAGCAGTTAGGTCGAGAACTCAAATAAGCCGTTGTTCTTGAAGGGGATCCAAAGTCGTCATCCCCGCGAAAGCGGGGACCCATCTCGGACGGTAGTCACGCGCGCCACGGCCGTTTGGAAAGCTGGAGCGAGCAGGAGATGGGTCCCCGCTTTCGCGGGGATGACGGCTGGAAGATGACTTCTCAACCTAGACGAGCTTGGCCGGCTTGCTCCCCCACAGCGCGTAGTAGAGCACGTACAGCTCGCACAGCGCGGTGACGATGAACGCCCATTGGATGCCGAAATTGTCGGCGACGCTGCCCTGAATGAACACCAGCGCGCCGCCCGCGATCGACATGATCAGCAGCCCCGAGCCTTCCTCGGTCAGCGGACCCAGCCCGCGGATCGCCAGCGCGAAGATGGTCGGGAACATGATCGAGTGGAACAGGCCGACCAGGATCAAGGCGTACATCGCCGCCGGGCCCTGGATGAACGTGGCTGCGAGCGCGGACACCAGCGCGCCGGCGGCGAAGACGGCGAGCACGCTCTCCGGCTTGAAGCGGCGCATGATCCACGCGCCGGCGAAGCGGCCGACCATCATCCCGCCCCACACGAAGGTCAGATAATAGGCAGCCTGTTCGTGCGTGATGTTGGCGATCGTCGGCTGCGAGGCGAAGTTGATGAACAGATTGCCGACGCCGATCTCGGCCAGCACGTAGAGAAAGATCGCGCCGCAGCCGAGAATGAGGTTGCGGTGGTTCCACAGCGACATGCCCTTGCGCTCGGCCGCATTGGCGCGTTGCGTCGCCGCGCCCAGCGCCGGCAGCTTGGCACGGAAGATGACGACGGTGAGCACGGCGAGCACGACCGCGACGATCAGATAGGGCAGCTCGGTCGCTTGCGCGTCGGCCATGCGCTGCGCGTAACTCAGCTGGGCGCCCTCGGCGGAGGTTCCCGCGGTCGTGCGCGCGAGGATCAGGTAGCGGCCGAACACGATCGCGAGCACGTCGCCGGTGGTGTTGAACGCCTGGACCAAGGTGAGGCGTGCCTCGGACGATTCGGGCGGGCCGATCACCGCGACATAGGGATTCGCCGCGACCTGCAGCAGCGCGATGCCGCATGAAACGGTGAACAGCGAGACGAGCGTCACGTAGTAGGAAGGCAGCATCGCGGCGAGGATCATGCCGAGCGACCCTGCGGTCATCACCGCGAGTCCGATGGCCAGCGCCTTCTGATAGCCGATCCGTTCGATCAGCTTTGCCGCCGGGATCGAGGCCACGAGATAGCCGATGAACCAGGTCGATTCGATGAGCGTCGTCTGGAGGTAATTGAGTTCGAACACGCTGCGCAGATGCGGCAGCAACGTGTTGTTGATGACGGTGATGAACCCCCACATGAAGAACAGGCTGGCGAGCAGCGCGAGGGCGGGCCGGTAACTGCCAGCGCCGGGCACTGGGCCCTGAGTCCGAGGGGTCTCCGCGACCGGGTTTGCCATTTTCCACTCCTGTTTGTCGCGGCGACGCTTGTGTCGTTGCTATTTGTCTGATTATATAGTGCTCTGGTCGGGGTCAATCCGTGTGATGCGGATAGAGTAACCGGGGGTGCCAACTGACTTTGCGGCGTCTGGTCGCGGTGCACGAGGTTCCGTCATCGTTGCTCGGCTTGATCGCCGCCAAGCTAATCGGAGCCCTGAATGTCCGTTTCCCGATCACCGAAGCTTCGCAGCCGCGCGTGGTTCGATAATCCCGACAATATCGACATGACCGCGCTCTATCTCGAGCGTTATCTGAATTTCGGGTTGAGCCTGGAAGAATTGCAATCGGGCAGGCCGATCATCGGTATCGCGCAGACCGGGTCCGATCTCAGTCCCTGCAACCGGCATCATTTGGTGCTGGCCGAGCGCGTGCGCGAAGGCATCCGTGAGGCGGGCGGCATCGCCCTCGAATTCCCGGTCCACCCGATTCAGGAGACCGGCAAGCGTCCGACCGCCGGACTCGATCGCAACCTTTCCTATCTCAGTCTGGTCGAGACGCTGTACGGTTATCCGCTCGACGGCGTGGTACTGACGATCGGGTGCGACAAGACGACGCCGGCCTGCCTGATGGCGGCGGCGACGGTGAATATTCCCGCGATCGCGCTGTCGGTCGGGCCGATGCTCAATGGCTGGTACAAGGGCGAGCGGACTGGGTCCGGCACGATCGTGTGGAAAGCTCGGCAGTTGCTGGCCACGGGCGAAATCGACGATGCCGAATTCATCCGGCTGGTCGCGTCATCGGCGCCTTCGACCGGCTATTGCAACACGATGGGCACCGCGACGACGATGAATTCGCTCGCCGAGGCACTCGGCATGTCGCTGCCCGGCTCGGCGGCGATCCCGGCCCCGTATCGCGACCGACAGGAGGTTGCCTATCATACCGGCAAGCGGATCGTCGGCATGGTGGCCGAGGATCTCAAGCCGTCCGACGTTCTGACCAAGGACGCGTTCCTCAACGCCATCGCGGTCAATTCGGCGATCGGTGGATCGACCAATGCGCCGATCCATCTCACCGCGATTGCGCGACATATCGGCGTCGAGGTGCCGCTCAAGACGTGGCAGGAGCATGGCCACGCAATTCCGTTGCTCGTCAATCTGCAGCCGGCGGGCGAGTATCTCGGCGAGGATTATTATCGCGCCGGCGGCGTTCCCGCGGTGGTGGCGCAGTTGATGCAGCACGGCCTGATCGCCGAGGATGCGATCACCGTCAACGGTCGCACGATCGGCGACAATTGCCGCAACGCGGCGATCGAGGACGAGAAGGTAATTCGTCGCTTCGACGATCCGCTGATGCAGGATGCCGGCTTCGTCGTCCTGTCGGGTAATCTGTTCGACAGCGCGATCATGAAGACCAGCGTGATCTCGGCGGAGTTTCGCGAGCGCTTCCTGTCCAATCCCGACGATCCCGAGGCGTTCGAAGGGCCGGTCGCGGTGTTCGACGGGCCGGAGGATTATCACGCGCGGATCGACGATCCCGCGACCGGAATCACCGCCGAGACGCTGCTGGTGATGCGCGGTGCCGGGCCGATCGGCTATCCCGGCGCGGCCGAAGTGGTGAACATGCGGCCCCCGGCGCATTTGATCCTCGACGGCGTCCACGCGCTTCCCTGCATCGGCGATGGCCGGCAGTCGGGAACGAGCGGCAGTCCGTCGATCCTCAACGCCTCACCCGAAGCGGCGGCGGGCGGCGCGCTGGCGCTGCTGCGGACGGGGGATCGCGTGCGCATCGACCTCAGACGAGGCACTGCCGACGTCTTGCTCGACGATGCGGAACTGGGTGAGCGACGCGCTGACCTCGAGGCGGCGGGCGGCTACGCCTATCCGGCCTCGCAAACGCCGTGGCAGGAAATCCAGCGCGCCGTCGTCGGCCAGCTCGGCGCTGGAGCGATCCTGGAAGGGGCGGAAGCCTATCAGCGGATCGCTCAGACCCGAGGGCTGCCGCGCGACAATCACTAAGGCGGGGGGCTCATATTCCAGTCGTCATCCCCGCGAAAGCGGGGACCCATCTCGGAGAGACGTCACGCGCGCCACGGCTGTTTGGCAAGCTGCAGCGAGCAGGAGATGGGTCCCCGCCTTCGCGGGGATGACGAGCTTGTAAATCGCTTCAAGAACAACGGCTTATTTGGGTTCTCAGCCTAGACGTCCACGGACATATCCATGTCACCGAGGGCGAGCACCAGCAGGTCGGACATCGCGTCGC
>Ga0307517_10010228_pt1 | contig 13163 bp, 11 predicted proteins | sample 23_EM_MG_FD_194515 | JGI IMG/M metagenome (GOLD analysis project Ga0307517, IMG submission 194515) | Populus trichocarpa ectomycorrhiza microbial communities from riparian zone in the Pacific Northwest, United States - 23_EM | ecosystem: Host-associated > Plants > Roots > Unclassified | place...
AAATTCTCGGCCTCAAGAACGTCAACATGTGCTATGAGTACTACGACAATGACATCGTTTCAAGGCATGGGGTCAAGCTGCTCGGTTGGCCACCTGGCCTCCCTCGCATAAGCCCCTCGAAGATCCACACTGTTGAGGAGATACGATCACTCCGTGACGCCCTGAAGGTTGGTGATTGCATATGGACCAAGTTGTCACCCCGGCAACGTGAACATCACACGAAGTCGCTGGCAGACAAAATCGCTGCAGACCCAACCCTTGCTAAACCACGTAGGAAAAGTCGGAGTGACAAAGGCAAGAAAAAAGCGAAGGCAGGAGATAAGAGGAAGCGTGACGATGGTGGTGAGATTCTGGACTCCAGTGATGGTGGTACTGTGGCTCGAGCACAGCCGAAGAAAGCAAAGCGTGCATCGACAACAAAGTGGGCGCTCCCTCCTCTCCCAAGGAGCCGGTCCACAATTCCTTCCAGCGACGAGGATGAATAGAGTTAGCAGAAATGTCCATGTCCCTCGCCTTCTTCCTGCCTATTTCTCTACCACACATATCCCTATCTCTTTTTACTGATATTGTATGTCCCAAACTTATCCATACCTTACATGTTTCCCTCTGTGTGTACCCGCCATACAACCTATACCTTGTGTATTTAGCACATAGTACCCAATGAAAACCCGTGTTAATGCCAATACAGTTTAAGACCAATAACATTTAACCATCTAAGGCTTACATAGACAATACTGGAATTTTTCCGGATTTAACACTATTTTATTGACTGGAATATCGCGGACGTCGTGGACAACGATGGCAAAAACGCCCGGGGAAAGTGGCGCGATGATGAGAACACGCGGCGGCTATAAGGGGAAGGCGAGAAGCGTGGCCCCCTGGTATGTGATGTGCCGAATGGCCGTGGAAACGAATTACTGGTACCCTACCCGAAGACCAAAGAATGAAGTATTATAACCTACAAGTCCATCCACTTTCGAAGAGTTACCGAAGGTAGCCCAAGACTCAAACAATCGAACCAACTTAGATCAGTATGTGGACCCTATATACATGTCTAGTTAGACAGGTGACGTGGGCTTATCAGGTGGTCTTCTGAAGTTCTACAACCACCACTCACTACATTTGGGTAACACTTTTTTTAATTCACTAATGCATCATCCCACCTGAAAGAGGTTGAACAGCCCCTCCCCTTGTCCACAACTGCCACCCTGCCCACCTAAACCCACCAGACCGCGTTATACATGTCGTCACTCGAAATGCTCTGTTGGGCCACTGGTTCTGGTGGAGGCCACACAGCTCATCGCCTAATGTTGTCTCCCTCAATGTGAAGTAGAAGGTCAGCCAGTGCTCGTCCAATGAGCAAACAGCATGTAGGAAAGAAGATTGCTACAGAAAGAGGTCAACGACTTTTAACTGTATTCACAGGTAGATTAGACTGGAAAGCCCCAATGAAACTAATCTGATAGAATATAAAATTCTGAACCATTATAGTGTCGTTATGGCTATATAAAAATTCTGAGAAAAGTGAGGACAAGGATTTTTGACAGCCCAACCTGCCAGACATGCCAGACGTTCCAGACGCGCTAGACTGCATTCAGAACAGTGCCTTTGATCCTAAAGCTCTACCATAGAAAGCTCTTTCTTGTTGGAAATGAATATTCGGCATCCAACCTCACCACTTCACCTCTGATGCATCATATCACCTACCAAAGTTCCTATTGGTGGGTGATTCATGATACAGAACCTAGGGAGAAGGCAGACTGTCGTACATTTTAGAACCAACAAAAAGACATGCCGGCGGCCCTTCACAACTGTCGAAAAATATTCCGAGTCCTCACATTAACAGGTGCGATGAAACGGGAATTGTTTCCATTCCTTGACTCGAGTCGAGTCCCCCTTGGAGGTTTAGATTACAGGACCCCGACGAATAACCCTCAAAGGCGGTGGTATCGACCTTATTCCTTTCCCGTCGGACTCGGGGACTATGGTAAGCGTAACTGCTCAGTGTGGGATATACTTTCAACTTCTTATAAAGTTGCATGCATAAATTGTGATGTGATACGCTCGGGTGAGAGCGCCCAGAAGCCCTGAGGCTGCTGCCTCGTGAGCGATCGGTGTAGGTATGTTGAATAATGTGGTGGCTGTGATATTTATGATTTCAAATTGTACGAGGTCCAAGCGCATGGAAAAGGCTACTTTCTACTGGTAGATTACCCCCACAACAGAAAAGTTCGCCGAAGAACCACGTTTGGGATTTTGATTGCGGAATTTCCGAATGACCTTCGAACACCGTTCAGTCACACTTGGGGTTGGAAGTGATTGATCTACCAGTAAGGTTATCTCTATTATGATGTAATTTTGACCCCAGAACGGCTTTCCGGCTTTCCCATTCAGCAAGAACTCATTCCACCAAAGGTAATCCACTAGTTACAGTACCTTCCTACGCGTCATCATTCTTGGCTGGGCCATCATTGACACTTTGGCATCGGTCATCTGAAAAAATATATAATGAGCATGAGGAGGGGGAAGTACACTCCTCGTCTCATATCATGTCAATGCAAACGCTGAACCTGGGGCTCCTCCTCCTTCCTGGATACCAGTGGCTCGATGCTCAGTTCTGGTGATACGAGTACAGGAGGAGGTTTCAACGGTACCGGTAAAATCCACAACCGCAAGCCAAACGAACTGGAGGACAAGTTGGTGCAAGCCCTCTCAAGTTCTAACAACGAGAAACATGCGTTGTACCCAATGTTCCATTGTATGAGAAGTTCTGGGCATCGAAAGGCGTCGCAAAGTCGTCGCCGCGCGTTTTTTGTAAGCCGATCAATCTACGCCCGATCGTACAAGGAGCGGGAGAAGGGAGAGGCAGTATTGCACGGCGGCGGTGAAACGTCGAGCAGGCCCTTGTCTCAGGTCTTGTCTCAGGTAAACTCGAAGAAATGAAAATCGGGAACGCATGGGCTACCCACTGCCCAGATAAAGAGTATATTCCATGAGTGGGAAATCGGGTTTGATAATGTGTATCGTAACACATAGCCATTCGCGCAAGAGGTGAAGGAGGGGTGGTATTGGAAGTGGTCTGGAGCTTTGAACATTGATTGAGAAATGTACGCCAATGTGTCACGTTATGTACAGGATTTTATGGTCGTCTACCATATCCCCTTATTAGCTAATATTCGGGGGCCCGTTGTTGATAATGTACCTCTTAAACGACGATCAGCCCGGATGATTGGGGTTTTTTAGGCATCGAAGCCGTCATCCGCTCATTCCTTGTACCCCAAGAAATCTACCCCTGATCGTACCCTCTTCGCCCCAAATACAAACTCTACATCTGATTGCACAACACGAAATTGTTAAGCCATTCTTCCGCTCTCAACGTTCTTTGTAAGTCATGATTCAGACTGCAGTAGCCGGAGACTGACAACGTGTTGCCCCTTGATCGACTCTCGCACGACTGACACCATTTTCAACGAATTGTTGTCACAGATATTCATGTTAAGCTGTTCCGTTACTGTGTTCCTTGAGAGTGAGGTGCCGCCAACGCGATTTGTAGAAGTTGGAATCACGGCAGCCATGGCGAATGGGGGAATATGGGGAGCAGGAAGCGAGGCGAGGGTCGATCGCTCGATAGGCTAAGCCTGGTTAATTGCGTAATTTCCCCAGAGGCTATGTCGTGAGGTTTGGCTGCAGTGGCCGCGCTTAAGGTGGGGGTAACGCATCTTTGAGAGAGGAGACGACAGCAGGAGGGTTGATTCGCTTTCAGATATTCATGCTGGCTTCGTCCGTGTTTTCATGGAGGGGGGAACCAAAGTGAATGTGGTTGGGTTTGGAGAACCCGTGATCAGCTTTGGGTGCCAAGGTTATGGCGTGAGTTTGGCTGTGACTACGTGTAAAGTGGCTGAGGTGGGGATGTTGGTTATGGTGACGCGTGTTTGGGAGGTGCCAGCGGTGACCAGTACCAGTGATGCTCGGGCTATGCCCGTCCTTGAAGAGGGTCTGGGATTCTATACTTTTCTCCTCCCTCCTCCACTCCGAGTTCCCTTAGGCCTTCAGGCCCTTCACTATACATACCGCTACAGCCCAGGAATCCCGTTCCTTGTCATTGTCAGTCATCGATCTCATATCAACGAAACGAAAATAAAAATGGGATCGCGGGGCCTAGAATACATAGAGCACCCAGAGAAAATTTCCCCTGCGGTCGATGATGTGTGGTAGCTCATCGCATTCGTGGAGTGAGAGGGGGCGGTCTGAGTGTTCGAACATTCATTATCAGGAAAGGGGACGGTACTTGGTCAAAAAGGATGAACCTTGCCAGCTATATATGAAAGAGTATATGATTGGGGTGGGAGCTAGTTAGGGCCACTTGGTGTCAAGAGAGAACCCATTCTGGCATCTTCCGAGTCCGGTTTACTGTACCATTTCATTCAATTCGGCAGGGCCCGTGATGCGTGACGGGCCTGCCGAAATTTTGGTTTCGGCAACCTCCCAAAGTTGGCGTGACATGCCCAATTTTTTGGGAAATTTTCGGCAGTTAATCCGAAATGAGTTTAATCGAAGAGTAACTCATCTGAGGATACGTCAGCTGATGCAGCAGACAGCGAGGCACTTCGTCTCACATACTTAGACTTACCATAACACATTGCTCTGTCCTCCTCGCGTCTGCCACCACGTTCTCATTCTTCAAGTCATAAAATGTCTGTTGAACCCTCGCCGATTCACTCCCCTCGCGGCCACAATGAGCCCAGTGAACCTCCTCACCTGCCAGCTCGCATTCCGCACACCCACCTCAATGTTACTGCCATTGATGCTTTTAAGGCTCTCTCCCTCAAGGCGAAATTGAAAGTATGCAAGGATATTGAAGAGCAGAATGATGCCCGCCACGAAAGGACTCGCTTGAATGCCACGGATCCTGTCAACCATCCTGAACCCAGGTCTGAGACAGCGTCTCTATTCTCTCTCGACGATGGAGACCTTGACAAACTTAAGCGCCCTTCTTTCGCTGCTTTATTCAGAGACGTTATGCCTACTTATGTCGCCAATTGGCTCTGCGAGCACGTTTTTCCCGACGCAACTGGCTCTAAACACGACTCTGACGACACAGAGGATTCACGCATCGCGAAGCGCCGCTGTATGGATGGAGACAGTTTGAAGCCGCGTGCCGTAGATGTCTCTGCGGACCTCCAATTCACCCAGCTACTTTATGAGACGGCAGACTGTGGAATGGTGCCACTTCCACTTTTCCTTAACGACACCCTCAGCTACATCTCCATCAATGGCGCCAATTTACCAACCTTCAAAGCCAATCCTAAACCTGGAGAAAAAAAGGGCTTCACTATCATAGATTGCAAGAAGCTTCTCAGTAGATTGGATCTCTTGGAGCTCACCCTGACACATGCCGAATGGTCTGAGGCTGCATATAATTGCTTTCGTTTCCACTCTGGCCGCGATATTCACGGTCCTGATGGCAGCTATGCTTCTTGGTGGGACAAGCACTTTAGCTTCTTCAACCTACAAAAGGGTAAAGTCAAGTATTACGATGCTTGGAAATCTTTGGAGCTCGAGCTGCGCCAAGAGTTCTACTCCCAACCCACAGCCTATGACGGCGCCTATTACACACGAAGGTATGATATTATTAAAAATATCTACGATGCGAAATCCAAATTTGCATCAATGATGCCTATATCGCCAACTGTGTCTTATCGCAACCAAGTTACTGCTCTGGGCACCTCCTTTCGGAAGGGCAGTGGCAAGGTCTCTCCCCCTGCCTGCTGCATCCTCTGCGGAGAACAAGGGCATTTGCTCTCCTCACATGCTAATGACAAATCCGTCACCAAGTTCCGTGATGGTAAGTCCACCTGGGCAAAATATGCAGATGGGGCCCTCCGTGGCCCGGACGGGAAAGAAATCTGCATCAAGTGGAATGTCAGGAATAACTCCTCCTGTGATCATGGAAGAGAGCGTTCACACGTCTGCTCCTTCTGTGGTGCCCTCCATAATGCCTTCTCCTGGCAATGCCGATCAAAGCCCGCTGACCTCTGAAGACTTCCTCCGCCTTTTTTTTAGATACTCAAAGTGTTTTAACTTATACAGATTTCTCTTTTTCTATTGTCAATTTGTGCGCCGTGAATTTAATCCTGCTTCTCATTCCAATTCCAACATTTTTAATAAAATAATTTCTCCTTATTCTGCCGAAGCCTTTAATCATTTCCTCCATAAGCATAATATTGCCCATCTCTACCCTTTCCTTGTTTCTAATCTTCTTTCGGGTTTCCCTATTGGTTTTATGCCTATGATGATGATCACCACTATTATTCCAAACCATTCCTCTTGTGCCCCTTTTATGACTAATGTTTTACATTACCTTGCGGAGGAGGTCCAAGATGGCTGGATGTCGGGTCCTCTATCCTGTGCCGATATGGAATCGATGCTCCGTGGCCCATTTTATAAACTTCGCATGTGCAAGCACCTGTCTAAAGGCACGAAGGACATTCCATCTGTTAACTCCCATGTTCTCAAAGGGACATTCCCCACTCGCTTTGACACTGCCTCTCGTGTTGCAGACATCGTGAGTCCCTCTACATTTCTTTATTCATACACCCTTTACTATTCAATATTAACTATCTACAATTCACAATTCACAATTCACAATTCACAATCCACTATTCTCAATTCTCAATTCTCAATTCTCAATTCACCTAACGCACTGCTCCACCAGATTGCGCTTGCTCCCTCGGGCACTCAGGCATGTACCTTTGACATTGCCAAATTCCACCGAACGTGTCCTGTCCTCCCAGATCACAAGCCTTGGCTTGTAGTACAGGGCCGTCCTGGAGAATTTTATGTTGAGCATTGCCATCCTTTTGGTCTGGCAAGCTCTAGTAGCAATTCTGGCATGATTGGCAATGCCGTGGTTGACATCTGGGCCAAAGAAGGTGTTGCCCCAGTTTGCAAATATGAGGATGACTTGAAAGTCTTTCGTTTTCCTGTCGATGGTGCACAATTTCAAGAGAGTGATTATTCATATTCCTATGATCACGATGAATGTGTTCAGCGCATTCTACCTCTCGGCATTCCTTGGCATCCTCATAAAGGTGACCTCCATTTTCTCTTCGTCACAGATTACATTTGTTTCCGATGGGACATTCCCCGATGCTTGGTCTCCTTGCCTTTGCAAAAATGTTTGAAGTTCCTTGAACATGTCCACGTGTTCATGGATAAATTCTCTGGTCATCGCTGCCACCTCCATGACATTGAGAGCATTCATGGTTCTCTTTGCCATGTTGCCTTTGTTTATTTAGAGGGACGCTCACACTTGCCCTCTTTATCCAACTTCGCAGCTTCCTTTGGGAACGATGAATACATGATGCGCTACATCCCATCTTCTGTGATTTCAGACCTTCGGTTTTGGCATAATGCCCTCCAACATGCAGATGTTGCACGGCAACTTCTCCCTCGTGGAGAACTCCAAGATCTTGGGATCTATGTCGACGCCAGTACTTCTTGGGGCATAGGAATCGTCATTGATGGTTCTTGGGCTGCATTCCAGCTTAAAGAAGACTGGAAGCTCCCACATCATGATATCGGCTGGCTTGAAACTGTTGCCGTTGAGCTTCTCATGTATTTCCTTGAGCAAATGGGCTTCCGGAACACCCATTTTCGTGTCTATTCAGACAACAAGGCCACAATCGGCGCTTTTTCTAAAGGTAGAAGTCGGAACCACCCTATCAATCTTGCTATTCATTGTACTTTGGGCATCCTCTACCCCCTTTTCATTACTCCCAATATTGTCTATGTCCCTTCTGCAGAAAACCTGGCTGACCCTATCTCGCGTGGAGATCTTGGGCCAGCTGACAAAATGCTGCGTCCCACTTTTGTGCTCCCTGACGAGCTTAAACCATTTTTTATCCATGAGTAGCTTACACCCTTCCTTTTCTGCATCGACATGTGCCGTCGCGAGCTTGATGGAGGAAGGCTCTCAAATGCCTTCACCGCGCCCCACCAATGCTCATAAAATTTTGCCTGTGCCCTCTTCTTCCAGTATCTCTTTTGATAAAAAAATTCCCCCTTCTCATGTTATCACAATACTTTTTTCACTTCTCATCGAGGCTGTAAACCAACCAAGACATGGGAAATTAAACCCAGTGACCTCCACCCTCTAGTCCCAGCCAAGGACCATCTATATTTCTGGCTTACTCCTTATGGAGAGAAACACTTCTTTGATCTTGCGAAGAAGCTCCCATTACCTCTTGCCTCTGCAGCTTGTCTCGCAATCCGTTCTGCCCTGGTCCCTGCAATGGCTACTACTTATGCCGCAGGCATGAAGAGATTCACCCAGTTTTGTGATCGGTGGGATATTCCCGAATGTGACCGCATGCCTGCTTCCTATGCCCTCCTCTCCGCATTCGTGGCCTCTTACGTCAGCAAGGAAGCTGGCAAGACCATCAAAACCTGGTTATCCGGCATCCATGCTTGGCATACTGTAAACCACACACCCTGGTTTGGCGATGATAAATGGGTTCATCTCTGCCGCACAGTGGCCAACAGTGAAGGAACCTCTCATGAAAAGCCACCTCATCCTCCAGCGTCCCTGCATCACCTGTATGTACTCCGACGAGCACTTGACCTGTCCCTCCCTTTTCATGCCGCTGTCTGGGGTGCTGCATTAGCCACCTTCTGCGGTTTCCGCCGTTTGGGAGAGCTTACTGTTCCAAATCTTTCCCCACCCGACCCGAAGTTCATTGTCTTGCGATCTTCAAATCCTACTCTTCGGACGCTACGTGATGGCACTTGTTCCCTCGACTTCCACATCCCTTGGACAAAAACAACAAAGGAACGTGGTGCAGATGTTGTCCTCACAGCACGGTCGGACTTCCTATGCCCTTGTGCGGCAGTCATCACTCATTTTTTAATCAACAACAACATCCCTGTTGACCAACCTCTCTTCTCTTATGCTTTGCCCCATGGTGGATACCACCCATTAACAAAGCAGGACTTCCTGTCTTTTGTGAACAAAATCTGGTCCAATGCTGGCCTTGCACGAATTTATGGCCATAGTTTTCGGATCGGCGGTGCAGTTGAGCTGCTTTTAGCCGGCGTTCCTCCAGAGGTCGTGGCTGCTACTGGTGGTTGGATTTCCCTTGCATTCCTTTTGTACTGGCGCCGTTTGCAGGAGATTTTGCCTATGAGCACCGCACGTGCTTACAGACAGGCTGACATTGATCGCCTCTCCAAAATTTTCGAGGACTTTCGTGTTCAACAGAAAATTCCTAAAGAATTAGTTACTTCTTTTCACAACGATTTTGTACTCTAATTTAGTCTTCCATCTTCTCTTTTGCTATTCATTCACGCTCTTTGTGGGATTCATTTGCCCTGAGTCCTCTGTCCTTGCCCAAACCACCAGTTGTGAACTCTCACTCATCTTGGTATCATGGTTTCGAGCATCGGACCTCGGGATTCAACACCACATTCGGGCCAGGTTAAAACCGGACCCTTCCCACAAACAAGAAACTAAGTTTCTTGATCTTTGCCTTTTTCATCAACACTGGGCCTTGTCGCACCAGCAGTTAAGCGCCACAGGTGACGAAAAAATTTGTATATTAGTCACATGATTGCCAAATGAATTCGGCACACCATGAAAATTGCCGTGACAACTGTGACATTTCGGCATTTTGGAGGGCCCTGTGATGCGTGACTGCTGAATTGAATGAAATGGTACAGTACACTCTTCGCCCAATGACAACTCCAATATACAATGATGGTGTAGATTACCAAATTAATAGTCGCTCCGCGTTCGATGAGGTAGAGTCCAAGGTGAGATAAAAGGTCCCTATTTCCCGTGTTGCTCTTGGCGCGAGCGAACATATAGGGGAGTTTACATTTTGAGATATCACTTCGAATTCTATTTCGCCCTCGTAAATGTTCTTTCAAATTCCATTCCAAACCTGAACACTGCCTCATCCCAAGGACAATCTAACCGTCTTCGAAAGCCCCTCTCTACACCATTGTGAGGCATTCTCCTTATCCAAGACGTTCAAACATCTTGATCCCTCTATCTATGCTATCTATGCAAAGGTATGTCCCTTCGAGGCTATAGCCAACAAGTTGGACGATTGCAAGCTTTCCTGTCTCCTCGGCTCAGTGCTTCTTGAGTCTCGACCTCTATCGAAAAAATTCTGGGTGAGAACCGTGAAAGCGCATTAACTTGTTCTCGTGCCGTCGAGTAACACTTATGGTAGCACTATTCAGAATGAGATTAAATAGCCACTTATTAGAACTCAGCTTCCTTGCGCTGATCATTATGCATTAACCAATTTCGATTGGTGCAATCCACGCATCCTCATCAGGAATAATCCACTTTTCTATGTTGGGATAGGTAGTCTTGAGAGCTTGGGTAACCTGGTAGACAAGTCCCCTGTGTCGTAGACTCCATATCCTCCTGCACATGATTTGTAGCTCTCCATAGCAACCCCACAAGAATACATCACACTACAAAGTCACACATATCCTGAGGGTTACACACACTACTAATGCTACAGAGCTCAATCTACGCTCTATAGATCTCACACAATGACGGGGGATATCGAGGGCATAAAAAAATATGTATTCAGCAATAATACGGGTGCTATGTCTACTCCTGTAGATGCAACATGGTAAAGTACTAATCTAGTCCAGTTCAATTACGCACAGCAAGGGCGTTACCCAATCAACCATAAGCAATATAAGACTTACATGATCAGCGAATAAATCGTAACTGCAAAGAACTAGAGCAGGTCAGCGACCTATCAACAAAAGATTGCAATGCAATACTTACAGCTGTTGCACCAAGCGCTACAAGAAGGGGTACCTGTGAACTTCAAAAACACTAGTCATTTCCACGCTGTGATCTGGTGAAGCTTTAGGATCAGTGTTCAGTGAAAAGAATCTCCTTGACAACCTCAATGGTGTCTTACCAGAGAGTAGCACCAATGGCGATGCGAAGAGCAGGAAAGTATCAACCGCATTGTGGGCAGAAGAAGGGGGAGAGTGAGAGGGCGTTGGCCACGTCAACTTGGAAGTTGAGGAGGCGTTGGTGGGAAGGGTTGCAATATCCACATTGACTACCGAGGAGGAAATGTGTCGATGACAGAAGGGCGTAGTGCCACATCGCTCACATTAGCAATGTGCTTTGGAGAGCGCCGGTAAGAGTAAACCAAAGGGAGGTTGGCAACGTGAGCTACGTGAAATGTAGTGAGTGAAGAACACCCATGATCAAGAACAGGATTCTTACCGTTAACCATTCCCTAGCTTATCCTAGTGGCGAGCACACAAATCGACAAGGAGCAGGGGTTGTCTAATTCAGCGAATCAATACGGTGGCGAGAAAATGAAGAGTCTGGTACTCACTCTCTTCGTCACAGGACACGATGGCGATTTGAACATCTAGAACAGCGACGACAAGCACACATGAAGACAAGAACGAGCGCGAAAAAAACAGCTCACCAGTGCTACCGTCAGGGAATGCCTTGACGTCGGTACCTAGTGGACGCGGTCTTCTGCATCTGTGGGGCTTGGTGACTGCATCTGCGGCAAGTGGACGTGGACATGGGGCAGTATCAGCTTCCAGCCACTGCTCACACTGTCACTGTGTGGGATAAGCTGTGGAGTGCGCATACAGAAAGATTAGATATGCATACCAGATTACCAGTTGATGGGCGATTCTCTTGTGAGCAGTGAGGTGGTGGGAGGAAGAAAACAAAATGTTTGAGAAAGGGAGGAAGAACAAAGATAACGTTCAAGAACTTCCATGTTGGGAATTCAACATGACCATGTGATGTTGGAGTTCCAATGAACTTGTAACAAATCAACCGTCTTATCTTGTCTCCTCAATGTCTCGAGAAACGTATTGTAAGTACATTTCCTTGTTCTCAAATTATTCTTCTTTATTTTATTTTCCTAATTATATGTGTTTACAGGACTCGGACTTCACGGCGTGAATGAACAGCAGAAAGGTGCGTCATGAAATGAGTCTATGCGACTCGTTTCACTTCCCTCTTACTCATTGTTCAACCTGCAACTCACCTACTGAGGCCAGGACGACAATTGACAGCGACAGCGATGGCGCCTATGAGAACAACAACATCGAGGATAAGCACATAAGAAGATGAAAATTGGCACCCAAATACTTCACCACCGAAGCCATCGTCGAAGATCACACCCGAAGGAGTGTTAGACGAGTTCGCAAGCACAGCGGCTTTGGGTAGCGCCAAGCGAGAAGTGCAAACCCTGAAGTTATCCCTTATTTCCCTGTGAATCGTTGTTGAATATTTTCCTGGCAGCTATGTGCGCCCTATCACCATCATATCCCTCCCCTGTACCCTCACCCACATCCCCGCTGACTAATGCCAGTGGAACCGCCTCTTCATTGACACCCTCCTCCGCTTCCGCCTCTGTCTCTGCCCCGTCCACCTCAACCTCCCAGGTCCCTCACTCCAGCGACCTCCTCTCTTCTCCACACGCTCTGTAACTGTATCCAACGTCATCTGCGCCCACAAATCCCCCCTTCCCTCGCTAGTGCTCAACTCGACCGACACCCTCCTCGCCACGTCAAAGAGAGCGACAACGGCGATACCTTGAAGGTTCGACTACAACCCTATTCACCGCCGTCAACGCGAGTGCTGTGACCCCAGCTGCAGCTGCCGTGGCCCATTCACCTCCTCTTTCATTCACACTTGACGTATTTCGCCTGGGCTCCACCTCCTCTTTCACCACCATTGACACGGCTCTATACACACCACCCCACCTCCTTCATTCCTAATCACACTGCGTATGTGCTCTTGACCGTCATCAATGCAGCCCGGGCTCTTACTGCGTTCTCCACCGTCGACGCGCCCCACCCCATCTCCATTGCTTATGCAATTGATGCTCACACCCTGCATGTCCTACGCCGCTATCGACGTGGTGACGCTGCCGCACGTCCATATCTCTGTAGTTAATTAACTTAGAATTTACATATGCTAATAAATAGAGTCAATTGGATTAATATATATATGGCTATGATTGCCAGTGGAAGTCCAATTGCGTCAAGGGGGTGTCAGAAAAAAAATTAAGGATATCACGTCGAAATTTTTTTTAATGGACAATTTGGTGGACTAACTAACTGATCGTGAGAATAACCTTCCAGATATA
>Ga0307517_10010230_pt1 | contig 13162 bp, 15 predicted proteins | sample 23_EM_MG_FD_194515 | JGI IMG/M metagenome (GOLD analysis project Ga0307517, IMG submission 194515) | Populus trichocarpa ectomycorrhiza microbial communities from riparian zone in the Pacific Northwest, United States - 23_EM | ecosystem: Host-associated > Plants > Roots > Unclassified | place...
CCACTATCTCCTCTCGGCTTCTTTGCTGGTTCTCTCTGAGTTCGTCCTTCATCGATTTCAACTCGTCCATAAGAGCGGCGAGAATAGGCGAGTCAACGTAACCATCCCCCATCTCCACATCGCGTACGTCCACTTCCCGTTCCTTGCCCTTCGTGCTCCTGGCGACGCCAAAGGTATCTCGAGAAGCCGACTCTAGAAGATCTGCCATACTTCTCATGATGGACGCTACTGCACCCGAAACCGGCGGTCGTCTTTCTGGCTCCTCCTCCGACGGTACTAGCTTCGAAGAAGTGACAACAACATCACCTTCGGGAGACGGCTGGGAAACGTCGACCATCGTGGTGTCTGGACTCAGCAGTCGCGTCGGAGTTTCCGGTTCAGGCGGAGCAGGAAACGGTTCAGGGGCGAGAGGTGGTTCCGTTTGGATTCCAGTTGCCTCGAGGATACGTCCCTCTTCCGCTACCTGAACACCTTGAGAGGCCATGGGCGGAGGGCTTTTGACCGGCTCAACAGCTTTTAATTCCTCCATCGTCTGAATAGCTTGAGAAGATGACGAGACTTCCGACGTTTGCACCTCTTTTTCATCGAGGATGCGGGCTTGTAACTCAGGTTCTTTAGGAGGGTGGTCTTCCGGTTTCCAGAGACGCTCGAATTGTTGCTGCAGGTGGCGGTCGAGAGAGTCGATCCGGGTTTCCAGTTCTTTCCCTCTGAAGGAATAAAGGTTCGCTAACGCTACGGATGCATGCGCAAGCACATCCAATCGTTGGTCGACAGTCATCGGTTCCTCCCCTTCGAGCGACGCGTACCGAGCTCGAGACTCAAGAACGGAAGGATACGCACCATTCAGACTCGTCGACGCAACGGTGGAAGTGGAAGGGATCCCTTGCTCTACCTCCCCGGATGCGTAGCGCAAGAAACGAAGGAGGTCTCGTAGGAGCAGAACGGTATGCAAGGTTTTGCCACGTGTTCCCTCTTGAGCCACAAGTTGACCGACTGACGGTTCGGACGGGCCGTCCTCAGAGGGTGGATGGGTATCATCGACATCCATTTGATCACCCGCAGGGACGGTTTTGGCGGTGCCATTGGCTTGCTGAAGAGTTGACAGGGGATTGGTAGAAGACTGGATTAAATCAGCCACCGTGGGGGACGTCGGAGTTGCTGGAGCAGGAATTGTTGCCTTGGGCCGTAGTGGAGGTGTGCGTCTTTCAGAGATCGTCGTATCCTCCAAAGCTTTACCCACGGGACCTGGGTTGTCGACGGGAGGTATAGCGCCAGCGGCATCCATAGCCTTAGCAGCAGTATCAGTATTTGCAAGTACAGAAGAAGGACGGGCGACCGGAATCATAGTTGCATTTTCCTGGCGCTTTCCATTCGTAGCCTCCTTTGCGGCTGTCGACGCTTCCGATACGGGGGTTTCCACATTCGGAGTGGCCGCTGAAGGATTGGCTTCGTCGGTTGGTTCCACCGCTTGTGAATCGCCTCTCTTAGCCATCTCAAATTCCGTACTGAGCAACCCGGCTTTTTCCGACGCATCTTCTGGTGCCTCTTTCTGATTTTCGGTGGGGGTTTGTGGCGAGGGTTGTCGTTCAGTTACCCCTTGAGCTGATGACGCGTCGCCACTCTGCTGGGGTATTGGTGGTGACTCTGACGGAGATGCTCCTGCGGTGAGTTGTTTAGCCACCGCCGTGATCTTCTCCATGAGTGGCGACGCCCGCTCTTTGTTCGAGGGGGTAGCAGTGGCAACATTGGCGTCTGAAGTCGGCTCCGACGGTTGGGGTACCTTAACGGGTTGATGGGTTCCGGCGCGGCCCGTTGACACCGGCTTGTCGGCAGAAGTTGTTGGCCTCGCAGATGCTGAACAAAAATCAATCATGTCAAACAAATCGGGCAATTGCGAAAAACACTAACCGAGGATAGCTGCGGATGAAAGAGGACGCTTCTTACTCTTCCCGTTAAGCGATAATGTGGAGTCCGTCGAAGTTGTGGCCTTTATCTTCGAGAAGAACGACGCCGAGGTTGTAACATTCGCCTGTTTCTGCGACTTTGGGGCCATTTTTTTGAGGCGAGGCTTCAAATCCATCAGATTTATTTGCGGGGAGGAACCGCTGCCCGTTACGGGTTCCTAGAATATGATTAGATCTCAAGAGACGAGCGAGAGATTGTTGAATACTAACCGTTTTCTTCTTCTTCGATTGTTGCACAGAGCCGACATCCTCTCGAGGCCTCTTCTTTGCATTGGCCGCAGACGGACCGGTGTCCGTGATGCCAGCGAATTGATCGACAAGGGAAATCTCTCCGTTCGAAGGGATGAGCGCTTGAAGACGTTCACGCTTGACCTCGATCGAAATGGGGGAAGCGGAAGGGGGCATTTTCCACACGCCATTCTCATCCTTCGCCAAGCCATCCATGTACTGATCAAATGTGATTCCGTTCTGGATCTCTTCTTTGGTGAGAACGAAACCCTTGTGACCTTTCAACGACCAGCGACCCCAATCTGGGGGTTCGTGTTAGAATGAATTAAATGATAATTAAATGGGCGCACCATATCTAAGGACGTCAATAGCGTACTCCTCCTCGTCAAACTCGAAATAGAAATTTTTGATGGACCACTCCCGGTTGACAAGCCATTTGTGATAGAAGCGGGTGAGAACGCGATCGAACATTTTGCTCCTCCACGCCTTTTCCAACGGCACGGCGGCCTTTGCCTGTTGGAAGAGATGGTGACACAAACGCGAGACGTGAATGATGTCGAACTTGTATTCTTGCCACTCGGCCAATGGGTCAGTGGCGTTCAAGACGAGACGGAGGGATTCCCACTGGAATTTGGCGACAAACATGAGGGGAATTCGATAGGCACGGGGTAGAGAGACGATGGTGCCATCACGACAATTGATTTGGACGAGGGGGATCGAGGTGTTATTTCCGCGCGCTGGGACGCTGAACGCATTCTGGGCCAGGTAGGCGAGCATAAGATCTTGCGACCAATCTTGCCTGCAAATGTAGGGTAGCTCGTCCGGGTGCCTCCATGGTGTGGGGTTCTCGGGGCTTCCATTTTTCGATGTGGCTTCACTGGTCTCGGGTTCATTGGATACGGTGGGCATCGTGCTCACTCCCTGGGAGTTCGCGGGTCCGGGGGAAGGTTTATCAGAGTCTACGGAAGCCCTTGGGAGCCGTGCAGACCGCCGGGTCGCTGAACTTTGAACGGAGGAAGGTGTATTCGACTGTTGTGGTGTGGTTGGCATTTGCCTTGGTGAAGGAACCGTTCAAAAGAGGAACCCCGCGATATTCGAAATTCAACAAAATAAAGGAATGGCGAGAGCGTTGTTTGGGTTGAAGTTGCAGGAAACGGAAAACGCAACGGAATTGTTGACTTTTCGGGACTTTGCCAAACATATCTGCTTATTCGCCCGTGCGCAACCCGTGCGCTGGCATACCAAAAATCACCTCTCCTAACTGATGTTAACACCGATGAACATCGTTCAATTCTGAAATCCCAAGAGTAATTTTTGACGAAGAACGCTTGAGGAACGCTGCAGTCTGAATTATCGTCGAGTTCCAACTTGCGTGGTTCTCGGCTGTCGGTTGGAATGTTTGGATTCGAGTCTTCCGTTCAGGTCTGTTCGGGTATAGTTTTATAATATCCTAAGAGATCTGAAGCAACTGCATGAATGCCTTATGCTTATATGGATATAAGTACGAGATTCAGATCCTCCTGATTATTCTTGGTCGTTGTCCATTGTACTACGTCAATCTGTTTTGCTCCCTGTTGGCTATCGATAACGTGGCTTTTCTTGCTTTAGTGACTTGGTTAAATTGACACTAGATATAGGGTTCTGCTGCGATGACAGCAATCTCTTGACATCAAGCACTCTCCCAGTCTAAGCCATTAAACAGTCGTGGTCGTTCATGGACAGATACTGAAAGTTGGCAGAATGATCTGCCCATAGTCTTCGTTCCTGTGCCAGCGAGACCAGACTGGCGACAGCCCCGATCAGGGTCACCAGACCATGGTGACTACTTGGGTTGCAAGTCACGGTCTTGCCATGGACTGGGAGCACTCGTGTTGTCCATATTGATCATCACCTATCATCACGGCTGTTTGGAATCATCCCATAATTAGGTTCAACTTGGGTGCTCAAGAATGCATTACAGTTAGAAAGGAGTTGTTATATTGAGTATGCTCAAGGAAAGTGCAGCCGCTGTTGTCAAAAAATATGCACTGCGCTAAGCTATTTTGCAACTCACCCTGCCGGGCGAGATCGCGGAAGCAATGCGTCCTCTGGAATTGTGGCACAGTCCCCGCTTGGACATCTTCAGAACAAAATAGGAATGACCAATGTCTGGTTCCCCCTTTCTCTGCCTTCTGCAGGACCAGAAATGTGAGTTGTTGTCGGTGTGGATGGACAGACGAGAAAGTATCAACATCAGTGATGTCACTTTGCAGCTTGTTTTGCAGGTTGGAATCTTCCGGTACTAGTTGGGTGCTATAGTACTGGTCAACGCGTGTTGGGAAAATGTACAACCTAGAAATCATAGCCCTCTACTCTTGATCAAGCTGTCCACGAAAAGATCACAATCACGCGAATGCCAGTTGAATGTTACAATCTTATCTTGTCTTGATCTCATCAATTTACTTATCACGTTACTAGGCCGCAGTCCCCCAATACTTGTCCAATACTTGATTTTGACTCTCGAGGCACCCAATTAGCCATATTGAAGTAAAGGGTAATATCTTTGGATTACTGTATGATACTTGGTATGATAAAATTTGTGATGACGTGGCGCTGTACACCGTGACGTAAATGTCAATGATAACGTACAGATTCGATGGGTTAACAGCGGAACTAACTCCCAACGGCATTCCTTATCTGCCTGGGACTCGTGGATCCTCTCTCCAACCCCTCCAACCCAAGAGACTCATTTTCAATGGATTTGATTCAACAATGCCTCAAAATACGCCCACCGATGCATCTAACCGTCGCATTTTCATGGTTTGAATCAATTGCCTTATCTCTTCAGGACATCCAAGCGTCGCAAGAACAATTTATGTTCCTCGGGAGGTGTATCGCACAAACCTTGCAAACCCTCGATCGGGACATTCGATCGGGGACTTTATCTGTTGCAAGCACAACGAAAGCGTTGTCCGACTTCTCGACGTGCGTACCATTGAAATTTTGATGATCTGCCACTTTATTTATACTGTGCTCAGGCTTTTGAAGGATTTCGCTGGGTTCTGCCAATGGGAGGCATCCCAAAGTTTTTTTAAATCCCTTGTGTCGAAAGTCCGCCGCCTCTCGAACCTTGATAAGTATCAGAAAAGGCTGGAAATCGTGGTCAAATCATTTCAGGTCAGTCCCTCTCGTCTGGAGTATGCGGTATTACTTCTCATTCCTTCACACAAGTCCCCAAACCTTCCCGATCCTCGAACTTGGGAATCTTCAGCAATAAACGCACGGACTGTTGACCAAACGAAACTCCGCAATCGCCTAGTTCAATTGGAGGGCAATAGGCAACTCCTTGCAGAGGCTCTTGGTCCGTCCCCATGAATACCTCACGATTTCCACTCTTCCCTCAACAGTTGCCTATGATAGATATTTCTCGTGAGAGCCCAAGGGCTATGGTGGCAGCAATTCAACGGCAGCTTATTAGTGGGAAGATCGATGAGGAAGAGGTTCACTTTTATTCTCGCTGTCTCCAACACCTCTCAGTTGCAATCGGCGATGACTTCGACTTAGATCCATGGACAATTACCCCATACGAAGTCGAATTTGGAGCTGTCATTGGCTCAGGCATGCTGTCAGTTTATTACCCTTTTCTTTGGTATCAGACATGATGTTGATTCATCCACAGCGGGCAAGTATTTCGAGGGCGTTTGGAAGACAACAACGTTGCTGTGAAGGTAATGAAAAATGAGCTTAAAATTTCTCCAGTTACATCGGCACGTCTTCCCGCTTTCTGATCCTGATGTTGAGCGCTCACCTTTCTTCTCCAGATTATCCGTCGTCAAATCGATGTATGTTTTCTATTCCCGAATATATCATTTGGAGGCTCAATCGTTATCGCTACGCAGGATTGGCTCAAGCTTAACCATCTGAACATACTCAGTAAGGGATTTTCTTGCTCTAAGTCTGTGGTGATTGTTGACTGCGCCTAAGGGGTTATGGGTGCAAACATCTTGGACGATACTCCCTTTTTAGTTACTCCCTTCATTTTGGGCGGCAACATCAATGATTACATTGACGGCCATCCGTCCTGTGATCGACTAAAATACGTGAGCCTCCCTCTTTCACCTGTTCGCTTTCATAGTTACTGGACATCGTACACTCAGCTTCATCAAGCCTCCCTGGGTCTTGCGTACCTCCATACCCAAGACGTCATTCATGCAAATGTCAAGGGTTCGAATATCCTCATCGGAGACAATGACACTGCCATATTATGCGATTATGGTCTGGCAAATTTGAAAGCCGACGCCAACAGTAGAGCGCTCAGCAGCGCTGAAAGAACATTGGTTTCCCCCTCCTGGGCAGCTCCTGAGCTTTTTATGGGTGCAAGTTTGAACAAACCTTGCGATATTTACTCCTTTGGAATGACGATATATGAGGTATGCTCGTTCAATCACAATTTTAAACAATGCATATTTTAAGCTTTCGTTCTTCCACTTCCCATAGGTTCTGGCGCAGGAAGTCCCTTTGGGCCACGTTCCTCCCTCAGGTCTTCGAGAACTGGTAGTCAATTTCCACGGACGACCCCCACGACCACTACTGGAGGACGCGCCCCAGATGTCCAATGATGTTTGGCGCCTCACTCGGCGTTGTTGGCGTAAAAAACCAATCCGTCGACCAACAGCGAGCGCCGTTGCTGAACGGTTAACATATATTCTTTCTTCCCCTCCTCATTCAACTCATTCAAAAATGGGTATACCCGTAGCATCCCCTTCTGCTGATGGCTCTGATCCTACACTAGGATTGTCGACGACCTTCCGAACACTGGTATCAAATACTGCCTCTACAATCCTCGAGAACGCCGTTGAATTTAGGGAAGACCTTTTTGACAACATGATTCCCAATCCACTCCAATTTTTTCAATCCTCTCTGACACACCTCCAAAAAGCTCATCAGCAATTTATGAAGAAGCCTTACGCACGCTGCATGACGCTTATCCATCACAAACCTATCACCACTCTCAGTTTATCATCGACAGGGCAGTTCCTTCTCCTTGGGAGCACCATTGGCGATATTGATTTATGGGATGCCGCAAAGGGAATTACTGAAGGACAACGACGACGGTGTCAAATTCCAAGATCTGGGAGCATTACTTGCCTCAGCTTTTCCGGTTCAAGTACCGCTCACATTTACGCTGCTTCACAGACCGGCGAACTTTGTGACTGGTACTGGGACGGTTCCCGTTATATATTTAACCAGTATCAACCTAACGGCGGTCTCTCTGCCCGAGCCATCTCTATCTATTGGTCGGAGGTGCGCGCTGCGTTTATGCAGCTCGACAGGTCGGGGCAGATCCGAATTTGTACATGGAAGAGCGGCTCGAAGGGGGGATGTGATACCCGTCATCTTGCTGGAATGAAATTATCCTCAACCTGCTGCACTTTCTCTCCGACGGGTTCCCATCTCTTTGTGGGCGATGAGGTCGGCACGCTATCAGTTTGGGTATCAGACACCGGTCAACCTTCCAGGAGGCCATTGGAGTACGCCCCAACGCCGACTAATGGACAGCGAGAATTACTAAACCCATCGGTAGAGGGTCCGAAATGCATCTCGCTCGTAGTTTCTCCAAATGAAACAGATATCCTTGTGGGTTATTCCAATGGTGAAATTCGCCTCTGGAATATCGCGTCAGGGCATTACACTGTAATTCGGATTCCGCCTCGTCAATCCACAACCCCTGCGTACAATAGCCTGCCATTGGCATTTTCTTCCGACGGAGTTTTAGTTCTGTTTCCTTCATTCGAGGAACGCCGGAGGATCGAGGTATATGATGTGCAAACCGGGCACAGCTTTTTAACCTGTCACCTTCAGGACTGGCCAGAAGGCGCGACTGTCAAGCAGATCATCCTCTCTCCAGACAAATCAAGACTTATATTGTCGTTCGAGGGGTCCACAACCGTACTGATCTTTTGTTGGCCCGTCAGTGAAAGATGGTATAACCAAATTTACTCAATTCGCTTTCAGGTGGCGCTTTCGATGGTGACGGCTGCTTGGTTGTACTATGCCGTCCTACACTCTATCTTGAATAACATCATCACAAATTGGGTCGGCCTCTTGTTACTTTGCGGCTTCATCTTTTCCCCTTATTTTCATTTTCGTTCTGATTGATATCCATTGATACGAATATCCATATTTTTTTTCGCTTGCTTCTCTACTTTGCCTCCCTCTGTCATGGCCCATTGCGTCGTTCTCGTCGTTCTCGTCATCTTGGTCTATGTACTGTATTATTTGATAAGAACCTTTTAAATGAATGGAGTATCAATAAGTGTCCACGATTGTAGGTCTGGATGAGAGTGCTAATATGTTCGCTCGTATTCTTCGATTGGAAACTGCGTCTGTGTTGTAGAGCCTTTACTTTTCTGTTGCTTTTATGACATTATTTTCCGTTGAAAATCAAAGTCTGTGTCTGAGTTCTCACACCGTATAGAAATCACGGGAGTGGCATTGTACTCCGTACGGAATGTCACTGGTGTTTGGTGCGTACTTAGTAACTTTTGCAGGTTTGGAACCCAAGTACCTACAATTGTACAATGTACACTGTATGGCGCGTCCCGCGCTTGCTTTGGAATGAGTAGTACGTCTTGCATTGCACTGGCACTGGGTACTGAGTATTTTTATACATTGTGGGTACTAGGGTACCAGACCTACGAGAAGGCTACCGAGTATGCATCAAGACCTGACATTCTGTACGGTGCACGATCCTCATCTCGCATTTTCTATATAGCGTAAGAACCGAGACTACACACTTCGAATTTTCGACGGAAAAAATGTCATTGCTCGCCAGTATTTCGAATTCATCCAACAGCATCTTATTTAGCAGGAAGTAAACAAAAAGGGATAGGCAGTAACGCAGTCCGCGTGTAACGAAAGAGAACAATAACGCAATAGATAGAGACTATAGATAAAGGGAGGTATGTATACGGTATAGTGGTGTTATAGCAATTATCTCCAATCGAGAGTTACAAATGGGAGACGATTACAGTCGCCCCCCTTTATGCAGGACGGCCACTGCAGCATGCGTCCTCATTTCCAGGGCATTCTCCAGGCTGTACTTCCCCTTGCGTCCACTGGGGCCGACCTCGAGATGTTTACCAGAGAGGATCAGATCGAATTGTTCCTGGGCAGCAGCGGTGTCCAGGTTTGACGACGAGGGCGAGTTCGCCAGAAGTCGTCCAAGTTCATAGTCTACATGATTTTTATGGTCAGATTACAGGGCAGAGGGAATCGACATGTAACTTACGCGCGTAGTAAACCAGATGGTGGTCCAGTTCGATCTTGGGCCCGTGCTCGAAGACAGCGCGGAATGCGGCTTCCGCGGCGCCAGACGCCTTGCGCTGTGGGATTAGGAGGGCAATGTCCTCCGATGGGTCCAGTTCAGCGTCTGGATCCTAAAGGCAGAGTTCATCACGTGAAGACGGAAAGTGAAATAAAAACATACCGGATATGCAACATATCGCATACACACACCCCGGAGGAACAACGCCAGGCAATAATCATCCCAATAACCACCATTAAATGATGCGTATTCCTTCTCCTTCTCCTTTCTTTCCTTTTCTCTCTTCTCCTTCTCAGATTTGGCGTTTTCGGCCACTGCCGGTTTTTCATCGAACTCCGCTTCTCTCTCTTGTACCTCCACCAGCACCCCCAGTCGCTCGAGAGCCCTGTCAACTTCTGGCAGCATCTTGGTAATGATAACACTCCGTGGAGCGTGCGCGATGCCATGGAAGATGTAGGCCATCTCGAGGGCGGGCAGTGCTAACCGGTGCCCCTGGGCGATGAACTTGCGGGCCTTCCGTGCCACAAATTTCTGGGATGTGGATCATGGATGAGCACGGTGGGAGACGAGAAAATGGGAAGAACGGACCTCCAGAGGGATACTCTTCCCTGCAATCTTCTGACGGAGACCAGGTACCTTTTCCATCAACCTGATCGCCTCTGTTGTGCGCTGCTTCAGCTCTCTCTCATCTCCCACCGTGCTCTCCAGGAGACACACGGCCATCCCATATGAGTATATCGCTTTGGACCACTAAATGCGGGGAATTCACAGTGAAGGGGGTGGGATACAAGAATTGAAAAGCGCATATAATCAGCATATATCCACCCAAATTCGAAGCTCGACACATACACTGGCTTCTCGTTCCAAATTTCTCCAGCATTTCAAACTCTCCTCCAGATCCCACAGGGCCAAGTTCGCAATCGCGATCTCCCAGAAGGATATGTGATGGAGGTTTCGATATTGCTTTTGCGACTCCATGGCTTGGGTGTAGTAAAAAATGGCTTGCTTGGGTTGAGACCTGACGAGACCGAGTCGCCCTGCACCGAAGAGGAAGAATACACCTGACTAGCTGTTAGCGTCACATCCACAGACAACTGAATGGCCCATATACCATTGGGATAGCGCTTCAAATTCCATTTCAGGATCTTACTGGCCACCGCAATATCCACGCCGTCAAACGTGAAGCTCGAAAGAACCAAATGGAAGATCATTAGCGACATGTCACAGATCGTCCTTCGGACACCTTCGTCCGCTGAAAACGTATTCTGATATTAAAGAGGGTTTTAAGCTTGACGAAAAATAGACTCACCGGCGGCAACCCTTGGCTCCTCAGCACCCTCTTCCCACCCACCAGCACGCATCAACATATCCAATCCGACTTTCCTATCACCGTGGTATCCAAATAACTCGACCAGAGTCATCAGCTTTCCAGGCATAAGACTTAGGACGATATTGCACATCCCCACGCCCAAGTACACGCCTGATCTGAAGTGGGTGTCCACAGCGGGGTCAACGAGAGGTTTTGAGGAACCTTGAGCAGTTGTGTATTCGGCATCGACGGCGTCAAGGTAATGTCCCAACTGTCGATATATCCCGATTGTAGTCCGCATATTGAGTCTGCGAGATTTGGTGTTAGCGCCAGGCTCGCCCTTTAGGTAAGGTGCCTCGCCCAGGAAAACGAGGGCGAGAAGATCGGAGAAAAGGACAAAAAAGGGTTAGTACTCACGCTTCCTTGATGAAAGCCAACCAATCGCCCGAATACATGATACCCAGAAGCGCCTTTTCGAACAAACTCTCGGCGTAAACCAATTCCGCATGTCTCTCGACATCTGTCATACTCTTGATGAAAGATACTGACCCCCCCGAGTGGATTGTGGAGACCACGTAGCCGGCGAGGCGAGAGCCTAAGAAGGCCGCCTTTTTGCGGTGCGCGGATGCAACGGCGTTAGCGTGCTTTATGTGATTGATGCCAGCGAGAAGGTCCTACATCAACATCGGGGTGAGATCAGAGGGCGAGGCAAAAAAAAATGACACGTACATCATCCTCGAAACTCATCAGCCCCTTCACACACTGAATCAGTCCGTACCCGGTCGCGAAGTACAGCCTCTCCATATGGCCTTTATCTTCCAGCTCTTTCTCACTTTTTTTCGCTTTCTTATCTTTGATTCTCTCTTGCTTCTGCGCTTCCTCCAGCCCCGAATGCCCCCACTTGCAAAAGGCCTCGCTTTCTAGCATTTGCGAGCTGAGGAACAGTTCTAGTGCATAAGCAATTCCAGGAAGATCATCTAGGGCTTCCGTGGGGGAATAAGGATAGGAAATGGACGGCGGAGAGTTGTAAATGGATTGGTAGGACGGTCGCACGGTGGAATCCGAAGCGGCAGCAGAATCCTCCTTCGCCCCATCCCCATTGATATTGTACCCTGATGTCGACGTTGATGTAGCAGGCGTCAAAAGTGAGTCCTCGTCTGCTTTCGTGCTGGTAGGGGAGGTCATGCCGCGATTTGTATCCGAATCTGATATATCGGATGAAGCGTCGGAATCTGTGAGGTGTTCGCCGTACTTCTGGTTCACTGGGTAGGAGGGAGAAGAAGACGAGGATAGATGGAAGAGGGAACTTAGGACCATTTTGGGACCAAGGTGCGAGTTGGGAGGAAGTGGAGTGAGGGAATGGGAATGCCAAGAACCGAGGGTGGTTGTAGCGGTGAGAAATACCGGACCGATTCAATTTCGGGTTAACGTTATATCGGCGAGTCGTCGCGAATGTGGGATTAAAGGCGTACGATTATGTTGGGCGAAACGTATGGATGGTGAGCGGAGTGGGGTCAACGTCCTTTACGCGCACGCATATGATAATGTCAGCCCACGCGGTAGAGTGTATTTCATACATGTTGTTGACAAAGCCCGGGAAGTCAGGAGATGAGTTGATGGGGGCGCCGTTGGCAGCATCGAATGATCAGAAGAAAATGAATTCGTGGAAGAAAACGTTAAATACATCAGCTTCCAAAGAAGAATCATCTCAACAAAGTTGGCATCTACTCACCCTTCAACCAATCAAATGCCCAGACTCTCCACGCTTCACGTTCCAAGGATGCTGGGTATGGGCTGTGTTCCCTGTGTATATCCTTCTATCAGATGACCCGGACTCGTGAACCAGCCGCAAGGTACAGGAATTGATATCAATTCGTGATTTTCGCCGACTCCAGGAACATTTGCAACTAGAAGTTGCAAAGAAGTTGTGAGGATTTTTAAGCTGGGAGCGAAGAGCCAGAAGTAAAGGTATATATTAAAATTGTTGGATGGTCAGCGGGCGGCCACGGACGGCTGCCCGCCGAGAGTTCGGGGCATGAATATCTAGAGGGGAAAAATCGAAGGCGAAGTTGGGCACTTAAAAAGCGTGAAGGAGGGTGCGGAAACATGCTGAGAACCCCTCTCAGGATCACGGTTTGGGAAGAGCTTTTGAAAATTCGTTGACGATGTCGATGAACGGAACTAGCCGGCGCAGCTGGACGGTAATTCAGAATCATATAGATAAGATAAGATTAAGGTAGGGGCCATCAGGAACCAACTACCTTACATAATCAACGATGAGCTCGTTATTGCTCAACGACAAACACTTTTCCCATATTTCTAAGACCGCAGAATTAAAGCTTTTAATGAATCTTG
>Ga0307517_10010231_pt1 | contig 13161 bp, 9 predicted proteins | sample 23_EM_MG_FD_194515 | JGI IMG/M metagenome (GOLD analysis project Ga0307517, IMG submission 194515) | Populus trichocarpa ectomycorrhiza microbial communities from riparian zone in the Pacific Northwest, United States - 23_EM | ecosystem: Host-associated > Plants > Roots > Unclassified | place...
ATGATGTAAGATGAATTATAACTCTTGAGCTTAGTTTCTTATAATAATTGAATCTACCATCTTAAAAATTACCTATTAAGAAATTTTTCATGCCACAATACATAATTTTGTATTTTTAATCTAAATATTCTAATAATACCTTTGCATTAATAATTAAACTCTACCCGTCATGTAGTGTGTTATACAGCCATTTAATATGTTGGTTTTGCACACAAAATCATTATGCATATGCAATAGCTACCATGGTGGGATCAAATCCATCATCTATGCTAGCTCTGGTATATCTTTGATCAAGAACTTCACCAAGAATAAGGCAGTGAGATGGAAAAGCACCTTTTGTTGCCACATTTAAAATTTTATTTAATTAAATTTCTTAGGTTTTTCACCATATATCATTTAAGATATTAGAGAAGTTCTCCCTATCAAAATAGTGATACCAAATTTCTTACTGTGCACCGTGAAATATAGACTTTGAAAGATAAATTGCAAAGAAAAATAAATGTATATATTGTAGCAAGTTAAAAAATCTCAATAAAAATGATCCTATAGGTTATTCTAATTAACTGGGATTGTTTTTCTAGCTCCCCTGTTATATATGTATATGTATATGTTATGTTTAGACAGATATATTAATTAAATATGAAATTATCCCATGATGGAACCTTGATTGTGGGACAGCTAAATTATTATTTGTATTGTTTACAAGCATGCAAGATGAGCAGTGAGTGTAATGAATCGGGGACAAACTCTAAAGAATGCGACCTCTACATGTTTAATCTGTTAGATATTGTTTGACCTCTTACATCTACATCACATGGCTTTCAATTCCAGAAAATTATTTTGCCCTAATACATGGATTTGACTACACCCTTTAATAATGGATGGATAGCGCTGTTGTGTTCCTCTTCTGATTCATATTTGCGTAAAGATTCAAGAGAAAGATCAAGAACTGCAGGAATAAATCAGTTGACCATGTACAACAATATCTTTTTAGAACAAAGTACAACATCATAAACACATAATCCCCCCTGCAATTTTCATATTAAAATATGGGTGAAATTAGGGTAACAAGTCAATGGGAATAGCACAATATTAGATTCTATGTTAATTTTTAATTTAATATACTCCATTTTTTTTTTGATAACTCGGGGTGTCCGGGTTAGCTTACGCGCACCACGACTAATTCCCGGATCTACTGAACACCCTGCAAGTCCAGTAGGTAGGTAAGGCACCGCGAGAGTAACAGGCATGCACAAAGAAGATCGAACCCGGATGCAGAAAAAGAAACAAGTTCCTTTCCTCACTAGACCACGACCTCAAGTGCTAATATACTCTATTTTGAATCTAAAAAGAAGTTGAGAAAGAAAGTATATATTAGATATAAATACATGGATTTAAATGACACAAAGCAGCCAGGAAAGCCATCGGGCCTGGTTTCCCGAGGCGAAGCATGTGACCATCGTATTGATAAAAATCAACGTTGATCACAGTTGTTGTGTGGTCCCTGAAATAAAACCACCAATGTCAATAATTCTAAGGGAATAATGACATCTAACCAACATTTGTGTGAAGCTTTTTAAGAATAAAATATGCATCGACATCATAGTCCATCTACATAATTAACCTCAGTAAAGTTTGTATCAAGTTTTTTAAGGATAAAATGCATCAAAATCATGATCCGATAGTCTAATGGAGCATATATAAATTGTTTTTTTCTTGGTAGTGAAAGATTAAAATATTCAGGTGCTGGATCCAAGGGTAATAGAAAGGCAATCTGCCTTTAGTATCGAATCCAGGAAAGATATGAGATTGGCTTAAAATATAAAAATTCGTACCATAAAGGTTGATGTATATAATTATTGGGATTATCAGATATGGTCAACAATCAACTCATGGTGTTTTCCGACTTGTGATTTCATTTCTTAGTTTAGTGTGAATCTTTTCACCAACAATTCCCAAATTATATATATGTTTTAAAACTAGTTTGATTACGCTTGCCATACTATGAGATGAAGCATTCTTTTTCTCAACATCACAAAAACAAAAAATAATGCAGGCGTTGTTCAGGTTTTTTTATCGTTCATAAAATTTTTAATTAATTTTTTTTTTAAAAGAGAATAACTACTACAACCCACAAGAAAACAATATTTTTATCGTATTTTTAATATTTTTTTCATATTGTTTTGGTTCACATATTTATTATTCCAAATACGTTTGGTTTACTGAGGATTAATTTTGCAAAACTAAACTATAATTTTTAAATGAAAAGTAAAAGGAACCTATAGAAAAAAGGAAGGAGGAAATGGTAAAAAAAAACTTGACGTGGTTAATTATATATATATAAACACTATTTTCACCGCCAAGTTCTTTACTATATAGTACAATTTCTATCAAATAAGGTTTAACTTTTCAAATTTGGAAGAAATGGCCTGTTCATTTGTTCATTTAATGTAGTAGCTAGAGGTGGATGCTATTATTCCATTTATACATTCTTTTCCTTTTTAATTTCTAACTTTTCCAAAATCTATGTTTTAGTTTCTTTTCAATTTTGAAAAATCTTTAATTCAGAACTTTTCTTACTTACAATAGTTATGTTAAGTGTTAAAATGTTGTTGATCCTTAAAAATTTATTTTAGTTATGGATTCCCATCTTGTCTTTGTTCATTTAATGTAGTAGCTAGAGGTGGATGCTATTATTCCATTTACATATTCTTTTCCTTTTTAATTTCTAACTTTTCCAAAATCTATGTTTTAGTTTCTTTTCAATTTTGAAAAATCTTTAATTCAGAACTTTTCTTATTTACAATAGTTATGTTAAGTGTGAAAATATTGTCGATCCTTAAAAATTTATTTGAGTTATGGATTCCTCTCTTGTCCTTCTTTTTTAAATTCTAGCTTTTCAAGATTTAGAAAGGAGTTATGGATTCCTCTCTTGTCCTCCTTTTTTAAATTCTAACTTTTCAAGATTTAGAAAGCAGCGTCAATCAAATTTTAAGGTTGTTAGTTATAATTAATTGGTTTTTCTGCAATTTATATCAAAAATAAATATTTACATGTAGACTAAGTAAAAAAATAGTTGTTCACTGTCAAATAGAAAAATAAAAGCTCAAATAAATCAATAACAATGATTGATTAGAATTAAATAAGATTCCATAATGATAAGAGATGATAAGAAATAATTGATAAAGGAAGATAAAAGTCATTATTGATCATAAGAGTTAGACGTCATAATCGACTAGGATATGGTAATTTACCATAAAGTTAAGAGTTGATGTGATTGACCAGAAGATAAAGTTACACTCTAAATAAAAGTCTGTTAAATATTGCACTAGCATAAATTATAAATTAGCTAGGAAATATATGATTGCTAGGAAGAAGACTTATTGATTGGGATATAAATTGTATCATGATTCATGTTGTGAGCTCCCAGTTTGCTATAAACAATTTGTATAGGGTTATGAAAAGTAGTTCAAATAATATTCCATCTTTATAACAATATAAAAAGGCTATCCAGATACTGAAAATGATGGTCAACACATATACATAATTTATTTATGCAATTTACCTTTATTTTGCAATTTATCATTAATTTATCGCTTTCTTTGATTCCATTTACAACTTTTATCTTTATTTTTTATTGCTTTATTTTTTATTTTTTTCCACACTATTTCAATTGTATTTTTTTTTTCAATCTTTTAAAATCAAGTAAGTTTCCTTACATTCTGTTTAATTTGCGAGGTTGCTATCTTTTTCTGCTCGAGATTCAATTATTAATTATAGTTTCTTTTCATTGGAAGGAAAAAATGAAGAACATATAACATAATTGATACAAAAAATATATAATTGATTAACGAATTGGCATGCCTAGTGGACCTGATTATCTTAACAAATTGCACCATCAAATGCTAACAAATTGGCATGACCTATTTGTGAATGTAATAACATATTCACCATCTTGCCACCTAAACAACAAATTGGTAAAAACATCATTATTATTATTGATGAACAATCAATATAAGCAACTGATAAAGGCCAATTACATGTCCATGAAGAATTTGACAACCAATCATCAGCTTAGGGGGGCAATTGAACAAGCCTAATTAGACATTCCACGATATGATTTTTCATCATCTAACTCTCTTAAGTAGCAAAGAGTTACATATGGAAAAAGTCATACTGCACCTATATACCTATATAATTTATATGTTTGCCATTATTTTCAACATCATTTACTTCACTAGTTTCTAGAGGATATGATACTTCATCAACACAACAATATGCTTACCCTCTTTTAAGGATTGATATTGTAGTTAAGTGGATATAACCATTATGGATAAATTCAAATCAGCAACCTATGACTTCTCTTGAAAGATCATTTTTTATCACTAAACACATTTATCTAATCCTAATTTAAAACCATGTACTCTATGGTTGATCAACTCAATCAAATTTAGAATGAGTTGAGAAATAATTGATCTCTTTGGAAGACAACCAAAAGGTAAGTTTAGGGTATCTTCCAATAACAAATGCTTTAATAGGGATGTATAAGAGTTCTTAACCACATCATGGGTATTACATGTCAGTGTAACAAATACAATTGCAACCTATAATATGGGTGTACATGTAGTTTTAGGCCAAATATATGGCTTAACAACCTTATTTGCAGAGAACCCAACCTTTTTTTGGATAATATAATGCCTCACTTGTTACCTTCCAACAAGGCAATATCAATCATTATCTACCTCAATGACATTTTATTGAATAATAATTAAGAGGAAGGATTTATAGGATTGAATTAGCCCAATACTTATGAGAAATGGGACTAGATAGTTGACATACAGCAAGGCTTGCATACCATCATCATTTATTTAAGTAGGCAAATTGACTCCATTCAATTCTCATAAGAATAAAAATTGTTGATTTTAAACAATTCTTTAGGAAAGATAATGAGTCAATGAGAGGACATGTTACTAAATTTAAAAATTAATATAGAGATGGTATTGTTAATTTCTTTATGAAATTAAAGCTATTTGGTTCTTCATTAAAGGAGTAGACTTAGAAGGCAAAGTTAAATAAGTCACAACTCAATAATAGGCTAAGACCGTTAAGCCTAAAAGACTTGTTGTTATTGATGGCATAAGAATCAACCACACTTTAAATGACCCTAACCTAGTAATGAAGGTAATGGTTTGGTTACTAACCACTATCTCTTGTACTTAGAAATAAGGTGGAAGACAAGTCAATTATCCAAAATCTAGTTTAAGAGAATATAATGACTAAACATATTAGGTTAAAGGATAATTCGAAATCATACATCTTACCAAGAAAATAGGTTTTGGATATAGTTAAGAATAGTCATGTGGTCAATGACTAATAACCTTAAACACCTTTTAGGTTGCTAAAACAAGGCAAATAAGATCATCACTAATTAATTCTGGATAGGATGGCCAAGCTTACATAAACTAGTAGTGTTATGCAATAATTATTTTTTACTAAAAGTAGGATAATACTATAAAAAAAAACCTTTATGGAAAGAATGAAGAAAGTTCCTACAAAAACATTATCTTCATTCACTCAAAATGTTGTTTTAGATATTAAGCAGTTGAGACAAATATCTAAAGAAGTTTTAAGAAAGTAGACAATGGTATCATTAAGATAGTTGATAAATTTGTAAAAAACAACCAACCATCTAATGACAACACTAAGGTTAGTGTTAGTGTCAATTATAACCTAGAAGTCATCCAAAATAACAAACAAAACAAAGTTGTCCAACGTATTAAGCTTACATTTGAGGAACTTGAATATAACAAACAAGTAATACAATATCGGTTTATGAGACTAATCTATTTTTTTCTTAAAAAAACTTAATTGAATAAATAATTTATAAATTTTCTTATAATAAATAATTTTAATAAATTTGGTTAACCATGTGTAGACAAAAAAAACATTAGTAACATTTAAATATATTATTAACAATAACCAAATAAGTTTAAAAATTAAAAAAAAGTATTTTTAAAACATATTCCTTCATAAAATAAAGTGTTCCAACACGTTACTAACAAAAAATTATGGTATGTGAGAATTTATATGCAATGAAAAAATTATAATTACAAAATACTTGATATGTTTATAAGTTACAAATTTACCATTACATATACTGTATGTATGTAACATATGACACTACCAGAAAATTGGAAAATATAAATGGAATCACTGAAAAAAAATTTAATCGGTAGATTACGGTGAATTGTACTGATAGAATATTTCCTCGTTGTATCCATTTGTGTTTACCAAGGGAATTATTATGGGAAAAAAATGAATGAATTATAGTGGGAAATTTTTGAATATTCCTTCCTACTACAAATTCAGTCACCCTAACACTTAATTTGTCAGCATCCTTATTATGATTCAAATTTTATTGAGGATTCTCCACTTCAAGTAAGCAAAACTATCCATTTATTTATTTAAACTCAATTTCAAAATGTTAATTTTTATTGTAAATTTTTGTAATGTATTTATTTTGTTTGGGGTGTTTACTTGTTTTAAAGCTTTTTCCCATCGAAATTTATTGTATGAATGTATGATTTATACATGTTAGGGTTTGTTTGAGATTTTGTAAAATTGCTTTAGTTTGTAAATTGATGAAATTTATTTCGAACTTGTGACTTGGGTGTTTTGTGATAAAATGAATAATGACTTATTTAACGGGTCCGTTTTATATTTTGTCAATTTTATTATTGAGTTAAAATGTATAGAAATTTAAATTCATGTAGATAATTGATAATGAATCAAGAGTACTATTAAAATAGATTGAGTAAATTTGAGTTAAATCAATGTTTGCAAATTTATTTAGTTTACATAATTATTTAATACATGTTGTTATCAATATTTTATATAGATTTGTTATAAATAATGGATGATCGTTCATGGATGTATCGAGATTTACCCAAAGGGTTGCATATGATGGATTATTATAATGAAACCTATTGGGCTACGATACCAGAAAATTGACATGTGTCCAAACTTCTGCATGTTGTACTCCATTGAAAATACATAGTTAACTGAGTATAGAATATATGGGCATGCCCATTATAAACCCAGAACTGGCAAGGAAAGGACTCTTGTCGCACATAGAAAACTTAGATACTTTTCAATCACACTTAGACTGCAAAGGTTATTCATGTCATCAAAGACTATTGAGTACATGACATGGCATCATTCACATGATACAGTAGATAGAGTGATAGTGTACCCTTTTGATGGTGAAGCCTATAAACATTTTAATAGGGTGCATCCTCAGTTTTTTTAATGGAATCAAGAAATGTGCATCTTGGGTTATATATAGACAAACTCAATCCATTTAAGTTATTTGTTGCTCTTTATTCTAGTTGGTTGGTGATACTCATGGTTTACAACTTGCCACCGGGAATGTGTATAAGATTAAAGTTCATATTTTTATCTACGATCATACCCGATCCTAATAGTTTGAGTCAAAATATAGATGTTTGTCTTCGACTGATGATTAATGAATTGAAGCAGTTTTGGTCATCCAAGGTTTTGACTTATGATGTATTGACGAAACAAAATTTTTAAATGAAGGTAGCTTTGATGTGGAATATCAATAATTTTCCTGCATATGGAATGGTTTTTGGTTAGAGCATGCATGAAAAACTAGCATGTTTATACTGTATGAAAAATAATAATGTCTTCAAGTTAACAAATGGCGATAAAGCATTTTTTTTTATTGCCACCAACAGTTTTTACCAACAGATCACAAACACATAAAGGACTTCTTTGTTGGCAGAGTTGAAAGGAATGTTGCACCGCTATTATAGTCAGGTGAAGAATTGTATAATATGATGTTGAATTACATTGACATTGTGTTTGGTTTTCAATCCGGTAAGTAGAAGTTTCTTGATTTTGTTTTGACCCATAATTAAGTAAAGCAAGATATTTTCTAGGAGCTTCCTTTTTGGAAGAGCAATCTCCTATGTTATAATCTTGATGTTATGCACATTGAAAAAAACATGTTTGAAAATATTTTCAACACGCTTATGGACGTGAAAGGGAAGACAAATAACAACACCAAGACTAAAATGAATATATCTTTGTTTTGTCACTATAAAAATATGGAGTTGGTTTATGATGGCTCACGGATCGCAAAGCCCAAAGCCAATTTTTCCTTAGACAAGAATACACAATTATATGTCGACCAATGACTTAAGAGTCTACGTTTTCCTTATGGACATACTTCGAACATATCAAGGCTAGTGAATTTGGAGAATTACAAATTGTATGAAATGAAGAGTCATGACTGCCACATGTTTATGCAAACACTCATTCCACTAGCTTACCAGGATTTATTGCCAAATAGGATATGAGATGCATTCACAAAGATCAGTCACTTCATTAAAGATATATGCTCCAACAAGTTACGGACACAACATATGAAAAGGTTTGAAATGAATATCGTCTAGACAATCTGCAAACTTAAGATGATATTTTCTCCATAATTTTTCAACTCAATAGAGCATTTACCTATACATTTACTGTCCGAGGAAAACGTTGGAGGCCTAATCCAATATAGATAAATGTATTCATTCAAGAGATTTACACATGCATCGTAATTAAAATTCTATTATCTTTTTCTTAAAATTCAAAACATTCATTTAATTCCATGAAGGTACTTGTTCAACCTTAGGAAAAAAGTAAAAAATAAGGTGCATGTTGAGGCTTCGATATGCGAGGCTTCTATTGTTGAAGAGATCTCAACATTTATCTCGTACGATTTTGAGTCTCACTTGAAAACAAGCATGACGATGGGAGGAACTTGTCAATATTCTCCCATCCTGAATAACCCGTACCAAAAATTATTGTGTGGGGAAGATATTTGATAGAAATAGAATTAAGACAAGCACATAATTATGTACTATTTAACTGCAATGAACGGAGACCTTTTATTTAGTAAGAATAATACTTAACATGTTGTTACTATTGAACAATTTATATCTTATAATATCATAAACTAATAGATTGTTGAATTCCTCATAGGCAACATCTTCAGTTTTTATTGTTCCAAAACTCACAGCTGACTGAATCTCAAATCTTTCGATTACAAGATGAATAATTTATCATATGGTTTAGAACACATGTAAGGAAGGTTTAATTAATTATTATGATCTATCATGATACTTAATCTCATTACACATTTCTCATGAACTATTAATGGTTGTAATTCATATACCAAGTTTATCAATTAGGAGGGAATGATAATGTTACTTTGTATTTACTATGTTTGGGTCCTGAAAGAAAGGTGAAGTGCTATAACAAATATTTCATCAATGAACATGTGTTTCATACTAAAAAAGTATGGTCAAGGTAGAAAGATATATAATAATGGAGTTTGTGTTAAGGGATCAACTTCTAATGAGTATGAAGTTGACTACTATAAGAAATTAGAAGAGGTTATTAAATTGTAATATCATAGCGAGCATAATAAAGTCTTTTTATTCAAATGATATTGATATGATACCACTAACAGAGGAATCAGAGTAGATCTCTATCATGGTTTGATCGAAATTAATACAAAAGCTAGACTCTGCAACGTTAACGATGTCTTTGTTTTCACCAAGGAATGCCAACAAGTTTATTACACCTACATTCCATCTTTTAGAAAGGATCGTTTAAGAGTTGATTGGTTATCTATAGTGAAAACCAAACCCACGGGTCGTGTCGAGGTTATTCAGGATTACAATAATGAGTTAACTTTAGGAGATTATGTCTTTCAACTTGATGAGTTAGTTGATCCATATCAATTCGACTGTTCATGATGTCATTTTCAGATGGTAGCACCGATAGATTAAGTCTGTAATTATATTCTAGAGAGCTTTGGAAATATTCATTTTTCAATTACATGTTCATGGTGTCATTTTCAGATGGTATAACCGACGGATAAAGTTTGTCGGTATATTACAAAGAGCTTTGGAATTGTTCACTTCTCAATTGCACTGTTAATTAATGTTATTTACAGATAGAATCACCAACATATTAAAAAGTCATCAATAATATTTGGGGGGTTTCTGAAAATGTTTCGATTAAATTGAAATTTTCAACTAGATGTTTCAGATGGAAACACCACAGAAAAATTTAAAATATTAATATTTTATTGGTCGTAGGAACATCCGTTAGTAAAGTTCCCCCAAATTAAAATACTATAATCCCTAATTTCATAACATACAGGTAAAATACATTCGTTTGTCTTCCTCTACGCCTTCTTATGGCTTTTCTCTCCTCTATGTTTTCATCTTTCTTTCTCTTCTCTATCCTTTCGTCAACTCGTTCTCTCATCTTCTCTTCTTCTCTAACTCGGGTTTGTCTTCTCCTCTTGTGTCCTCTCCTCAATTCTATTTTGTTTTTTTTTTTGCTATTTAACATAATTTTAATGAATTTTTGTTTTTTTTTCCTGTTCTCAAGTTCACTCACAACTCACATTAAGGTAAGATTCTTCTTTTTCCTTCTTTTTTTTTGTGTTTTCTTTTGCATCATCTTTTTTTTCAATTTTTTCTTCTCTTAATAATTGTATAAATGTTGTTGGATTTTTTTAAAAAAAAATTCAAGTTTTTTGTTCTTTAATGATTGAAAATCCTCGAATTAGGAAATTAGGGTTTATGTGAAATTTTTGCATTATAATATGCAATTATTTGAATGGCATGTTTAAGGAGTTTATTGAAGAAATTGAAAACCAATCATGGAAATTGAAATGTTAAAATGGTCGACCATGATTTGACATTTGGAGGAAATCAAAAATTAAAATTCTATTATGTTGGTTTTGGTATTTTAATGATGTTGGGAATGTTTTAAATTAATTTTGAATGATGTAATGTCGATTACAAAAAAAATTACTTATTGTTGTTATATGTGAGAAAGATGAAAATGCATAAATTGGACTAAATCATATTGATTTTAATGTTTAATATAATTTTGAGGGAATGTTGAGATTGATTTAGAATATTATAATGTAGAATAAATTGGTTGATGTTGGTTGTGTTGGTTAAATATGGAAAAAAATGGAAATACAATAAGTGACAGGATTGTGTAAGTTTTAGTGTGTTAGCTAATGTTGTTATGATTAAATTTGATTGGTGTGAAAATGATAATGTGTTTAATCTTGATGGTACTTTAAGTTGAATAAGTAGTTGATATTGGTTATTTGGGTTAAATTAGTTGAAAATTGAAATAAAATCAATTAGTTTGTGGCAATTTATTCAAATTGTTGTGTATTTGCAAGTTTTACAAATTTTGAGTAGTCTCTCGTATAGGGAGGTGCTGTCATTTAAAAAAAATAGAAAGGGTTTACAATATCTTAATCCTTTAATTTGTGTAGATGTCCAGGGAAAAGTAAATAGCACGTCGTACGAACATGATCGATGCTAGTTCTTCTAGCAACGATTCTCATGACTATAATTTACTAGGTGCCGACCAAGAACAGGCACCTAAGACACAAACATCCACTCACGATGCGAGCTCATCAAGTGTGATCCCGCCACATCGAGAGGAGGTGTCCCTTCACAGCGGGATCCATTTAACCAGAAGTACCAGGATCAGTGGAAGAATGACTTTTCAATGTAAGTTTGTTTTCTATTCACAACGAGAAATTAACTATTTTTTTTTAAATTTAGTCACTGTTTCATTGTTTTCCAATTCGGTGATGAAATCAATGATAAAAATTTAATTGTTTCAAAAGAGTCAGGTTTTCAAACACCCTGAATGGAAACCTATGATTGACACATGGTTTTCAATGTTTAAGGTTAGTATTAACTTAAATATTTTTTTATTATGTTAATTTAGTTACTTTATTAATATTAATAAAAGTTTCTTTTACAAATTTTAATTACAAAGAAAAAATTGAATAGGATAGAGCTGACAATGTTATTGCAATGAGGGTTTGGGAGAATCATGATGCAACTAGGTAAGATTTTAATCAAGATAAAAAAATTTAATATTTTATTCAATTTTATTTTCATTTACTAATAGATAATTTATTTTTACTATATAAGACTATAAGTTACGTGATTTTTTTTACAAGGTGCTAAAGAAGGCGAAACATTATATGAAAGAAAGAGAACTTCCAAGTTAGAAGAACATGGCAGTTTGAAAGAATTTCAGACTGCTGTAAGTCTCGGAGGTTGTGTGGGAGGAATATATTCAACACGTTACGTCTAAGTGGTTCATACGAGGCTAACACTCCAGTGCGGAGATTTAGAAAAGGTTACAGCAGTTCGTGAATAACCGAACTCAACACTTTATAATATGTTAATTTTCAACCTTTTTTAAGTTTTTTTTTAAAATTTTTCTAATTGTTTTTTAAGGATACATATAACATCTAGTTGAAGAAGAGATATAAGGAAGATCCTTCAACCTATTTGGATCTCGATCAAGATTTGTGGTTGGACATAGGATCGTCCGGTGGACCCAATAAAAATTGGGTGTACAATCTCTCTAACACTACAGCTGAGAACTTGTGAAAGGCCCATAGTGTTTCCATCGTTGGATGCTCACAATTGGTTTTGAGCACTGAAACTCTAGAGTTTGAGACGATTTTAGACCAACGAGTATAGGCTCGGACAACTCATCTTGCTGATAAATATGAATGACTCACTGCTGAGACGGCCAAACTCCGTCAATTGATAATGGAGATAAGATCACATATGGATGATACATGTGCTCCCTCTTACTATCCCCACAATCCCAACAAAGACCTGTCACCTCATCCTCATCCTCTAGCGTCTTTTGTCTAGATTAATTGTATTTGAACTTATAAATTTTTAAATTTGTAATAAATATTTGACTATTATATTAATTTAATTAAATTTAATTTTTTTTCTCCTTTGGTTTAATAGATTTTTTTTAAAAAAATCTAATTTATTACTGATAGGGTTATCAAAGGACTTAGTCCATCGGTATATTCCAAAGAGTTGGAAAAGAATTACTGCAAATACCACTATTATTATTTAATCACTAACAGAATTATAGATAGCCTTTTTGTTGCTTATATTTCAAATTCACCGATGAAAAATTAACTGATGGAATCACATATAGTTTTTCTGTCAAGGATATATCATATTTGTCAATGGAAATACCAAAGAATGAAGTAGGTAAGTT
>Ga0307517_10010232_pt1 | contig 13161 bp, 9 predicted proteins | sample 23_EM_MG_FD_194515 | JGI IMG/M metagenome (GOLD analysis project Ga0307517, IMG submission 194515) | Populus trichocarpa ectomycorrhiza microbial communities from riparian zone in the Pacific Northwest, United States - 23_EM | ecosystem: Host-associated > Plants > Roots > Unclassified | place...
GCAGGCGCTGAGCCTGTACCGGGAGATCCGGGACCGCTATCTGGAGGCCGACACCCTGGTGCACATCGGCGACACCCACCGCGCGGCCCAGCAGGACACCCGGGCCGCGCTCGCCTGGCGTGAAGCACTCGGCATCCTCGACGAGATCGGCCACCCGGACGCCGAACACGTCCGCCACCGGCTGACCGACCTCGCTGAACCCGATCGGTCCCGGCGGCAGTAAAACGTCAGCGTCCCGAAAGCGGGCCCTGCCTACGCTCCCCGCTCCGCTCCACCCGGAGCCGGAGGCGCGTACGGCATTCCCCTTCAGGACTGGAACATGACCCCCACGACTTCCGCGGACCTCCCCAAGGCCGCGCACCGCAACCAGCTGCTGCACACCATGATGAGCGACCACGCGAAGGCACTGCTCGCCTACGCCGACAAGCTGCTGAACGACCGTCACACGGCGGAGGACATCGTCCAGGAGACCCTCATCCGCGCCTGGCCGCACGCCGAACGCCTCTACAGCACCGAGGGATCGGTCCGCGGCTGGCTGCTCACGGTGACCCGCAACCTCGTCGTCGACCGGATGCGCAGCGCCGTCGCACGCCACGAGACCATCGGCGCCGAGGACCGGGACCTGCCGCTGCCCGACCACTCCGGCGCCGTGCTGGCCTCGGTGGAGGCGACCGGCCTGTTGCGGCGGCTGTCCCACGAGCACCGGGAGGTCCTGCTGCACACCTATCTGTGCGGCCGGACCGTGCAGGAGACCGCCCGCATCCTCGGGATACCCGCGGGCACCGTCAAGTCCCGCCGCCACTACGCCCTGAACATCCTGCGCGCCGAGGCCGGCAAGGGACTCAGACCGGAACGGTGAGCCGGACATCGAGGACCGGAAGGTCGACGTGGCCGTCGGCGTCGGTGTGCCAGCGCCAGTGCGCGCCCTCCACCTCGCCGTACACCAGGCCGGTCCAGCCCGCCCCGCCCGGCCCGCACAGGGCGGCCAGTTCGGCGGCCTCCCGCTCACCCGGCGTGCCCGCCACCACGACCAGTCCCCGTACCGGACGGCGTGCCGCACCGGCGCGCACCGTCCCGCGCCCCGCGTCCGGCGCCACCGGAGCGGGGGCGTCGACCCGGGGAAGCTGTCGCAGCTCCGTCGGCACGGTGAGCGGCAGGGCGCTGTCCGCCCCGCGCAGCACGGTCACCGGAGTCTCCGGCCGGGTGCGCGCGATCTCCGCGAGCAGGTTCTGTACGACATCCCGGGCCACCGCCCGGTCACCGCTCACGCTGAGGACGCCGTCCAGGCGGCTGAGGTCCACGAACACGGGCTCGCCGTCGGCGTCCGTGCCCGCCCGGACGAGACAGGACGCGGCGATCGAGGCCTGTGAGGCCGAGGTGGTGTCGTCGCCGGTGGACAGCCAGCCGGCGGCGGCCGCCGCGGGGCGGCGCCAGCGCGTGCCGTCGATGTTCGTCCACGGCGCGTCGACCGTGTCGGAGGCCGTCAGCCACACCGTCACACCGGAGCCGTCGACGCGCAGCGCGTGCACCGGCCGCTCGGGCTGCTGCCGGCCGGGCGCGAAGTCGCCCAGGACGCCGTAGGCCCGGCGTACCGAATCCGCGTCGGTCGCGAACCGGCGGCCCGTCGCCCGGCGCAGCGCGAGTCGGCGGCGGCGCCGCATCGGCTCGCCCAGCCGCCATACGGTGCGCAGGACGGCGGCGTACGCGGCGCGCACCTTCCGCCTGCCCACGATGCCCGCGGTGATCAGGGCGAGCAGGATCGCGCCGAGCAGTGCGACGGCCGCGGCCAGCGGGAACGTGAACGCCGCGGACTTCCCGGTGCTCGGCGCGGCCGACTGCTGTCCCGAACTCGGGGCGGCGGAGGCGGAGTTCTGGCTCCCGGTGTCCCGGGCCAGCTGGACGTCGGACCCCGAGGCGTCCTGCGGCAGGCGCAGGATCCAGCCGGGGTGCAACGGGTCGTCCGCGCTGTTCAGCGCCCCGCCGTCCTGCTGCGCCTGGCCGCGGTTGAGGGTGAGGATCTCGCCGGCCCGTGAGGCGTCGCCCAGGGTGGCCGTGGCGATCGACTGGAGGGTTGCCAGCTGCCCGCCGGTCTGCGCCGGGTCCGGGACCACGAACACCTTGATCAGGTCGTCGGCGGCGGGCGCCGCGCTCGCGGCGGCGGCCCCGCCGAGCGCCATGAGGCACGCCGCCAGCAGCGCCGCCAGGGCGTGCAGGAGCGTCCGTGGCAGGCGGTGCGCCCTGTCGGTCGCCGGCCCGTGCTCGGGCTTGTCGCCCGCGCCGTTGGTCATCGTGTCCACCCATGCCCTCCGAGGTTCCGTTGCACCGACTACACGGAGCCGCAGGCCGAGAACGTTCGATGTGAACTCGCCCGAACCTTTCGGAACTTGGCGAGAACGTGCGAGGTGAACTCGCTTGAACCTTTTACGACACCGCCCCCGTGTACCTGCCGACCACACGTCACAGGCAGCGCACCGGGGGATCGCACATGGCACGTCGGCACTCCAGGCCCGAGGACTTCCAGCTCGTCGGCATGGACTCGGACCCGACACCCGGCGACCCCGACCTGATCCAGGGCGTGATGAAGCGCTACCGCGACATCGGCGACGCGGCGGAGAAGGCGCTGAACGTCCTGAAGAAGGACGGCTCGATCTCGCAGGGCCGCGGTTCGGCGATGGACGCGCTGAAGGACAAGATCGGCGACGATCTCCCGGACAAGCTCACCAAGACGGTGACCTCCTACCACGACGCCGCCCAGGCCTACAGCGACTACATGCCGCGGCTGCGCGAGGCCCAGGACACCTTCGACCGGGCCGTGGACCAGGCGCAGTCCGCCGCACCGCAGGCGAACCAGGTGCCCAAGGAGCTCAGCGCCACCCCGACCGACGCGGAGAAGTCGGCAGCGCGCAGCACCCAGGACGCCATCGACACCGGCAAGGCCGAACTGGGCGCGGCCAGGAGCCTGGCCGAACAGGCCAGGACGATGCGGGAGAGCGCGCAGCGGCAGTGTGCCGACGTGCTGGACCGGGCGGCGCAGGAGGCGATTCCGGAGCGGAACATCTTCCAGAAGATCGCCGACTTCTTCAAGGACTTCCCGTTCGTCCAGATCCTGCTGGCCGCCCTCGTCGCCGTCGTGGCGGTGTTCTTCCCGGTGGTCGGCGCGTTGCTCGGCGGGGCGTTGTTCCTGTTCAACCAAGTCGTCGCCAGTCAGACCGGGGGTATCAAAGCCGGCGACTTCGTCCTCGGTCTGATCGGGATCGTCCCCGGCGGCGCCCTGCTGAAGCTCGGTGGCAAGGCCGTCCAGGCGATCGCGCCGGCCGCCGTGGCCGCCGTGAAGGGCTCCGGGTTCATCGCCAAGGGCACCGGAACGATCACCAAGATCGGTGACTCCCTCACCAAGAGCAAGGTCATCGGCGGTGTCCTCGCCAACCCTGTTGGCAAGGTGGCCACGGACGCCGCCGGCAAGTTCCTGGCCAACTCGGCGCTGGAAGCGGCCGCGAAGGCGGCCAACGGCCAACAGGTCACGGCCGCGGGCGTGTTCGCCGGAGCCGCCGCCGGGGCTGTGGCCGGAGCCGCCTTCAAGGGAGGCGTCGGCGCGATCGGCAAGTCGCGCGGGAACCCCCCTGTGCAGGCGGGCAAGGGCGGCCGGTTCGGCGATACGACGGAACCCGCGGCCGCGGACACCGTGGGCAAGCGGGCAGGCGACCAGGCCGGCGGCTTCGTCGAGGAAGGCGCCAGCCTCGGCGCGAAGATCGGCGTCGGCGTCGCCCAGGGCGGCGACCCCAACGCGGTGGCGGCCGGCGAGATCGCCCAGTCCGCTTCGAAGCTGGGCGTCGGGCCGGTCGGAAAGGCGGGCCTCGGCCACGCGATCGACGGCGTCGCCGACAGGATCCCGATCAAGGGCAGCCCCAGGCCGACGCCCGCTCAGCCGAACGCGCCCACGGCCCAGCCGCCGGCGCCCGTCGTGCCCACGAGGCCTCCGGTGCCTACGCGTCCGGTTCCGCCGCCCCCGGTTCCGACACGTCCGGTTCCGCCGCCCCCGGTGTCGCGGCCCCCGGTTCCCACGCGCCCGGTACCGCCGGTTCCGGTGGACCCCGCCAATCTGCCGTTGCCGCCCTCGCCCACCACCACCGGACGGCCCGCGGTTCCTCCGGTCAACACCTCCGACGCGCAGTCGAACGGCGGTACCGGCTCCGCGTCACCGTCCTCCGACGGATTCGTCACCGCACCGACCAGCCCCACCTCGTCCGACGGCTTCGTCACGGCACCGACGAGCCCCACGGACGGCCCGGACGCCGGCGACGGCAACTAGCCGTTCGCCGCACCCAGACCTCCATCCCCGAAGGGATGGACCGCACCACCGACAACCTGCAAGGAGAACTCCCATGCCCAACTACGCCGTCAACTCGGACACCACCGCGTCCACTTCGCAGGCCCTCCTCAACGACTTCTCCCAGCTCCAGGACAAGCTCAACGAGGTCAAGGGCAAGATCTCCACCCTGCTCGCCGACGGCTACAGCACGCCGGCCGCCCAGCAGAAGTTCTCGCCGTTCTTCGACGAGTTCGCCAAGGGCTTCGACCAGGTCAACCAGGGTCTGCAGGGCATCGGCCAGTACGTGAAGGCCGTCGGCGAGGCCTTCGACCAGACCGACAACCAGCTCGGCTCCAACCTCGGCTGACCCACCGGCCCGGTCCGCCACCACGGCGGGCGGTGCCGTACCCACCTCTCCACCAGAAGGATGATGAGCAGTGCGATTGACCGTCAGCGTTCGTGATCCGCAGGTCGAGGGGGTGTCCACCACCGTCGCCGTGGAAACCGAACCCTCCGCGCAGGCGGGCCGGTTGGCAGCCGAGCTGGCACGCGCCGTCGGGTACGCGGGGGTGGCGGCGGGGGAGCCGCCCCTCTACATCGGCCCGACGCCCGTCGAACCGCACACCACCCTCTCGGCGGCCGGGGTGCGCGACGGCATGGACCTCGGACTCGGCGCTCCCGTACCCCGGGAGCCCGAGCCCGAGGGCCGCACCGAGGTCCGGGTGGTCTCGGGACCGGGCGCCGGAACCGTCTTCCGGCTCGTCCCGGGCGACTACGACATCGGCAGCGGCCCGGTGTGCCGCGTCCGCCTCGCCCCAGGTACCCCGAGCCTCGCGGCCCGGGTCCGGGTCCGGCTCGACGGCAGCGCCCAACTCCTTGTGACCAACGGGGCGTTGCTCGACGGCAAGCCCGCGCAGGCGCCGTCCCCGTGGCGGGAGGGCAGCCAACTCGCCGTCGGCGACATCCTGTTGGAGCTGACCTCGCAGCAGACGGCCCGCGCTCCGCTGACCCCGGCGCAGGACGGTCTCGGCCTGGAGTTCAACCGGCCGCCGAGGTTCCTGCCGCCCGCGGCGGGCGCCAAGTTCCGGTTGCCGACCCCGCCGGTCAAGCCCGACAAGCGGCCCATCCCGCTGCTGCCGATCCTGCTGGTGCCCGCGGCCAGCGCCGCGATCGCCATCTTCGTCACGCACCGCTGGTCCTTCGTCTTCATCGCGCTGCTCTCCCCGATCGCCGCCCTGATCACCCAGTTCGGCGGCCGCAAGCAGGCGATGCTCAAGTACCTTGAGAAGAAAGAGGAGTACGAGCAGACACTGGCCCGCGTGCGCGCCGACGTCGACGCCGCCGTACTCGGCGAACAGCACAACCTCCGCCTCTCCCTGCCCGATCCGGCCACCCTGCTCCAGATGGCGGTCCAGCCCTCGGAGCGGCTGTGGGAACGCCGTTGGCAGGACCCGGACTTCCTCTCGGTCCGCGTCGGCACCGCCGACCTGCCCTCCTCCGTCAGCGTCGACGACCCGGACCAGGACGAGCACCGGCGCTCCACCGTGCCGACGCTGAACCAGGTGCCCGTCAGCGTGGCGCTGCGCAGGGCCGGCGTCGCGGGCGTCGCCGGACCGGGCGCGACCCGGCTGGCCGGCTGGCTCGCCGCCCAGGCCGCCGCCCTGCACAGCCCCACCGACCTGCGCCTCGTCGTCCTCGCCGGACCCGACGGTGAACGCGACTGGTCCTGGATCCGCTGGCTGCCCCACACCCAGGCGCAGGGCGAGGACGCCTACGCCCTGATCGGCTCCACCGCCGACTCCCTGGCCCGGCGCATCGGCGAACTCGGCCAGCTCGTCGCCTCCCGGGTCGCGGCGGGATCCGACCTGATCCGCGGCGGAGCCAACGGCTACCCCGACATCCTCGTCGTCCTCGAACAGGCGCGCAGGGCCCGCTCGTTGCCGGGTGTGATCGCGCTCCTGCGCGACGGACCGTCCGTGGGCGTCCACACCATCTGCATCGATCGTGAGGAGCGGCTGCTGCCCGAGGAGTGCGGCGCCGTCGTCGTCACCGAGGCGGGCGCCACCACGTCCAGGGTGCGCACCGGCTCCGGCGCCGCGCTGGAGAACGTCCGCAGCGACTCGCCCGAGTCCGACTGGTACGAGCACTTCGCCCGCGCGCTGGCCCCCCTGCGAGGCGTCGGCGACAGCGACGAGAGCGCACTCCCAGGCGCCGTACGCCTGTTGGACCTCCTGAAGGTCGAACCGCCCACCGCCGAGGCCGTCGTGGCCGGCTGGTCGCTCGGCGGCCGCAGCACCCGGGCCATCCTCGGGATCGGCTACGACGGTGAGTTCGCCGTCGACCTGGTGCGCGACGGCCCGCACGCCCTGATCGCCGGCACCACCGGCTCCGGCAAGTCCGAGCTGCTGCAGACCCTGGTCGCCACCCTCGCGGTGGTCAACCGGCCCGACGAGATGACCTTCGTGCTCGTCGACTACAAGGGCGGCAGCGCCTTCGCCGAGTGCGCCGACCTGCCGCACACCGTCGGCCTGGTCACCGACCTCGACACCCGGCTCGTGGAGCGGGCGTTGGTCTCTCTCGGTGCCGAACTGCGGCGCAGGGAGACCCAGTTGGCGCAGGCGGGCGCCAAGGACATCGAGGACTACCTCGACAAGCGCTCGCGCGGCGGCAACGTACTGCCCCCGCTGCCCCGACTCCTCCTGGTCGTCGACGAGTTCGCGTCCATGGTGCGCGAACTGCCCGACTTCATCTCGGGGTTGGTCAACATCGCGCAGCGCGGCCGGTCGCTCGGCATCCACATGGTGCTCGCCACCCAGCGCCCCGGCGGCGCGGTCACCCCCGACATCCGCGCCAACACGAACCTGCGGATCGCGCTGCGCACCACCGACACTTCCGAGAGCCGCGACATCATCGACGCGCCCGACTCCGGCGAGATCTCCCCGGCCAACCCCGGCCGCGCCTACGCCCGGCTCGGCCCGTCCGCCCTGCTGCCCTTCCAGTCCGGCCGCGTCGGCGGCCGCAGGCCCGGCGGCCAGCCCGCCGCGGGAACCGAGGTGACCGTCCGCGCGGAACCGGTGACCTGGCAGAACCTCGGCGGCCCGCTGCCCAGCGCCCGCTCCCGCGGTGGCTCCACGGCGGCGCAGACCGAGGCCGTCACCGACCTCGCCGTACTCACCGGAGCCATCGCCCAGGCGGCCCGGCTCGCGGACGTACCGCGCCAGCCGAGCCCCTGGTTGCCGGCCCTGCCCACCCTGCTCCCCTGGACGGCACCGCCCGCGCCCAAGCCCACCCTTGAGCGCGAAGCGGCCCTGCCCGCCGTCGAGTACGGCATGGTCGACCTGCCCGCACAGCAGACCCGCACCGCGCTGGTCCTCGACCTCGACCGGGCCGGCCATCTGCACATCGTCGGCTCGCCCCGCAGCGGACGCTCCCAGACCCTGCGCACCCTGGCCGCCGCCCTCGGCCAGGCCCACGGCGCCGACGACGTCCACCTGTACGGCATCGACTGCGGCAACGGCGCGCTCAACGCCCTGACCGCGCTGCCGCACTGCGGCGCGGTCGTCGACCGCAACCAGATCGAACGCCTCGGCCGGCTCCTGGACCGGCTGGGCGCCGAACTCACCGCGCGCCAGAGCATTCTGGGCGCCCGGGGCACGGCCGACCTGTCCGAACTGCGCGGCAGCCAGCCCCCCGAGGAACGGCTCGCCCACATCGTGCTGATGGTCGACCGGTTCGAGGTCTTCGAGCGCGAGTTCGCCTCGTACGACAACGGCAGCTACATGGAACGCATGATCCGCCTGCTGCGCGACGGAGCGGGCGTCGGCATCCATGTCGTCCTGGCCGGTGACCGGGTGCTCGGCGGCAGCCGGTTCTCCGGCACCACCGAGGACAAGATCGTCCTGAGGCTCAACGACCGCCAGGACTACTCCAGCGTCGGCATCCCCACCAAGTCCGCGCCGACCGACCCGGCGCCGGGCCGGGGCATCCGCACCCAGGACCTGAGCGAGGTACAACTCGCCGTGCTGGGCGAGGACTTGTCCGGCACCGCCCAGGCCGAAGTCCTGCTCGCCCTGGGCCGGGAACTGACCGAGCGTGAGGCAGCGGTCCCCGCCGCGCGCCGCCCGATCCGCCTCGACGTACTCCCCGACCGGGTCACGTACGCCGAAGCGCTCACCCTGCACACCCGCAGCGGGCCGATGCGCCCGCTGGTGGCCGTGGGCGGTGACGTCCTCACCTCGCTCGGCCCCGACCTGACGGACGTACCGACCTTCGTGATCGCCGGACCGCCGCGCACCGGACGCAGCGCCACCCTGCTCGTCGCGGCCGAGTCACTGCTCGCCGCGGGCGCCGGCCTCATCGTGCTGGCGCCCCGCCGCTCACCGCTGCGGCAGCTGCTGGGACGGCCCGGCGTGGCTGCCCTGATCACCGACGCCGAGGTGACGGTCGACGAGTTCCGGCAGACGCTGGGCAGCGTGCCCGAGGAGTACGGCGTGATCGTCGTGGACGACGCCGAACTGTTCATGGGCGCCGAGATCGACTCCGACCTCGCGCTGCTCGCCCGCGGCGGCGCGGGCACCGGCTGGGGCGTCCTCGCGGCCGGCAACGCGGAGTCCCTCGCGCTGAGCCTGGCCGGCTGGATGGGCCAGGTGAAGCGCAACCGCACCGGCATGCTGCTCTCCCCGCAGGGACTCAGCGACGGCGAGGTCATCGGCGTGAAGCTCACCCGGGGCGTCGTCGGCCAGGCCCCGCAGCCGGGCCGAGGCCTGCTGCACCTGGGCGACGGCACGCTGCGCTCGGTCCAGGTCCCGCTCTTGGAGGCGGAACTCTAAAAGCCGGAGGTGCACCCCGAGCCCCCCTCGGGGTGCACCTCCTTCCAGCGGCGGAACACCGAAGGGCGGCCGGACCGAGGAGGTCCGACCGCCCTTCGGCATGCCGTACGACGTGCTGCTCAGGCGGCGACGCCCTCGGCGCCGTCCGGGGAGACCTGGACACCGTCGTCCGTCACGAAGCGGAAGGTGCAGGTGATGGCGTCGAAGAGGTCGTACACCTCGTTCTTCAGCGGCAGGTTGGGGCTGGCGAGGGTCACCACGAGGAAGTCCTCCGTGCTGCCGGGCACCGGCATCATGGTGTGCATCGTCAGCAGCTTGACGTCGATGTCCCCGGTCAGCCGGGTCACCTCGGTGCCGGTGACGCGGGCCACCGTGCCCACATGGGGCACCTTCGCCGACGTGATGACCCGGTCCCTGGGGGCCACACCGTTCGCCGAGGAGACACCGAGCCGCGCGGACAGCACGGGGAGGGTCAGCTCCTCACCCTTGGGCGTATTGACGGCGAAGACCATGCCGTACGCCATGAAGAGGCCCTCGGTGTACATCGTCGCAGTGCCCGCGGCCAGCAGCGCCCCGTAGCGGCGGGCCGCCCGCGTCACCTCCCGGCCCTGCCGGAACATGTCGTTGATGCGGGCCTTCTCCCGAGGGTCCTCGGTCGAGGCCAGGGCCTGCCCACGGGTGCGGGCCAGCTCCTCGCCGCTCAGGTCGACCTGGTCCCAGGAGTCCGGGATGTCCAGCAGGAACCGCTGTGCCGTGCTCACTTGCCGCTCCCGCTGTCGAGGTTGGACACCGCGTCCTGGTCGGTCTTCTCGAAGGAGTCCAGGATGCTGCCGATCGCGTCCTTGATGCCCAGCACTTGTTTCTGCAACTGGCCCTTGCCGTCTTCCCACTTGTTCTCGAAGTTCTGGGCGGAGCCGCGGGAGAGCTCGGGCCCGAAGGCCGCGTCGAAGTCGAACGTGTTGTGTCCGATGTCGATGTTGTCGTGCACGAAGCCCAACATGTCCTGGGCCTCCTTGAGTTCACTCCCGGGGATGTTGACGTCCGACGCCACTGCGGGCCCCCGTTTCTGTGCGATGAGGATGCGGTGAGGAGGTGTCTCTGGTCTGTGTCGCTGATCTGTGTCTCTGGTCCGTCTCTGTCCTGAACACGAGGTCGGGGGCCCGAATCGTTCACCGGCATTGAACCGTTGCCGGGGCTGTCTCGTGTTGCCCACATGACCCCGCTCCAGACCCGCCCGCTGTCCTCGAAGAGCACCGCGCGCCGTGCCGTTGTCGCATCCCTTCTCGCCCTGACCGGTGTGGCGAGCCTCTCGGCCTGCGGCAAGACCATCTCCATCGGCGACAGTTCGGCCCCCGCCGCCTCGGCCCCCGCGTCGTCGGCCGCTCCGGCATCACCCTCCGCGTCCCCCTCGGCCACGACGTCCGGTCAGGGCGGTGGCAACTCGGCGCTCCAGGTGGTCGATTCGACGGCGAAGGACAACGGTCTCACCGGCACCGGCGGGACCGTCGTCGGGGCCGTGGTGCAGGAAGCGCCGCCCAAGTGGGTGCAGTTGGCGGCGGTGACCTCGACCACGCTCTCCGCACCGCACCTGATCAACATCAACCAGGCCGCGCTGTACCGCTTCGACAAGGACACCGCCTCCCCCTCCAAGTCGAACTGCAACGACGACTGCGCGGCGAAGTGGCCGCCCGTGACCATCGAGGAGGGCGGCAACGTCTACCTGGCGGGCGTGAACCCGAAGGAGGTCGGGGCCATCCGCCGCACGGACGGCCAGGTCCAGATCACCGTCGGCGGCTGGCCCGTCTACCGCTTCTCCGGCGACAGCAAGCCGGGCGACCTGAACGGCCAGGGCGTGGGCGGCACTTGGTTCGCGGTGGGCCCGACCGGCAACAAGGCGACGAGCTGAACCCACCGCCCGGACCCACGAGTTGAACCGATGAGTCGAAGCTATGAGCCGGTCGTCCCGAAGGTGACCTTGTAGTAGCAGGCCCCCTTGCACGGCATCGTCGCCCCGTCGTCGAAGGCGTACGAATAGGCATAGGGGGCCGCCCGCTTGAAGACCTGCGTGTAGTCGACCGGCCACTTCGACGGCACGCAGTTCTCGCGGCCCGCCCAGGCGCCACGGCAGCAGTACGTGTCACCGCCGAACGCCGCGCAGGGCGGCTTGCAGCCGACGACCTGACCGCCCGAGGTGGCCCGCATCGCGGTCGGGCAGTCGACGTCCGAGGTGCAGACGCCCTTGTAGCAGCCCGAGGAACTGACCGGGTCGGTGGTCGTGGTGTGCGAGATGTTGATCCACATCGGCAGGTTCGAACCGTCGACCATGCTCACGTCGTAGAAGTCCATCCCCGCGTACGCGTCGAAGGTGAACTCGCCCAGTGTGGTGGGCGGGTTGGCGCCCTCGCACACGCTGGTGCAGTCGCCGGTCGCGCAGTGCCCCGCGGCCGTCGAGGTGCAGCCGGTCCGACCCCAGATGCGGCCGCCCCAGTTGTTCGCCACGGTCACCGACAGGCTCTGGCCCGGGGCGAGTCGGCGGCCCTTCGGGTAGACGGCCGTGTTGGTGACGACCGCCCAGACCGTCTTCGGGGTGCGGTTGACGACCGTGATCAGACGCTTGCCGGTCGGGGCTGTCGAGACGTGCGCTGTCGGTTCGACTGCCTTGGCGGTGGGCTTGCTTGGGCTGGTGCTCTTCTTCGAGGCGGTGGCCTTGGGGGACGGAGAGGCCGAGGCGCTGTGACTCGGGAAAGGCGAGGGCGAGGGCGACGCGCTGGTGGACACGGCCGGGCGCGCGGCCGTGTCCTGGTGGGCTGTTGTGGTGCGCGTGCCGTCCGTTCCGGACGGCGTCCACACGCTGTAGGCGATCAGCACGGTGGCGGCCGTCGCGACGGCGGCCGCCCCGACGTACCACCAGCGTCGGCGGTGTCGCGGTGGGCTCGCGCTGTGCCTTCTGCGTCCTCGTGCCATCGTCCTCGCGCCTTCCTCATGCACTCCGGATGGGTCCCTGCCTATCGGTGACCTTCTCGGCGGCGGCCGGACAACATAAATTCGGACGCGACCGGCCGATTTCTTTTGGTGTCCTGTTTTCTGTAGTCCTTGCGCGCGTCGGCGGTCTCCGAAGCAGAGAGACGCCACGGCCGGACCACACGCGGAGGAACGACCAGATGACCGAGAAGCCCAGGAGCGGACCCGACGCGGGCCTGGTGACCGCCGCGTGCGCGGGCGACCGGCAGGCCCTGGATCACCTGCTGACGCAGTGCCTGCCGCTGGTCTACAACATCGTCGGCCGGGCCCTGAACGGTCACGCCGACGTCGATGACGTCGTACAGGAGACGCTGTTGCGCATGGTGCGGGGGCTGCCCAAGCTGCGGGATCCCGCCGCGTTCCGGTCCTGGCTGGTGGCCATCACGATCCGACAGGTACGCGACCGCGAGCAGATACGGGCCGCCGACCGGGACCGCAGGGCGCACCTGGAGGACGCGGAGGCGATCACCGACCCCGCGCTCGACTTCGCCGGACTGACCATCCTGCGGCTGGGGCTGACCGAGCAGCGCCGTGAGGTCGTCGAGGCCACCCGCTGGCTCGATCCGGATGACCAGGAACTGCTGTCCCTGTGGTGGCTGGAGGAGACCGGCGAACTCGAACGCGCCGACCTCGCCGGTGCGTTGGGCCTGTCTGACCGGCACACCTCCGTCCGGGTGCAGCGGATGAAGAAGCAGATGGAGGTCTCGCGCGTCGTGGTGCGGGCGCTGGTGGCCGAGCCGCGCTGCACGGAACTGGACGAGACGGCTTCCACGTGGGACGGCACGCCAAGTGCCCTGTGGCGCAAGCGGTTTGCTCGGCACATCCGTGGTTGTGGGGTGTGCCAGGGTTTGGACGAGGGGCTGCTTCCGATGGACCGGCTGCTGAGCGGGTTGCCGCTGGTGGCGGTGCCGGCCCGGTTCGACGTGTCCCGGATCCTGGACGCCGTCCCAACTGCCGCTCCCTCAGGGCATGGTGGAGCACGTCGGCGACACGGGCGCCGGT
>Ga0307517_10010233_pt1 | contig 13160 bp, 20 predicted proteins | sample 23_EM_MG_FD_194515 | JGI IMG/M metagenome (GOLD analysis project Ga0307517, IMG submission 194515) | Populus trichocarpa ectomycorrhiza microbial communities from riparian zone in the Pacific Northwest, United States - 23_EM | ecosystem: Host-associated > Plants > Roots > Unclassified | place...
AAGATAATCGAGTGCTTTTGCAACTGCCTCTTGTCCAAACATCAGGTTGATTTGCCATTGCGACGAGCAAAATTCGGGGTGACATGATCGGATTTGGAGAAGTCTCAACATCAGCAACTTGCGATATTCCATTCCCTGAGGGGGCATTACTGGAGCATGTAGTAGCAAGGCTGATAGTAATGGCGAGGATGGGACACGAAGACAAGGGCAGAATCTGGTTGCGAGGAGTTTGTTGAGAACATTTTCAGCATATCGTCGTGGTCGGGAAATGGTTCCGAACAGAGCCTAAGTTTAAATCTTTCTTTGTCATAAAGCTCCAATCGCAAACCTCTCCTGCGATTTCAGCCACAAGTTGAAGTGCGACACTTTTACTGAATCCGCTCGCTAAACAGCCGGCTGTGCACAAAGGTATGTTCCTACCTGTACAGAATTCGGCCGCCGGTAGGCCATCTGAGTAATTACATGGCACTACCGCGGTTTTCTCACTTCCTCTCTCCCTTCACCTTCTCAGAGTCCCGTCTTGGATCGAACCGATCGAACCACCACGATGACAGAAGCGCTATATGCAGACTGCCCCCTCAGTCTTTTCGATGGCACTTACCAAGGCGTTGGCATTGTACTCGGGTGGTTGATCGAGGGGTTGCTCGACCTGAAAAAGGTTGACAATGCCCTGAGCGGCCTTGTCACGAAATGGCCTTTGCTATCTGGGAGGCTCCAGCGTACAGGGGTTTGTCCTTTTATTCCGTTCAGCGGAACTCCTACTTACCTTAACGAATCAACAGAAGAAACGCGGTCTCAAAATCAGAGTGCTTCTCGGCCCACTCCCGGCCACATATGCCCCGTATTCACTCACTTCAAGGAATTCTACAAAACCAATCACAGATTATATTCAACTCCCTCTCCCTATGGTGTCTGACGCACTCCCGGTAACCCTCTTCATGGATCACAAGGCGCCTCAAAGCCCCAGCCACTGGACCGACAAGGACATTCCTCTCATGTACTGGCATCTCACGTACTTTAAAGCCAAGGGACTCGAGTACACCTGTCTGGGTCTAACCTTCCCTCACGGAGTATTCGATGGTATGGGGATCGCTGCAGTTATCCACGCCTTCGAAGCAGAAAGCCTTGGCCGATCATGGCCCATTCCCCCTCCCCTTAAGCCGGGATTAAACGACAACAAATTGCAGACTTTCATAGACAAGGCTGACATCGAAATGAAACAGGCAGGGACACCCTTACCCCTCGACTACAAAGCAACTTCCATCGTTGGGCTGCGGTTCCTCATCAAATTCATTGCTTGGCAAATCTGGCAACAGCGCTGGCATCAAGCGCAAAGAGGAGTGGCCCTCATTCCACCACAAGCGTATGAGAAACTCCTGGGGGATGTACGAGAGGCGTTGGCCCAAGAGGGGAAGACCGACGTGCGACTTTCGGCTGGAAATGTCATCATCGCTTGGATCTACAAGGTTTGACTTGACTTCCTTTTTTATCGTTGAATTAAACGAACTCCTTTCACAGACACTTTACTCAAAGGAACCATCTCCGAATCGTCTTATCGGCCTCTCCAATCTGGCTTCCCTTCGCATTTTCTCGGACGCCGGTTTGAACCAATACGTCCACAACTGTTTTATTCCCCTACCATATCCCATCTTCACGGTCGCTGAAATAAAAGCTATCCCTCTCCATCATCTCGCCTACGAACTAGCCAAAGCGACATCAGGGATATCCCTTGGTCACGCAATACAAGTGTTCAAATTGCTTGAGGAATCAATAGCGCCATCATCGACAATCAAAACCGTCATTCCCCACGATGCCAGAGCAGAGGAAACGATATTCTTCTCCAACATGTCCTTTGGGCGGGTCGTCGATATCAACTGGACTGGCTTGGGCGGTATGCGTACTGTATCTATTTACAAACCGCTCCTCGGCGAATCCTCCCTCTTGATCTCGAATACTGTCACCATCGATGGGACATTGGGAAACGGGAATATAATAATGGACGTTGTCCTTAACCGGCGACGTTGGCAGCTTTTAGAGGAAGAGTTGGAGAAGTTGATCAGTTCAAGTTCAAGTTCCAGTGAAACGAACCCCCAGGTCCGCCCGAAGAGGGTGCCAAGTAGTAAACTTTGATCTCAACATTCCATGGCTTGGTTTCCGATTCCAGCTGCAGTAGGAGGGGGTGTATCAGGCATACGACGGCTCTTCCGGATGGACACTCAATACGGTTCAGTTCACGCTAAATTCAACGAGATTATTAGAAACGTTTTGCCACGAAAGACATGATTTTATTTCCCTTCCAGTCACACCTACCTCATATCTTAAAGGTTACGGATGGAATTCCACTCCCTTGACATTCGGGTTTTTCTGCACCGCGTTGTCTCAACCACCGCATTCTCTCTTCCGGCAAGTTCTGAGAACGGAATTCAGTAGTCTGCGTCTGCACATATATTGATGGATGTGAGTTCTCAACTCATAACCTTGCCGCAACCGGCGTATTGAATGAACAATGAATAATAACCATTTTTGTTACCACACCTGGGTAAATTGCGCTGGGAGTAATCGAGCGCATGTATGATTCATAGCGGGAGCCTTTATGTATTCTGTCCGGCTTCACCTACATATGATTTGAATGTTGGGCTGGTTTTATTAATACTGGCATTGAATCCGACACGTACCGCGTCTCCAGTCAACCTCGAAGTTGCGCTGGCGCCCAAAGTCCAATAATTCCAACCGCGTTCTTCCCTGAACTCACGTCTTTGTCGTTCTTGCCTCTCGAATGGAACTATTTTTCCTGGCTGTGAAAGAGCGTGGAGACAGAGACCTTGTTGCTGAAGAGATAGCTGGAGATGGTGTTGAAAGCGTCAACGTTCAGGCGCGCGGAGATGGCAGAGTTATTCTGGCGTGGTTGACAGGTATTTCCTGCTCTTATACGCTGCTACAAACGATTGAGGATCAGCCTCTTGTTTCGGGAGACATCAGGACAGAAATTCACCTTGGCTGGTTGAACACAATTCTGTTCGTTGATGAAGCTTTTATGCTTTCGATAGCGGAGCTGGTTGGTCGTCTTGCGCCAGCTCTTGCTTGGCCGGCCAACATTAAGTTTTTGACGTCTCCTGGACCCTCATCATTGGAGGGAAGTTGTCGCGATCAGGTGGTATCTCTCGTGTCGAAATCTACACCCCATGTGCCACCGTCAAATACTTTAAAAAATGATATTGACTCTTAGTATACATGGAACAATGCACTCAATTCGTCCAGGTATATTCATGTGATGAAGAGGATAGACTATCTTGGGACGCGTCATTACTATTTCTGTTGGTGACGTTGAATGGAATGAATCTCACAATAACGGCAGGGCTAAATGCGTACTTCAGCCTGATGGAGGAAATGCGATTGAACTGAAATTTGGAATTGAACGTCCTTTGGCGGCAAGTTGGGAGAAGAGTTCTGGTAAATTGCCACAGGGGCAAGGCTTAGGGGCCTTGCATGATGGAAGCTTGGAAAACGAAAGAGGGGAAAATATGAAAAGAGGATTTTCTGCGAATTGGTGATTAAATTTCGCTTGCCACATAAGAGCCCGGCGACATTCCATGGATTTGGACTTCCAGATATGACTATCCACGTCCCTGCAAATATCCTGCCACTGGTCGTAATATACCACCTGTGAGGAGAGACGATGCACCTCAATGTTTGATTCATGAATGGACCCCAAAGAAATCGAACGGACCCAATGGTACAATATAGTGGAAAGTTTCGGTGCAACGGCACCTAGTTGATACGATAGGGTATGTGGAGCGATGATATCGGCGAGATCCTTATAGCCATGTTTGCAGGAATGGCGGAGAATATCGACGGGATAATCTTGAGTAAGTTGACTATTAAAAGAGGACGTGTCAGCGATACATTGAGTATGTGAAGATAGGACGGACTGCATCCTCGTCATGCAAAGGTTAATTGCTCCAAAAACGATGTATTTCTCGGCGGCCTCTGCAACCGCGAAAAAAATGTCCGGTCCGAAACTTCTTACATCAGGCTGGCGGTAACATTTAGATCCCGATGGGGGATGGATGAATTGGAAAAGGATTTCGAGGACAGCGGACGGCTCTTCCAATGCGATATGTGCTCGATCCATCAGAGTGGATGGAGGAGGTGCAAGCCCTTCAGAAGTCGCTTCAAGATATTTACCATGAATCTTAAACAAGATATTATCCAAGGACCTAAATGTTAGATCTGCACTCGCATCACCAACTGGACCTCAGTTCATTAGTATTTATCATAAAGATGGGGAATGAAGCATACAGAGAGAAGAAACGTCTGGACCAATTTCAATATGAGGGTCGATATATTCTACCATCGTTGAGTCCAAAGACCTCGTGATCGCACTCCAGCATGGAAATGCATTTTTCTTGGCAGTCAATTCCTCTTGAAAAGGAAGTTGGTGGCCGCAGGGACAAGGCTTAGAGCTGGAACAGGAAAACTTGTTCTCGATCACAGAAGAGTTCAATCCATGCAATGGGTTCTTTTGGAAATTTTGAAAGAAACGGAAATGCCAATACACCAACTTGGGACAGCCCGAATAAGGTTCAATTAATTCGTCGATGAATTTGGGAATTTCAAGCCAGCGACGGTAGTACTCTAGCTGAAATGGAATTCAAAAATAGTCCATTGATAAATCGCGAATCTTATCTTGAGCACTCACCCATTTCGCGAGTAAACCAGGGTGGGTTAACACTGACCCTACTTTCTGCAACGAATAAGACAAGGTGTCCAGTGCCACATCGTTCGCTAGGACAATATAGTCGTATGCGTCGCAGTGGTTCAAAATTTCTAGCGGATATTTCTTCTTCATCTGACTTCAGAGCAGGCAAAGTTTCAACTTCAGAGAAACGTCACGAGAATCAAACACATACTGCATGTGAAGCATAAAGATACTCATAGCACTGAACACCACATACTTCTCAGAAGCTCCTGCAACAGCAAAAAAAATTTCAGGCTTTATGTCCATGATCGATGGTTGTTGATGGTTCGATCCTTCGCCTGGGGGGTGAACAAACTGGAAAAGAATTTCAAGGACTTCTGATGTCTCATCCAAGGGCGCTTGGTCATCAAACTCTGAGGTTTTCCTTTCTGCAAAGGTAAACAACCGAGCGCTCGTTGCTTCTAAGTATTTGCTGTGTATTTTGAGTAAAACATCGTCTGAAGATCGGAAGGTGATATCCGCATGAGGGTCGCAAACTAGCGAAATAGTCAGCGGATTGCGGGGTACCAACCAGGGTTGAATGGATACAAAGTTGCGAGAATTTTGCTGCGTTTTCCATGTCCTAGATTGATTCTTGATTGTTGAACGGATTGCAGACAAGATTGAATGATCGGTTCGCATTGGTTTCACGCAAGACTCATTAATTACATAATGCGACGTGTAAGAGCAAAATAGCCGCGAAAATTCAGGGAAATAGTGAGGGTGTTCCATAAATACAAGTAAATATTAACGACTTAGAAGGGATCACTATACATATCATCAAGGCATTTGTATGGACATAAACTTGGGAACGGCATTCCCTCTTCAAGCAAGTTCTGAGAAAAGGGTACCCACATCCTTGGTGTGGCAGCCACCGCTATAGGGGCAAGCTGGGGTAGAGGGAAGTGGAGGCGGGGAGAGAACACAGAGAGGGTAGTCTGCAAATCTATTGAGAAACGGTACTTCCCAACTCATAACCTTGCCGCAAGCGGCGTAGGAAGACTTCTGGATGAACCCGCGCGTAAATCGTGAGAGTTCCATCCAAAGGTCGTAATAAACGAGCTAGGCATAAGGATGAAGCCATCAGGATATAGATGAAAGATTGAAAATGAAACGAACCCATTTCTGTAGCAAACCGGGGTAAGTTAACTTCGCCGCCACCACGGGTAGCCGGAATGTTATCGTGTGCAAGGCAACCTGATCAGCGAGCTCGTCGTATCCGTGTTTATAACAGTGATTCAGAATGTCCAGAGGGCGCTCTTCAGCGATTTTACTAAAGCGAGAAGTGAGCAATCAAGCGAATTCACTTCTGGAAAGCGCACTCCATTCTCGATAGACAAATGTTCATTGCGGCAAATACGAGATATTTCTCTGCCGCTTCTGCGACAGCAAATAGAACATCTGGTTTTACCCCCATCATCGCGGGTTGGCGATATTGTTGAGATTACGTTGGGGGGTGGATGAATCGGAAAAGGATCTCGAGAACCTCGGATGGTTCCTGCAGTGATACAAGTTCCCGATTGGTCTCTGCGAATGGAGGGGCCGTGAATCCTGCTGAGGTCGCCTCAAGATACTTCCTATGGATCTTGAACAACACGCTGTCCGATGACTCGAAAGTTATATCAGCGTCCGGGTCGCAGACTGATATGATGTGGCCGTTAGTATATCCGAGACCCAATAAAAATAAAACAAATACAGAGGGAAGAGAGGGTTGGAATGCTGGTGAGAGATTCGTTCGCTGAAGGTTCGGACTTTGCAGGGGGATCCATAGTAGTAGTGCGAGAAAGAAATGCACTACTGATCAGCCCCTGCTTTTTTGGAGCACATGCCAGTATGTAGATGACAGTTTCATGTGTGTGGCGTCTCTTACAGCAAGTCAGTCTGACGTGCGACTTTGATGTGAACCAGGGCATTTATGATGGAGACGGTTTGAAAAGAGTAAGTGATGTATACAAGAACGACGACAGTTGGTAGGAGAATGAAAGGCAGAGGTGAAAACAGAAGCAAGCACATGTAAAACGCAGTTGTCTTTCGCTGATACGATTAGATAATAATCTATTTTGGTCGAATATGAACAAGAATTACCTGCTAGGGATGGTTACAATAGAGAATGTATCACTTAGCAGGCGGTGTTGGAGGCTCGACAAGCGGGTTGTCTTCTCGGGCTTGTTGCAGGAGTTTATCCAAACCTCTGTGCTTTACCGCTTGCTAAGTGTCCGTGCATCGATTCAGATACTATTTATTCAAGTGAAAATTTATGAGAGAGGCGCACCTGAACGCAACTCTTATACTGCTCCCATATCTTTCCGCATCTCTGTTGAAACTCCTCCGCTTTTCTTTTTGAGTACGCTGCGCGTGCCGTTGACGACGACGAGGCAGCAACAGCAGGCTCTAGATAACCTTCGAACCAAGAGTTAAAACAGCTGTCATACTCTTTCTTGAGTGGCGTGCATTCCGGAGAGAGACTCTGGGACATGGGTGGGGGAGAAGTATAAAGGCTGACTGGCGGACCGCGGTAATTGGCTTTGTTTGCCAGAACCCTCTGCATTAGGTTTTATCGAAATTTTAATTATTCACTCTGAACCCGACCCAGCTTCCAGCATCGCACTAAAATCGTACTTGTCATACATGTCGAGGGAACTGCCTCGAGATCCCGCATCCCTTACCAGAACAGAATCATTGGATTGCCGTTGTCATATTCATGGTCTACCTCTACCACAACGCTCGGCTGGTCTCCTGTTCCGCACTCTGCAATAATCCGGGGGATAGTACCCAGAGATGTGGAATTCCTGGCGTGGTGGAGGCATAATTTAAAATCTTCTCAGGTGGTCTTTCACCTTGATGCCGCGCAGGTGGTCATCCAAAAGGGAGCAACCCAGATTCAAAATCTTGTGCAGATGGATACATCACTCCGACATCTCATATCCACCGCACGTGGACTCTCCTTATCCAGTTTTACTTTATTCATTCTGCTACAGAGTTTTGCTTGACATGGTTTAGAATGTCCGAGACTCGAAACTCTCAAGATCGCTTCGGCTCTCAAGGAGTCTCTAGAAAATGTTTCCGTCCGACCATCTTCAAACCTGCGGCGCCTCATCCTCGGAACTTTAAGAGTCGCACGCAACGGAAAATTTGAATTTTAATTAACATTTCCTTTGCTGACCCACATTTCCATCAACTCTCTTTTTATCACGGAACGAGATTGACTCAGACTCATTCGATACTTTGAAATGCTCGAGTTTGGCTCGTTCGCTTTACAACAGGATCAACAATTCGCCGTCGAAGCATCTTTCGACACCAGGTCATCGGGTCTCCTTGTCAAACAGCTACCTTATCTCCGCGAGCTGGGTCTTCGCCTTTATATAAATTGTTCCGAATTCAATCCACTATACCGACCCGACTTTCCCTCACTCACAAGGTTACGCTTTCGAGGGAGCGGGTCCAAGAATAAGGTGCTTCGGGAGATGCTTCAATCGTATCCAAAGATTCAAATCTTACATCTGGGTTACGGTTATCCTGATTCTTCCATGCCGATGAATGGAACTTGGAAACAAGCCGCAGATTTGGAGGTGATGATTATCAATGGTGCATATGGCCGCGTGGAAGCGCCCGAGCATCCCTCAGCGTTAGGTTTCAAAGATACTAGGATCACGGTGGCTCGACTTCAGCAACCCTGGAAACGCTTAGAGCCGGTATATAACATGCCAGACATTGCCTCCCACATGTCGCGCCGAGCTGGCTGGATCCGTTCCCTACCGATGGAAGTCGTGGTTAAGGTAGAACGCAATTGGCATCATTAGACTTTGAAACCGAGACAACTTCGTAATGGGTGGGCTCGACAACTTTGGGACAAGCGGGGATCTGTCACTGCGATGGCTGAAAACCCCGTACGAGGACTATCCTCTATCGTGGACTTCATTTTTGGCAGGGGCGGCCGAGTCGATGCCTCGGTTCAGGGACTTCAAACAGTTGACTTCGAAAATCAAATAACCATGTTGCATAACATATATGTTGCTAGAAAAGGGCATAAAGCATTTCCAACACATTAACAAAAACTCTCAGCGCCATTTAACGCCAGACCCATGTACAGACCCAATAATGGAAGCAGAACACGGCATCCGAGTCAGACCTTATGCGTTCCTTGCCACCAGCCCAAAGCTTTCTTCCTCCAGCTGCAACTCCTGATTTCCTTGCAGCAGCTCGCAGGAGTGACAGCAGTACGCGGTACAACAATCACCCATACCGCTTCCCCGAATGTTGTATCGTTCACGAATGTCCCCACGGGTCCCAATCTAAAAACGTGTTCTCAGGATATGACCTTTAGCTCGAAAGCATGAGGTAACTGACTTGCAGAATCCATCCCATGTGGAAACAGGCCTCCAGAAGACCATAGGGCAGACTGTCTATGCCACAAAGGCGTTCGCGCTCAGGGTCCGGAACGCCATGAGTGTTCAGGTAATTAACACGTCTGCGGTTTTGAGCATGGATGAGAGCGGGGCACCAACAAGCAAGGCAACCTGTCGAAAGTAAAAATGCGAGTACCCAGTGAGCACCAATTCTGAAGGTGTGAAGGTATGGATTACGAACATTTCTTGCAATCTCCAAAACAGTCGCACAGACCAACACTCCAATCACGCTTTCCATGATTGTCGTATGGAAGCTGTTTGACGTTCCTATTCCCTGAACCTGGTATAAACATAGGTTCAACTGCTTTTGGTTGCTATGATAGTGTGACTTCAGATTGAAAACGACGGGCGATGAATGAGGTGCAATTACCTGCTTTTTGGGACTCATACTGGCTCAAGTCAACAAAGGGTTGGGGGAAGGAAGAAGGGGGGAGGGCGGTATACATACGTCTTGATTTATATCAAGAGGCGCACCCGAATAGCGTGCATGCCCACTCGTTTAGCATGAAGCTAAGCGCAATATGGAACTAATTTGATTTTTTATCGGCTCTCTCGGAACACACCACCGAGGTAACGTCATATGTGGGTCCGAGGTATGAAATCGAAGAGAACCAGTGGGCTAACTTTAGACTGCGGAGACGCACATCCACAATGTGGTTCGAGAAATACAACCCAATTGAACACAAGTGGATTGAGTGTCGCTGTAACTTGTAAGTGCCCTGTATTCTGTATGAACAAATGTTCATTTGCCCCGAATGCGGGATATTTGCAACAGCAGATAGAACTTCTATTTTCACGCCCATCATTATGGATGGGGATGTTGTTGTGGATGACAGTTTCGTGTGTGTACTAGCCTTTCTTAGGCTCGCAGTTATCTTCTATGTAAATGTTTGTGCTTTATTGGACCTTGGTGCTTGTTGCTGTGGTACAAACATTAGGCTGGGCCATGCTCGTGACCTACCGTTTCCTCAAACCCGGCATTTCATAGCATCCAGGATGCAGGTAGCCCATTCTGTGTAACGCTAATTTCAGGGGTCCGTCGTATCACATATTTACATGAAAATGGATGAGAGGCGCACCCCCACCTCTTATAGTGCTCCCATAGCTTCCCGGATAAACTCCTCCGGTTTCTTGACGCTGCGCGTACTGCGACAAGTACTGCGCATATCGACACCAGATGGCACAGCCGTCGTACTCTTGTTTACGTGGGATGCATCCTGGAGAAAGACTCTGGGACATATGAGAGAAGAGAGGATTTGAGTCATTAGACCGATGAGCCGATGGCAACCACTTTCACCAGAGATCGGCTTGAATCTCCACAGAAACTGTTTCTTTAGAAATATGTTGCATAACATATACAGAAAAGGAATAGCATATCTCCAAAACCTTTACAGAGCTCGCGCATGTAAGCCTCGAGCTCATTTGATGTCTTCGAATCCTCCACGCCTGTGTACAGATTTAGCTTGGAAACAAATACCTCATGCGTTCGTTGGCCCCGGCCCAAAGCTGTCTTCCTCTAACTGCAACTCGCGACTTCCTTGCACCAAGTCGCAGGGTTGACACCAGAACGCCACACAACAATCGCTCGTCCCGCTTCCCCGAATATTTTTCCGGGTCGCAATCTAAAAACAAAAAAAAACATGCAACTTGTTGTCAGGAAATTGATCTCGAGATCCGAAAAATGAGACGGCTGACCTGCAGGATCCATCCCAAGTCGCAAGCGACCTCAAGAACACCATAAAGCATACTCTCGCAACCGACATGCTTATGGCGGTCGGGGTCCGGAACGCCATGAATGTTCAGGTAATCGAGACGCCTACGGTTCTGATCATGGGCGAGACAGGGGCACCAACAAGCAAGGCAGCCTGTTGAAGGACAAAAAAGCGATAACCATGTCCGTTGAATACCAATTCTCAAGGTGTGTAAGTTTGAATCATCGACACGCACATTTCTTGAAATCTCCAAAACAGTCCAACAAACCAAAGCTCCAATCCCGCTTTCCATTATCATCGCAGGGAAGCTCCTTAACGTTCCTATTCCCTGCACCTGCAATGACCATTGGTGCGACTGCTTGTGGTTGGGCATTCTGGCCAGCCTGTGATAGGGTGGTTTTAGGTTGAAAACGATGCGCTATGAATGAGTGCAGCTACCTGCTTCTCGAAACTCATGCTATCTCAAGTAAACGAGGTATTTCTAGGGGCAGGAAGGGAAACAGGGGGCCGGAAAGATGGTTTGATTGGTATCAGGAGCGTGGATCACGCACACCAATTGATTGGAACTAATTTGGTTTTGTTTTTGTCGGCACACATTGCCGAGGCAATCGGAGAAGAATGGCGTGGAGGGAAACTACTGATCTACACTCTGGAGACACCATCCACAAGGAATGTAGTTCAAGAACTAGAGCGAATTTGAATCCAAGCTCGACGCCCCTAAGATCGAGTCAGTTTCGGCAGCAAATACCAGGATGACCTGCCGAAGCTATGTAGCTGCCAAGGAAGAAATTAGTTCGAAGCTGATGAAAAGAGAACTCGCCACCGCGCGCACCAGTATAGATGTCACACTAAGTAACTTTGAGACTAGTAGCTTACTTGGTGTAATCTTCAAGTGATCGAATCTGGTCCAGACCCGATCCTAACAGAGAAGTTGTGCAATGAACAATCGTGAACACGGACATTGCATGGACACCGAATATCGAGAAAGTCATTACAGAGAGTGCTATCCAGAAGTTATCCTGTAAACGCGGCCAGAATTTTCACACGTAAGATTCAAGTTGAACCATAGTGAGGGAGAACATCAAAGCTCTCCTCTTCCAACTCCAATTCTCGACTCCCTTGAACGAGGTCGCACGATGGGCAGCAAAAAGGAGTGCAGAAATCACTGGATTCGGTGCCACGAATCCCATAGCGTTCACGAATGCCCCTCCTTGTCGCAATCTGAAAACCACGACCATAATTAAGCCAAATAAATTAATGAAGGTTACACTCCACGACTCGCCTGGAGGAGCCAACCCAGACTGCATGCCGTCTCGAGGGCGGCGTACACAACGCTGTCTCCAGCTGTGATACGGTGTCGGTGAGGATCTGGAACACCGTGCTCGTTCAAGTGGTCAAGGCGTCGGCGATTTCTTCCGTGTGCGAGGCATGGACAACACCATGCCAATAAACCTGTTCAGAAATGACATGGATATGGATTATAGGCACTGGGATACGGAGCGCACATGTATCAACATCCCCGAGGCAGTCAAAGAGGTCATGACTCCATTCACGTTTTCCCTCTGCGTCATATGGGAGACCACGAACATTTCGATTATCCCCCCGCGGGATGGACATCGAGGCAACCGCTTGAGGCTGAGAGGTTTGTGACTAATCGGAGGGGAAAATGCAAGGGAAAATGAGTCCTTGAAGTAATTTGAGAATGGACACATACTGGCACCTGTGGGAGCAAGGGCGTCTTCTGATCTGGAGTGAAAGATGCCATGGATGATTTGAACCCAACACGATATTCCTGCGACGATAGACGAAAGAAAGGGAGGTGTTTTCGCGGCGAATTTACGGCCAGGACACAACGGCAGATACTTACGTGAGCTGCGGAATCACGATTCCTGTTAGTCCTTTGATCGCTCCACGTAACCTCCGCAGCGCACAAATGGCACCAGAGCAGAGATGTTCACATTCATTCCTTGCAGTTGGTCATGAGGTAATGGCATATCAAAGACTTGTTGATCGTCCTTATCACTGACAATTTTGTCTAATTCCGTGTACAGCGTGACCGTGTCACGTGTCCATTCGGGTAAGGTAGCGGACAGTAGTGTTGCCGCAGCTCGGCTCCGCTCGGCTTTGGCTCAGCTCTGATGGCTTTATGACATTGATGGCTCGAAAGCTGAGCGGAGTAGTGTTGCCGCAGCTCGGCTCAGCTCCGCTAAGCTGCGCGAGCTGAGCCAGGAAAAGCGGAGCGGAGCCAGTCCGCTGGCTCGACAAAGCTGACAGCTCGCGAGCTATCAGGCACGGCTCTAAGCT
>Ga0307517_10010234_pt1 | contig 13159 bp, 15 predicted proteins | sample 23_EM_MG_FD_194515 | JGI IMG/M metagenome (GOLD analysis project Ga0307517, IMG submission 194515) | Populus trichocarpa ectomycorrhiza microbial communities from riparian zone in the Pacific Northwest, United States - 23_EM | ecosystem: Host-associated > Plants > Roots > Unclassified | place...
GTGCTAGTAACATTCTTATTGCATCCATCCTGGCAACTAAAGTGAAAGTTTCAGAAAAATCTACCCCAAACATCTAAGCATATCCCTTGACAACAAGCCTTGTCTTATACTTGTTCACAGAATCATCATAATCTAATTTGGTTTTATAAACCCACTTGACTCCTGTAGCTTTTTGTGTTGAGATTTGTTTATCAATTCCAATGCATGGTTCTTTTCAATCATCTTTAGCTTCTTCTTCATTGTTGTTATCCATTTATGATCAGTTGCAGCTTCTTCATCAGGTTCTGTTACAGTAACCTTACATCTTTAATAAATGTCAGAAAGTGTTCTAGTTTCTCTGATAGGTTTATCATCTATATTATTCTTTTATTCTTGAACTTCAAGCTGCTTATCATCCTTCCAATTCCAACTAGCAGACTAAAAAAATTGAACATCTCTGCTGATGATTACTTTATTTCTTTGTGGTAAGAAGATCCTTTAAGCTTTTGAAATAGAACTGTAGCCTATAAAAATTTCTTTAACAACCTTTTATCATGAAGCAAGCACCTTGTCATCTCCATCACTATCTTATTTTTTCTCTCCATAACTCTATTATGCTGAGGGGCATATGGTGCTGTTAATTGATGTTTAATGCCTGCATCTTTATAAAACCCGATCTTTTCAGAAGTATATTCAATTCAATTATCGGATATGATTACTAAATTTTGTAGTTATGTTATGTTTCAATCCAAGCTTTGAACTTTCCAAATACATTAACAATCTTAACATTGAATTTCATAAAATAAATCCATCACATTCTAGAATAATCATCAATAAAGAAAATATAATACTTACTGCCATTTAGAGATGACGTGTTCATTGGTTCTCCAACATCTATGTGTATCAATTACAACTTCTGTGTGGTTCTTCAAACCTTACTTTGTTGAAAAGAAAACCTTGATAGTTTTTCATATTGATAAACAACACATGTAGAAGAATTCTTTTTCCAATTTAGGCAAGCCTTTCACCATATTGTTCTTCTTCATGAAAAGCAAAGCTTTATGATGATAATGCCCCAATCTTTGGTGCCAAAGAATCGAATTAATATCCTATTTGTGTATAACAACATGCTTGTTATTCCTAAAACCTAAGACAAAACTTTTATCTTTTATTTGAACTTTGAATACCTCTATACCTTTTGCATCTTTAATCACACAATTATTGTCTTCAAACAACACCTTATAGCCTCTGTTAAGTAGTTGAGAAACACTTAACAAGTTTTGATTAATTTCAAGAACATATAGTACATCTAGAATTAATTTTAAATTCAAGTGTCTTTCAATAACTACTGTTTATTTGCCTTCTAATTTCAGGTGTGCTCCATTTTCAATTCTAACTTTGAAAATAACAATTTTATCAAGCTCTCTAAAAAGCTTTCGATCATTAGTCATATGATTTATACAACCACTATCTATAAGCCATCTTTCTGTGAAGCTGGTGGCGGCCAAGCATGATACCACAAAAAATTGCTCCTTCAGATATTGATCCTCATCTATTTTGGCTTCTTTTTGTTGTTGTTGAGTCTTGCATATCTTTTTTATGTGCCCTAATTGACCGCACTTGAAACATCATGCATCAAGCCTCCACTAACATTTTTTTCTGTGGATGATTGTTTTTTTCTTTTTATAGTAAAGACAGAGGAAAGTCTTATTACTGTTTCTGCTATTTCCGATGTTGAATGCATAACCTCCATGCTTATTGTTCTGCTTTGTTTTCTTGTTTTTGCCACCATGATTGTTTTAAGATTTGGCCAAGAAAGCACCCTCTATGTATCCTTTTTGCCTCACAAGCCTCCTTTGCTCTTATACCTGCAGTTCATTCAACAATTATGTCAAGATAATATTTGACAAATCTTTTAAGTTTTTCAAAGATAAAATTGTAACTTTAAACTTTTTAGGAATTGTTATTAGGATTTTTTGAACAATTCTAGAATTAAAAAAATCAATACCAAGAAGTCTTACATTGTTGACAATGCTAAGTCTGTTAGAATATTTCTTGAATGTTCATCTTTTGCCCTTTGATCCTCTCATTTCCTTCGTATTCTTGCTTCAAAAAATATCAAATTTCCTTGGCTGTTTTCAGAGTCCTTATTCTAATAAAAATGATAGTGAAATTGCTGCAAACAAAATTGCTCTTGCTTTTGATCTTCAATTGGATTGTCTGGCATGGTAGAACTTCATATACTTAATCAACAGCTTCCCACAAATCATTAGCATTAAGATAGATTTCCATTCTAATAGCTCATACCTACCTGATAACTTATCCCATCAAACACTTCCATTCTAATAACTCATACCCATCAAACACTGGAGGTGTAATTGTGGTAAATGACTTCATATTAGATATGTAGTGTTAGGTGATACATGTTTAGAGATTGTGTGTTGGATCTCTTAATCTTACAAGTCCTCTAAGATAATCTGCTATGATATCAATTTGTTCGTTATATAAAAAAGAGAAAGCAGGTCTTGTATTTCTTAAAATGCAGAAGATTATATCTTTATTGAATATCAAAGCATTTATTTATACAATATGAATAAAACTTGATTGCAAGATTTTTTTTTTGTTACATGCAAGAAAGAACTGGTCATAGCCATAAAAATAACAATAAATAAAAAACTAATTCTGCTTCATGAGTCATGCTTACAATATATCTACATCAGAGACCTCACTTAAGAAATATATGAACATCATAAATAAAGCATATCTGAACCTTTTCCTATGTTAAAAAATTATAACATGGCAACAATAATTATTTACAACGCCCTGGAAGATGACGCCATCAGTTTTCGTGTACCTACCAAAAGCAGCAGACCAGTTTACTTGGTATGAAACTGATTAACCGACATGATGACAGTTAGTTCTTGAAGTTTGGAACCCAACAAGTGCAACCAGAACAGTTTGCCTGATACAAGATCCCTAAAACAGTCTCTTAGCCTCGAGAATTGAGAGAGCTTCCAGCATTCACAGCACATCTTGAAAGCCATCAACTTTCCTTATAAACTTGATTATTGAACTTCCTTCCAGATACATGCTTTTAACATGCCTTAATACAAGGGTAGAGCCAACATGATCAAAATTAATTGGTCTTATTCTCTGTCTGCATCTTATATAGCCCCTCACTCTCACTAATACATCACTCATTACTGTTCCGATAATTAACCATATATATTGCAACCACAGTAACAATGGCCCCAGCCAGTTGCAAGGGGGAGAAAGTTTCCCCAAGATATAGAAACCTGGGGTTGGAAATCAAACATGAAGAAACAAATCAGACAAACACTATGATATATAATGCATCATACATCAGTACTTGGCCCAAGCTGCTACCCAGCTCATCTTTTGTGTGTTATTCTTTTCCATATGGATTTAGTCCAGGCAGTGTAATAAAGTTTCTCATCCATATCTTATGCTTGCAGATCTTTCTGTCTAATATTGTTTTGTGTAAACAAGTTAGCCCAGGCAATTTAATCAAGTTATATCTCCATTTCTTATGTTATTCTGATTGATGGAACTTACCCAAAAATTGAAGCAAACATTGGGGTTAGGAATGTGAGGGAACTGAGCTTTGTCAAGCTACCTGAAAAGCATCAGCGAAGGTAGATTAGTTCAGGAAAGGATTCTCAAGTAACCCTGGACAGATTCAAAGAAATTATGCAAACTTAAGTTCAAAAAACACAAAATAGATATTTTGAACCATGGATCATATGGACAACTTAGTTTTAATCAACAAAATGAAACATAGTAACCGACCAAAATGAAAAATTAAGTAGACTTCAACCTTTTGTTGCACTGTAGAAGTACACTCCATAACTAATGGCACTTCCAAAAATAGAGGTATAAAGTAGTGCCAATATATCACTTGCTGTCAGGTCCTTGAGACTCAAATTGAAGGCAGGATCATGGTTGAGAACAGAGATCGCAAGAAGAGGGAGACCACCGATAACCATATGCTGCAAGAATAGTTTCATGTGAGTTAGTCTGTCAATCTCCATTCCTTTTGCTTTGAGTTCATCACAAAGCCAAAGTGAAGAAGCGGGACATCCTACAACATTTGAAAGCGCAACAACTTAATTATTTGAAGATCCATCACATCCAAGTTACAATAATGGGCAATTTTATTATCACAACACAAACAGAGCCCAGTACCCAAGCAATTCAGGAATAAAACTATCATATCATATCTTCTTGCAGGTGAGAAAGCATCGCTCTTCTTGCATGTACTGTCTATTAAGATATTAGGAACCAAGAAAAAGTGGTCATCTTTTGCTTGGAGCATATGGAATAGACCTTTTGATTTATGTGGTCAACAGTGATTAATCGTAGGAAAGATATAAAAACTGGCATTGCTTAATTTAGTGTGTTTTAAGAAGGGCAATGACTGTATTATTCTCTGAAGGTATTTTTGTTTGTAATGATGTGCTGGCAGAAGAATCACATATGAATTTTAAGAAATTCTGGAATTCTCAATAATCAATCTCTTTTCTAGCAGTTATCATAGACAAATATATTACGCTAAGCTCCCTCATGCTACCCTTCATCATGGAGTCTCTCTCTCTCTCGCGCACACACGCACACGCACAAGCACACGCACACGCACGCACACACACACACACACACACACTGAAATTTTCTTCCTTTAATGGAGAAAAAGAGACTATGGAATAAGCAGATAAAATATAGAAAAAGAAAAGAAAGGGACCAACTTGCAATTATCCATGTTAATTATCAAATCATGGCACAAATGATGGGCAACTTGCTGAGTGATTCAAGATAACATACCCATCCAGTTGCCATAACAGGATCGGAGTACTTTGAAACCCATCGAACCATGACCGTGCCAACTGCCATGCTCTGAGCAGCAAGAAGCATCCACCATTCTCCACTTCCCCACAGGGAAAAATTGCTTTCATCAAATGTCAGAGTAGGTACCTATTAAATATAATGTAAATAGGTGCTGGAAAATCATATTTGCTATGTCTCATCTAGGAATATTTGCTATATCTCAATAAGAGAATGTAGCAAAAAAATACTTGTAATGCATCATATGACTGACAGCATAGTTAAACAGCAAAGGAAAGTGACAAGTGGTGATTTGAGAAAGTAATAATGACACAACTTTTGTTGATGATGTGGTTAGGGGGGCTTACTAGGGTGGAAAATTCAAGTAATGTCATCCGCGATAACTAGATTAAACAAAACAAACTGAACAATAGGGTAAAATATTAACTCAACCTCAACTAGCCTTGATCCCAAGCAAGTTGAGTTCAATTATGTGAATCATTTTCCTCTATCCAGTTGTGTTAGGAGTTAAACAATTTGTCAACTGTTGTAAGATTACCAATAAAACATTTACCAACTTAGATTATCCATTTTCTTGTTTACCTCTCCCTTTCCTTGCCAATACTACTTCAATCCAACTAACCATCCAAACCATCTTATGCTACACTTCCTTTTTTTTCTTTTGATGAGTGTCTCCCACACCTTCCCACACATACACTCATTTCTTATTTGGTTCTTTCCTATGTTTCCTCACATCTATCTTAATATTCCTGTCTCACTATGCTCATTTAGTTAACATTGCTGCCTTTTCACAGCCAAACAGTTGCTCACATAAAGAATGACTGGACTGATTGAGTAATTTAAATTTATCCTTCAATCGCGCAGCACTCTACCTGCGCTGCTCCATTTCAAAACACCTTGACTTGACTCTATGGGTAAAAAATTCATTGATGTTCTCTTCCTTTCGTATTACAAAATGTGAATCTTTTAAAATATTCAACTGCTAGATCTACTCCATCCAAACTTACAACTCCTCTTCCACTGAAGAAATTCTAAAGCTGCAAATGATACTTTTCATTTTGGTCCTGCTCAGCCTGAAGCTTTCAGACTCTTGGCAGTCCATAGATTTACTTCAAGTTTTCCCAACTCTAGCTGCAGCTGATGTAACTAATCCCAACTCTAGAATAACATCTTCAATATTTTTTATTAGCTCACCAGTGACCATAATAAAAGAAAAAAGAAGAAGAAGAAGAAAGGAATGAGAGACTCAAAACTGATATTCGGTGTCATACCCAACAATCCTCACTTCTCAACCATCCCTCCATAAACTAAAAACAAAAAGTTGTTACATACATACTAATAGCACATCATAGTAAACGAATGCCTAACAAACATCTATAAGAACCAACAAGAACATATGCGTGACATTTGAAACTTCATTCCTCTTCTTAGAAAATTCCTCAACAAGTACATACAAGTTAGGTAACTTGCATCAACGTTAGCAGAAGTGAAGTGTTTACCTCAAGAAGTAAAAGGCCTATGACACCAAGCACAAGGCCTGAAGCTCCAACGATCCCAATGGACTCACCAAATAACAAGTTAGCAAGTATAGCCACTGTCAGAGGTTGCGAGTCGATTATGACCTGCAGTATGAAAAAAAAAAATCCACAAATGACACTCCTTTTGTTCTGGAGCAAGAAGTATGAAATGCATTGAAGAAATGAACTTTGCTTATTTGCAGCAAAAAAAAAAAACAAAAACGATTTCTTATTTTTGAAAGATGAAATATTTTCTTATATTAGAACAATGTTCCTCTTTGGGAATTCAATTCAATAAAAACATTTTGAGTGATCAAAATTGTAAAAATTCTTGCAAATTGAAATATGAAACAAAAAGAGATTAATCAAATAACAAGGCAAAATAGAAAAGAAACGTACACTACCCAAACCAGCAGAAGTCCTCTGCAATCCTTGAGCAAGAAACCCCTGTTGCAGTTACAATTAATTACGTAATTATTAAGAAAGAAAGAAAGAATGAAAGAGGATTCGTGAGTGAAGACCTGAAAACAGGAGGCATCAACAAGGGCAAAGAGAGTGATGGTGAGCCAAGCAGTGAGTCCAGAAGGCAGAGGCCTCCCTTTGAATCCAGCAAAGGCAACCAAAAGCAAGCCAGCTGGAATGAGGCGAAAGGAAGAGACAAAGAAAGGGCCAGTGAGGGGCAAAACCTCCTTCATTGCCACCATAGAAGTGCCCCAAAAGAAGAAGGGAGAGACCAGCACTGCAGTCTCCGTTATCGTTTCAATTAAGCTTTCAGTTGCTGTTTCTCCCTTTTCTGTTGACGACAATTGGATGAGTGGAGCGTCGAGGTTGGGTTCGGATACAAGGCACTCCGAGTCAAGGCCTGTCCCCACGCAATCAAGATCACCACCATCATCTACAGGTTGTGATGATGATGATTCGAATTCCAATTCAGCCTTTCTACTACTGCTTGTGGAGCACTTGGAAATGAAGTTGGCATGTCTGCTTCTGCTTCTTTGACAAGTAGTAGTAATAGTAGAAGAAGAAGAAGAAGAAGGTGAGAATGGAAAACTGAGAGCATGATTTGGAGACGCACGCTGTGAAAGATGAGGAAATTTAAGGGGATAATCATAAGAGAAATGAGGATGAGATAAGGAAAGAGAAGCAGAGGCAGAGGCAGAGGCAGAGGCAGTAGGGAGGAGGATAGAGCAGTTGGTCAAAGAAGATGCAGAAAACAAGCTCAAGCTTCCCTCCATCTCCTTCCTAAATCCAAATCCTACCTCACAGATATTATCGCTGCTTCAGTAGAGATTAGAGAAGGCTAGAAAACGAGGCAGCCAGTGATGAACTAAGCACCTACACGTGACATTGAGGCCTCCAATAAGTGGATTATTTGACAACTTCGGCCCGATTTCTCCTAGCCCTCACCATCCATCTATCGAAATCATGCAAATAAGCTTCAGGCCCATTAAAAAGTCCAATTTCAAAAATGGCTCCCCTTCTATCGCGAGCAACGAGCTTCAAGCCCATAAATCAGCCCAAATGTTAAAAAAAAAAAAACTAAGCAGCTGACTTGTATATTATAATACTAAATTAATTAAGATCAGAAATTGGAGCATGAATTCTGAAGATAAATTTTGGTGGGAATTGGAAACAAAGGCAGATACATAAACAGAGAGATGGATCCAAAGTCGAAAACCAGCCTATGAATATATACCTCAACTGGCAGTAAAGCTACCCTCCCCCATAATATCTCGTGTGTGTTCGAGTCTCTCTTTTGTAATAGAAAAAAGAAGAAGAAGAAATTAAGACCACATGACGAGAATTATTCCAGTAATACTTCAACTCCTGCAATGAATTCAGAGAGGAGAACTTCATAGCGAAAGTGGACTACTAATTGCACATGACCAAGAAACACAAAAAGTGGCGCAGATGCCTCTGCGGCATGCACTTCCCAATGATCATAACAATTATTGAGCAAAAATAAAAGGAATCTGATGATCAATCGATCCAGTTTCAATTTAAAAAATGGATTTGACTAATTGCTAGCCTATCAATTTTGTCCATTGTAATTAACCAAGATGCTCATCCACATCATGCTATGCAATGTATCCATCGATCTAGCTATAAATTGACTAGGCTTTCTCTTCGATTCTACGTCGCTTCAGGTCTGATCAGCTGGAAATTAACTAGCTTCTAGAATATCATAAACATAATCAGCACAGTACTAGTGTGTGTCAACCATGACCACTATCACTTCAGTTTTGTCCCTCTTGTTCTTTCTTTACTTTCTTATTGCCAAGTCTCATGCAGACAACATTGGAGCTGCCACACCACCACCACCACCACTATCGCCAGTGTCACCTCCAGATGGTTCTGTGGAGTTCCCTGAGTCAGTCTACTGCAATCAGTTTAATTCAAAATGCTTTGGCCAAATCATTTCCTGCCCCTCCCAGTGCCCTACATTCAAGCCCTATGACCCCAAGAATAAAGGCTGTTTTGCAGATTGTAACTCCAAAAAATGTGAAGCCATTTGCAGAAGTAAGTACTTAATATATTCCTAATCCTAACTAGCTTTCTTTGGTCATATATATTTTAATTAATTTCTCATGACTTCACTCGCTAAAGTAATGAGCATTCATCAATTTATACTATAATTCTTAACTTAATTTGTCATATATTAAAATATTAATGGTATATCTTGTTGCAGCTCGCAGGCCAAACTGTAATGGTATAGGTGCAGCCTGTTATGATCCAAGGTTTGTTGGAGGAGATGGTGTCATGTTCTACTTCCACGGCAAGACAAACGAGCATTTTAGCTTAGTATCTGACTCTAATCTTCAAATAAATGCTCGATTCATTGGACGCCGACCTTCTGGAAGATCCCGTGACAACACATGGATTCAAGCCTTAGGTCTCATGTTCGACTTTCACTCGTTCACTCTAGCAGCAAACAAGGTGGCACAATGGGACGACCAAGTCGACCAACTCCTCTTCACCTATGATGGCACACCATTCAACATTCCTCAAGGTCACCTCTCTACTTGGACTAGTCCTGACCTAAATAATATTGTGGTGGAGAGGACAACAAAGTACAATAGCGTTACAGTTACATTGCGCAATGTTGTTGAGATATCTGTGAAAATTGTTCCCATAACCAAGGAAGACGACCGCATACACAAGTATGAAATACCATCTGATGATTGTTTTGCACATTTGGAGGTGCAATTCAAGTTTTTCAATCTGTCAGAGAAGGTGGAAGGTGTCTTAGGGCAGACGTATCGTCCGGATTTCGAGAATCCAGTGAAGAGAGGGGTTCCAATGCCAATCATGGGCGGGGAGAACAAGTACAAGACCTCTTCTCTTGTATCAGCAGATTGTAACTTGTGCATTTTCTCACCATCCTCGAAACCTCAATATGCAGCTAAACTATTAGCATTGAATACCGATTCCACTTTGGATTGCACTAGCAACACAGGTAATGGCCATGGATCAGTGGTTTTTTGTCGTCGGTAGAGTCTAGGGTTCATCCATTAGTATGTATGTGCTGCGATTTGAGTTGTTTTTCTGAATGCATGGTGGCGATTTGCTACCATCTTTTTAAATAACGCTAAATATTAAAAAAAGATATTGTTAGAAGTTTTTTTAAAAAATACACATAAATCATTGAATCATAATAAAATGAAATTCACTTGCAAGTCCTTGAAATAATTCATGTGCATTCTTAAGAAAACAAAAATCATTATCGCATCCTTTCCTAATGCTTAACATTAGTATCTTAGAATAAAATTAGCATATATACGAGCCATGATGCACGCATTCATAATTAATTACTTGATAAAATAAATAAATAAAACTCAAGGGCGCCTGAGATGAAAATAGGCTCGTATAACAAGGATCAAAAGCGAGTTTTTTTTTTTTCTTCTTCTTGTTGTGAGACAATGCATGACTATAACATTGAAATGTCTTTGAAATAAAGGACCATGTAGTTCTGCCCCTGATATCGATTGACATTCCGAGTATGAAATGAGATCAATGTGACGGAAGGCATGAGAGATCGATGATGGAGGCCTGGTCTTCGGAATGATAATTAGTCAACAAGGTTTAATTACGTGTATTATATATATAAAAACAATATTGTCGTTGTCGTCATCACCATCACCATCACCATCAGATTACCTAACCTGCAAAAGTAACAAGCAACCTGCAGGGCGTAGTCTTTGATTTGATTGATTAATTAATTACACGGAAATATAATCTTTCCATGACCAGTGAATGGAAGTTTCTACTTGAAATGGATCCTAGCATGTTGGCCCAGTCCGGAAGTATCATCTGCAATCGCATGTGATACCTCCTGGATTGATGATGATTTCACTCGTTTGTATTAGACAAATATTATATGTACTCCCACCACAATATTATACATTAATTAACTAATCCTCAAATAATATGTGATCTGATCTATCTTTCCTAATTTAATTAATTATGGTTTAGGGTTTAGGTCTTCGATATTCTATTGTAATCAAGCGCTATATATAATGAATATATATATGTTTGAGTGTGAGGTTTCTTTTGTTGACTTGGGATGCCATTCTTTTTTTACTACAGAAAGCGGATACACACCAAGTCTATATATGTTCACAAGGAGCCACTTTATGGTTATTATTGTTGTCTCTATTCTATTAAAAAAAAAAAGAAAAAAAAAAGAAGTAGAGGAAATTAGCTTTTGTGATGTGTGTGAAGGAATGCTTCGGTATGATCTTAATAAATGAAGGTTCCAATACAATTCAAAAGAAAAAAAAAAGTCAGGAAAGACTCAAACAACACGGTGTTGAATTCTGGATACATAAAGAGAGAAGACTAGTCAGGCATGTGATCGGTGCTCATCTCCTGAGTACCCCAAGAAAAACCTGCAGCTTGAACATTAATTAACACAGGGGCTTCCTAATTTGCCCTGACCTCTCTATGTACCAAGATAAAGTCAAAGAAGGGCAGCTTCAATGTTAACCAAATATCTAACTAACTTGTTCTCTATATCTACCTTCCAAATCTGTGAACAATCCACCCATCGATCCATAGACCGACCGATAATATGGCAGATCATCAGAAAGTTTATCCTCTCAATACGAGTAGCACCCATGACGATCAACCATTAGATGTCGAGGCACCACAGACTCCCAGGGTTCCATTAGTGCCCCGGGGCTCCTCCAAGTCTGATCAAGGTGATCCAGCTGCACATATTCATGGCCACCATTATCCCCCTTTTCAGCGTACAATTCCGGTCACTCACACTAAACCACCCAAGAAGAGAAGAAGCTGTTGTTGCAGATTCTTGTGCTGGACGCTCTCTCTTCTCTTGCTCCTCATTCTTGTCATTGGAGCTGTTGCTGGAATTCTGTACCTTGTCTTCCAACCCAAACTCCCCAAGTTCTCCATCGACACGTTGCAAATTACCCGATTCAATCTCACTAACAATTCAAGCTTATCTGCCACCTTCAATGTCACCATCACTGCTAGGAATCCTAACAAGAAAGTGGGCGTCTACTACGAGGGTGGGAGCCATATAAGCGTGTGGTATACAGGCACAAATCTATGTCAAGGGTCGTTACCAAAATTCTACCAGGGTCACAGGAACACCACCGTGCTTAATGTGTTATTATCAGGACAAACAGATGATGGCAATACTTTGCTCACTTCATTGCAACAGCAACAACTGCAGACTGGAATCATTCCTTTGAACCTCAGGGTGGACCAGCCTGTGAGAATCAAGCTTGGCAAGCTGAAGCTCATGAAGGTGAAGTTCAGGGTCAGATGCAGGCTAGATATCGACAGCTTAGCTGCCAATAACGCCATTAATATTAGAAATAGTAGCTGTAAGTTTAGGTTTAGGCTATAAATTAATTAACTTTATTATTTCATATTTATATTATCTTTTGATCGTGTATCATGCCCGTATATATGGGCCATTGATCAAAAAGCAGGATTTTTCCTAGCTAATTTCCCCGCTTCTCGTTAAAGACTGGAGAATTATATTTTTATATGATTTTTTCCTCCATGTCTTTGTATCGCTATGTATTATTTCGAGTGCTGTATTTAATCTTAATATATAAGATTTTTACATTAATTTGTAGTTTAATACTGTCCAACTTAAGTTTTTTTTCAATTATTTTTTTCTCACTTAAATTTGAGAAACACCTTAATTAGAATTTACCATCTGATGGTTAATAAAAATAGTTGATCATGCGGTGCAGAAAATACTGATATACATAATTAATTGAAAAAAAATCTAAATTCAATACCAATGCAAAGAGAAATGGGAACGCATATAGTTAAGATATGGCTGGTGAAATCATAGGCCACGATAGTATCTATATTAATAATTAATGAGAATTCTTGATCTTTTTCAATACCTCTCAATTTAAAAAAAGGATTTGAATTGCTAACTTCGCTGATCATTGATAGGATCATTTTCTTATGTTTTGTAATTAAAAGAATTTATAAAATGAATTGTTATTTACAACTAGCTAGATTAATCTAAATAATTTGAAATTTGGTTTTTCATTAATTATATATATCTTATAATGAATAATTTCAACAAAAAAAGAGATATTTAATTATCACAAAAATGATGTGATATTTTAACTCATTTATCTATATATATAACTTTTAATATTTGAGGTTTTTTTCTTCTTCTCAAATTAGTGTCTAAAAAGGATCTATTTCTAACCTTATATATCAAAATAAGGTGTTTTTTTTTTTTTTGTCACGCAAGCATTAATTGAAGTAGGTAGTTATTAATTACGATATCATAGAAGAGGTTAGTT
>Ga0307517_10010235_pt1 | contig 13159 bp, 5 predicted proteins | sample 23_EM_MG_FD_194515 | JGI IMG/M metagenome (GOLD analysis project Ga0307517, IMG submission 194515) | Populus trichocarpa ectomycorrhiza microbial communities from riparian zone in the Pacific Northwest, United States - 23_EM | ecosystem: Host-associated > Plants > Roots > Unclassified | place...
CTTCTCTCTCATGTTAATGTTAATGTTATTGTTATTTGTAGTAGTAGTAGTAGAAGCAACAATATTGTTATCACTACAACAACAACAACTACTACTATTATTATCAACACTAATTTTGTTGTTGTTGTTGTTGTTGTCACCACCACCATTACTAATTTAGTTGTTGTTGTTGTTATCAATAATAATATTATTTTTATAATTATCATCATCATTATCATCATCATCATTATTACTATTATTATCAATAATATCATCATCATCATCATCATTAATATTACCATGATTATTATTATTATCATTATTATTATTGAGAAAATAAAAATCATGAACTTTATTTTAAGGATAGAATTGAAAATTATGAAAATTTTGACAAGAAAGCTAAGAAAAACAATGAAAAATCAAAAGAAAAGGGACTAAATTGAAATCATTATTATCATTGAAAAAACAAAAATCATAAACTTGATTTAAATGATAAAATTGAAAGCTATAAAAACTTTGACAAAAGGACAAAAGAAAAAAAAAATTAAAAGTAGAAGGACTGAATCAAAATACCTTATATATACAAATTAAACACCAATGGTTAAATTGAAAATAAACAAAACTTTAACAAAAGAGAAAATAACTAAAAACACTAATTACAACTAAAAGGTATGGATATGAAATAACTATAACTATAACAATGAAAATTATAGTGTATTTATCGGGGTAAAAGAAAGAAATGAATGAAGAAAAAAAAAAGAAAGAGTCACTAGGAATGTTGGAAACCTATTATGAGAATATGTGCCGCCTATAATAAAAGAGGAGACAACGAGGAATAAACTAAGACAACAAAAGCTCATTTTTGAATGTTGGAAATCGTTGCATGCGCCGTTCAAAGTGTGTGGCGATTCCAACGCGTTGGGGGGTGCTCTTTTGCATGCGCCAACAACTTTTTAAATATAAGATTATTATTTTAATGGTAAATTATGTTATTAACCTCAAGCAAACCTATAATTAACCAAAAAAAAAAACCTAAATACCCTTGACTACAATGAATTCAATATTTTGCATGCAAGGGCATATGTGTAATTCTACTATTTATGAAGAAACAAAAATACTTAAATGCCCCTACCTGAGACCACTTGTTTTTGTGCTCTTGGGGGTATTTTAGTTATTTTATTGTTTATTAAAACATTCATTAGACAAAAATATTCCCAAAAAAATCAATAATGACTATTACTCCTTGTAAAAATACTAAAATTACCCTAATCCAAAGGCATGCATTTTTTGATAGGAATGACAAAATAGTCATTACATTGTAGTGGTGAATAATAAAATATAAGAGGGGTTATAATGAATCTTCCTTTTGTTTTAGTTGTTTATATAATATACAATTTGATCCCAAAAAGTCAAGTTATTTAACCTAAACGGGTTCATGATCCGTTTGGCAAGTTTGGTAATTTGAGCTGAGTCAACCCATGTCAATAAAAAATGATGTCTTTTCAATTTATTTTAAGAAATAAAAAATTATGGCTTGAAATTTTTTGTTGTCAAATCGATCTCAAAAGAGACAATTGAGTTGTGTTTGACCTGTTTGATTAAGTGGGTCACATTATGTGATTGAATTGAAGGGTTGAATAGAAGCAATCCTCACTTGTTATGATTGTAAAATTTAATATCAGAGAGTGTGGGGTAGAAATGACCAATAATGGAGCAATAGATATAGACCTTTTTATGGTGGATAGTGAAGGGAGGAGAAAAGAGTGAGGGTGGTGACTAGTTTTATTTTAATGTAATGAAAAAGTTGTTATATTTAATATAAAAGCTTTTTAGTCATTAAATATAATATAATGACAATCTTGTAAATGATATGATATTTTTTATTGTTTTTTTTATGTGTTATGAACTTATAAACTCGAAGATATAAACAGTAATTTATGAAAAAATGGAGGTAAAGTGAAAAATAATAATTAAACTACAAGATGTAAAGTCTAATTTACCCTTTAAAGTTTTCCTTTTTTTAGAAAATAAAAAACGCCTATATATTTTTCTTTTTTACACTAAAATTGACATCTAATCCGACCTGTAATAGAGCATGAGTACTTAACTAGTAGCATTTGTGTTCAAATGATTGAGAATATTTTATTAGACTAGTTGTTTGAGAGGGGCTACTGATATTTATGTTCATATGACAATGAAGATTTTATCAAACTAGTTGTCCAAGAGGGGCTAGTTGCATTTGTGTTTAGATGACCGGGGTGATTTATTAAACTAGCTGATCGAAAATATGCTAGTGATATTTGTGTTCAAATAACTAAGAAAATCTTATTAGACTAATTAAGTGGAAGGGCTAGTGGCATCAATATGTCTAATTGCCGGGAAAACTAAGCTTGCCTTAGAGTTAAATATATGTATAAATTATATGTGGATTGAAAATAGTGTAGTTGAAATTATTCATAGAGCTAGATTAATGAGTTAAATAGCTATTTTTAAATACACACACGTTTTACTTATAAAGTTATTGTATTATAATCTAATGTGATGGAATAAAGTAATTGTGAGGTCCTTGTCATTCCAGAGTCGACCTATTAATTCTTATAATGCCACTTTTTGTTATTGAATTTAATATTATAATTTAAATATATTAAACTGATATGTATCGTAATTTGAGGTATTCCATGTTGAACTTTTAATCATGTTTTATGAAGCATCATATTTATATTTTGTAACCCTTTGTTAATTTTGTGTATCCATATTGAATTTTATATTATTTAAGATAAGATCCTAAAAATTACCATATTCTAAATTTTAATTTTCATTAATCATTTAATAAAGTAAACTATATAAATTCATGTGAAAATTATCTCTTAATCACACTGTTCAGATTTCATGAAAAAATACATGTATGTTATCCTTGAGTTGTGTTGATGAGAGAAATGTTCATGATGATTAGACTTGACTATGATATTGATTTATGAGATAAAAAAAATTGTCGATAACTTGGTGTGTTCCTAATATAAGGGAAACTCTACCGAAATCTTGGTAGGGTGCACAAAAAGAAATTCACCCTTGAGTTTTTGAATTACTTAAAAGGTCGTTATCATAGAAAGTAGATTTTTTTTTTAAATTCAAGGTTGTTACATCAACCCTTTTTTTTTTCTTTTATCCCTTAATCTTTTCTTAATTTGATCATTTCACATTTATTTATTTTTAGATTGAACTTGATATTTTTTTTTTTTTGGTTTTGTTACTTAGCCATGGGGATCCCATAATATCGGGAAAGAAATCTAACACGTTTGATGCTCAGTTTTGCAAATCAAATATGATTTTATTGATCCAAAACAATAAAGGCTTGAAGAATCCAATTTGGAAAAAATGTCTTAGGGATTGAAAAAGACAAAAAGGATAACTTGGTCGGCGTGTGCATTGCACTTGTTAGCATGTGGAAAGAGGTCATCGTGTGCGGTTTCTTCCAGCAGCTATCCAGCACCATCCTCGGATGTGTTAGAACCATTGAGGTGACACCTTCTTGGTGATAGGGTTCGTGTTTATAGAGGTGCAATGGTGATGCTCTAATGCCCTTTTATGTCTTCTCCCATCTCTTTTCTCTCTTATCTCCTTAGATATCATGTTGGTCTGCCAAAGTTGAAAGGTTTCTTGTTATTTTGTTTTGGTATCAGATTTAATTTTCATTCTTATGATTGTTGTTTGTTTTTTTTTTATCATTTTTTAAATTGATTTTGTTTTTCAATTTTGTTCCTTGTCATTTTGTTTCATTTAATTTTTATATCAAATTTGATAATTATTCTTTTGATTGTCATTTGTTTTGTTTTGGATCATTTTCTTAATTGAATTTTGTTTTTAATTTCTTCCCTTAACATTTTGTTTCATTTTATTTTTATATCGGATTTGGTTCTTATTTTTTTTATTGCTATTTTTTTATTTTGGATCTTTTTTAATTGATTTTTTTTCAATTTTATCCCTCACCATTTGGTTGATTGAGAATTTAGCTTTGTGAGTTTTTTGGATTTGCCTTCCATGGGATAATCTCGGCCCCATGATCGAGGTCATGAGTTTGGAAGATTAGTATAAGTTGACTTTGGTTTTTTTTTGTTACTTTTTAAAATTGATTTTTTTTTCAATTTTATCTTTTAACATTGAGTTTGTCTAAGATTAAGTTTCGTTGTTCGTTTCACATTCCTCTCTGTAGACTTATCTCAGTCTCATTCCCTGAGTTGTAGGCTTGTCAGGTTAACCCAAGTTGACTTGAGTTTTTTTTTTATGTTATTTGTTTTTTTTTTTAATTTCATCCTTCAACATTGAGTGAGTGAGTTTGAAAATTAAGCTTTGTGGTTTTATTCGATTTGCTTTCTACAAGGTTATTCTATTCTCACGACAGGTCGTGGATTTGGCTAGCTGATTCAGGACAAGTTTTTAGTTCTTTTTTGAAATTGATTTTTTTTTCAATATTATCCTTCAACATTTGATTTGATGAGAATTAAGTTTTAGAATTTGTTTTTCTATAGGGTTATTCCATTCTCATTTAATTTTTTCTTTTGTCATCAAATAGGATCATATAGACCTTTTAAAAATATTGGGGGAATATCTTTCCATGATATTGACAATCGTTTATTTTCTTCAATTAATCATTGAAATTTTTTTTGTTTAGTTCAGTTTATTTTCTATTTTTTCTATTTTTTCAATCATATTATTGATTTAATCGAGTTTATTTAATCCAGACGAGTCAATTATCTGAGTCTAATATTTTTTATTTATTTATTTAAAAACACTAGTATTGTCTACTCATTTTTTTCGGTTAAAATTGTTGTTGAAAATAATATTGATAATAAAATGATTAAACAAACATGTAGAATTTTCATTGTTAAGTATGGTTAGTTTGGTCATTAAAATTAACAAGAGTAATAAAAAGTTTGATGTTGCAAGGGAAATCACATGAAACATAGGTAAAAACATTTATTTATTATGGTAGTAATTATTTTTTAAAATTTTATTTTTAACATCAGAATATCAAAACTATCAGAAAATGCAAAAAAATAATTTGAAGCAAAGAAAATAAAATTTTTTTAAAATATTTTTAAAACACAAAAATAAATAGACTTGAAATTGTTTCACCAATAACCAATATCAGACCTTAGTTGTTGGTGGGCCCCATGTTTAGCATCACAATTTTTTAACTTTACCAAAACATATTATGAAGTTTACAGTTAAAATCATGTTTTGTAATTTTTAAATTTTTTTTCTTGAAATTAATTTTTTTAAATTTTTTTAAATCGCTTTAATATAATAATATAAAAAATAATTTTAAAAAATAAAAATAACCATCACACGACACAAGTGCAAATTCATTTCCGTGGTCTGCTCTGAAACATTTCAAATTCTTCTCCCCCAACTTTGGTTTGAACTCTCTCTGTTTTTTGACTTTTTTTTCATACCTAAGGATATTGAACCAGCTTTTATACACCAAGATTAATTTCACTCTCTGGTTTAGACATTCGTGCTCTTGGAACGCAATGTGTCATCACTCAGGCCATGCGCTCCATCTCCCACAGACATGATGTCCTTGGCAGTTTACCATGTTTATGTATCATTTGAGGAGGATGGTAAGAACCCATAAAAGGTTACTGAAGAATCAGTCATCATTTGCCTGTTCAGGTCTCCTGTCATTTGTCTTTAATAAATGTTGCGGTCTCCCATCCACTACATCAAATTAATCTTAAAAGTGCAAGGAATAAACGCGAACAAGACAAAAATAATCATTTAACTACAACCATTTCGAAGCATTCAGGCAACATCAGTCCAGCTCAGTCTTGCACAATTCCCCTCTGCCATTTATGAACTAAAGCCTTAATAATCCCCCTCCTAGATAAATATACGCATATGAAACATGGAAATGAAGCAGCAAAAATTGCATTTGTTCTTTGCGTCCCCTCCCCTCTCACTTCTGCCCATCAACTTCAACCGGCTCAACCACCTCTGCTTCTAATGTTTCTGGGATACCTGGTTGAGAAGATACAGGATGCTGAATCTCAGGAGGACTTGACCATTTCCCTGATAGCGCCATACCCATCATCTCATAAATCTTCCCACCCAGCTGTGCTGGATCCTCAGGCTGCATGGATTAAAATCTAAGTCAGAGAACAGCCAGAAACTATAGTTCGAATGCAAAGGTCGTTGAGAAACGAGTCAAATTGTTTAGGGTCACCTTGATTGCTTGAACAGGTAAAAATAATTAAACATGTAGTTCCATAGGCCACACCAAGAAGTACAATTACAAGTTGGCAAATTATATTCTCCAAATGAGACACAACGGCAAGGTTAAATGTAATTTTATATATGTATAATTAAGAAAACAACAAAAATGCTCACAGTATATCCACTGGAAACCAAAGCTGCATCGTAAAGGAGATCTACAGCTCTTAGGGCATCTTCATCATCCTGGTTGCTCCTGCATGCAGCCTACAGGGAATAAAAAAGGGGGATAAAAGTAAGTGCGAGTCACTGGAGTCACGAAGACTCAAATGAAAAACAGAGAGATGGATGGGAATGTCCTTGTACAGTTAAGTTCTTAATTATTTCATGTTCAGGATTGATCTCAAACACCCTTCTGCCTCTCATGAACTCCAAGCTGGACATATCACCAACTGTTTGTGACTTCATTAGCCTACGGTAAAATAAGATTTATAGGTTAAACAAGCACGCAGCAGAGGGGTGGGGATGCTTGACATATAAATCACCGGCACAAGCAACACAGGAGCACTTTACCTCTCCATGTTCGCGGACCAACCAAATTTCCCAGACACAAGGACACAGGGTGACGAGCTCAAGCGATTTGATATTTGTACACTGGCAACTTTGTCACCCAAGCGCTTCTTAATCCAATCACAAGTTTGGCCAAACTCCTGCTTCATGTTCTTCTCTTTCTCCTCGTTCTTGTCACCTGAAAAGGTCAAATAACTTAAATCTACATCCAAGTTGAAACCAATAAGCACCAATGGATCGTTCTCTTCAACTTTCCCCACAAAGTTATTCCAGTCGATATCACAATTGAGAAAGCTTGAGTAAAATTAAGATCAGAGCTAACCACTAGCCATAACCTTCATAGAACCGTATGATTATGGTAATTGAGCCTAAAACAACAATCAAATCTTCAAGATTTTCTTCAGATAGTCACTCCAATACAAGATGTTTATTCCAAAAGAAATAAAGCCTACAAAAGAAGAATAAACATAACAAACAACCACGCCTTATCTCAAAAACTAACCTAAATCCAAGTCTTCCTTGGTGATGTCAACAAAATTTTTCTCCTTGTATGATTTCAGGTTCTGGATGGCAATTTCATCAATGGGATCAACCAAGAACAGCACCTATAGAAATAACACCGAGAGAGAATTCATATGATTGTTCATGATATATCACAGAACATTAACTAAAATGTTGTGGAATTGTTTTTTCAAGTGAGATACATACTTCAAGATCCTTCTCAAGGAGTCTCTCTAAGAAAGGCGTGTTCCTAGCGCTGGTTACACTGTCAGAAGCTATGTAATAGATATCCTTCTGCTCAGGTTTCATGTTTTCCACGTACTCATCCAAGCTAATCATCTCCTGCTCACTCTGGGAAGAAAAAAATCGGAGCAGTGGTGCAATACGCTTGTGGTTTTCACGATCCTCAATGCAACCCAATTTTAAGTGTTTGCCAAAGTTATCCCAGAACTTCTCATAATCCTACAACAAAAGCAAGATGGTTTATTTAAAAAAATGAAAAGCACTCAAGCAAGAGATATCATTGATGATGGAAAAGGAAACAGGTGATTTCATGAAGGCTTCCCAAAAAAACCTGTACAATCCAGAGAATTAGAGAGAGAGAAGGAAGGCATCAGAAATACCAAGAGAATTTGTGGAACAAAATTCAATGGAGGACAAAACATAAAGGCTTCCCAAAAAAAACCCATAGATATCTAAATTCACACTTAAGCAATGTGCAGAATTATTTTGACATCCTGTGATATGAGCTTTCATTGAAGATGTAAAAGGAAACAAGTAATTTCATAAGAAATAGCATACTTCTCTATTCTCACTCATGGAAATGCCCAAAATCATGTCAAATGCCTTTCGAACCAAGCGTTTCCTCATAATCCGCACCTTCAAGAATGCCAGAAAAGAAAATTAAAATGACACATTCAGATTAAATTAATTCCACAACCTCAAAGGTTTTGGAAAAAACAAATAAATGTTGACTGTTCATACAATGCGACTTTCTTGAAGAATCTCGCGAGAAACATTGAGGGGGAGGTCATTGGAGTCCACAACACCTTTCACGAAGCTTAGATATCGTGGGAACTAATCAAGCAAAAAATAAAAAAAGTGAGCCAGCATAAAATATGAAGAATGAGTATGACAGTTTCCATATAGTACAAATCTGTTTAGGAGGTGGGAGTCAAAGGAAGGGAAGGATGACATTCTCTAACCAGTTCTCCATCAAAATCATCTGAAATGAAGACCCTTTTTACATAGAGCCTGATATTTTTTGTTTTGGGATTGACTATGTCATCCTTTCCTGTGGAAGCAATGGCTGGCACATAAAGTATGGACCTGAACTCCACCTCACCCTGCAAGAGCAACCTTCACCAGCTTAGCAAGAAATGAAAAGAGGCAAATGAGAAAAGAACCCAGTTAAGACTTCAGAGTTCAACATTTAGAGAACAATAAAAAATTGCACAGCATGTTAGAGGACAGGGACATAACACATGTACTTTTCCTTGCCTGACAAGTTTAAGTTACCCACTTTTCATTGGCCTTGACCTTTAGATAACTATCATCCAATTTTAGAAGCATATATCCAATCATGTATTTTAATTGTAGAAAAGAATATAATCATTATCACATCCAGAATGAGAATTGTTGTTACCTCAGTTGTGAAATGAGAAGACGCTAAAGGCTCCAAGTATTCATTAAAGGTTTTCTTGTAAAACTCATTGTAATCTTCTGTAGAAACTTCTTTAGGGTTCCGAAGCTGCACATGTCGAGAGAATTTATCAAACCTTTTCCTATATGTTAGCATTAATCAACATCCAAATATACCAATCTTTACCCACCCATATTGGTTGGGTCTCATTAGTAAGTTCCCAGTCCCAGTATTTCTCAACAACAGTTTTTGTTTTCTTCTTCTTCTTCTGTCACAAGAAACAGCAAATGAATAATAAAAAGAGCTACTGGATTAAATTTTGAAGAACCATGAAATGATAACAAAGTTATGCTTCATACCTCAGTGGTATCGTCTTGTTCATCCTTTTTGGCCTCAGCTGGATCCTCATCAACCTCAACCTTCAACAGAACAAGAAATAATAGATAAATGTGCAAAATTAGACTAGTTGCTATGATCTTTGAGAGTATTAATGAGAACAGAAAATTAAAGTAACTGAGAAAACTGACCTCTTTAGTGTATCCTTTCTCCTGCCAGGTGTATATTGGGAATGAAACAAACTGTGAGTAGTTTTTCACAAGCTTCTGGATCCGTTCTGGATGTGCAAAGCCTTTGTCATCACGCTGAAGTAGGGAGAACAAATAAAAAAACATGGTGAGTTTCAAATCTATTCAAGAAAGAGGAAACAAGCTGCTTGAGAAAAAAAGGCTAGACCTTAAGATACAGTGTAAGGCGAGTTCCTCTAGGAATGTGATTTTCTGGGTCTGTGTCCTCTCTTATAGTATATGAGCTTGCATTGGCCTCTCCTTCCCATACATATTGTTTATCAGATCGTGGGCTTTTTGTTGAGACAACAACCTTTCAACAAGGAGAGGTTTATTAGTGAAAACTAGGAAACTCTATATTGATGTAGATAAGATAACAAACATGAAAAATGTCCAAACTTTACATTAAGGTCATACCCGATCTGCCACGAGAAAAGCTGAATAAAAGCCCACACCAAATTGCCCAATTAAATTGTTGTCAGCACCAGCATCCTTGCTATCCTGTTAAGAAAATATGAATTCTTTAAGCACTCAAGCAATCCAGCAAAACACTTGGAATAAAAAATTCAATACAGCTTAAAGAAAATATTAGACCTTCAATGCCTTCAAAAACTTTGCAGTTCCACTTTGTGCGATAGTTCCAAGACAATCAATAAGTTCTTGACGAGTCATACCAATGCCACTATCACTGCAAGAAAGAACCGCATGTTGGAATAGTTGAATCGGATGGAAAATCAATAATTAACAGTTGATGAAGTTCAGAAAGCTTACATGATAGTTATAATCCCATTATCTTTATCAGTTTGAATACGAATGTCAAGATCAGTAGCATCCTTCAAAAGCTCAGAGTCAGTGACACTAAGAAATCGCAGTTTGTCCAAGGCATCACTCGCATTACTGTGAACATAAATTCATAAAGTACAAAATTTAAGCAACAATATATAAATTTCCAAAAGCAAAGAACACAAGACTAATGAGTCTATTGACTGTTTGCATCCATTATTACATAAGCTTCCAAATAGAGAAATGCTTTAATCACTATGCCCTCTCTTGCTTTCCAGGCAAATATAAATATGTAACAGTGCATCAAAGTATTAAGAAAAAGAAAAGGAAAGAAAAAATAACGTGCCTGATAAGCTCCCGAAGAAACACCTCTTTGTTGCTGTATAGACTATTAACAATGAGGTCCATAAGGCGACTAACCTGCCATCAAGTATTAAAAAGAGAGACACATCAGTAAAACCATATTCAGCTCCCGTTCCTTGAATACAAAAATGAAATTCCCCAAAATCTCCATTGATGTACCTCAGCTTGATACTCATATTTTTCACCCACAGATGGAGGGGATGATGACGAATCAGATTCTGCAGCCGTAGACTCGTAACGGGTACCCAAAAAAAAGGTATGCTTCAAGTTCAGCTGCTTGGTTTTATTTGGTATCTCTCTCCCAGTGGTTAAAACCGAGTACCATCTGAATTTGGCCTCACCGTCGACAACCTGCTCATGACTCATAAATAAATATTCCACATTTGACCACAATATCATATAGATACATTTGCTATAAACATAAATTGTCTTAAGGTTAACTGTACAACTTTGTTTTCCTTTATGCCCATTCTATGCCAAAAATAGGAGGAAATTGCATTAACAATATTAAGAATTTATTTAATTAAAAAAATGGCCATTAGACTGGATGCTAAAAATATCTCAAGCAGAACCAATCAACAAAGAAAAGAAAAAAAAAAGGAAACGAAACAGGTATCAAGTCAGTGTAGAAATGGGAAGAGCTTTTTATAAGAGCGTACATAATCGGAGAATGGGACAGCGGTGGCGGCGCTCCCGTAACGAGAGGCAGAGCCAGTGGAGCGGAGGATAGTGGAGACGGAACGCCTCGATAGTCTGTGCATCGTTCGTTCACGGGAGGAAGAAATTGAACGTAAAGCGACCGGAGAAGGAGGGGGAGAGAGAGGTGGAGTAAATGGGCACTGTTTCTAGCGAGTCTCAGACTCCGTGAGTTATGAATGGGTGTTTAGTAGGGTTTATCATGGGGTTTGAGGAAGTTTCTGGAGATCGGTCCCTTTTCTCTTTTTGTTTTTTTTTTTTGCCCTTTTATTTCGCGCAACGCTTTATTAGGTATTTGGTTATTTTTAATAATAATTTTTTTAAAAAAAAGATTATAATTTTTTTTTTTTTTACACATGCTCTATGTGGTTTGAGCAACTGGGGTCGGTTTTCATAGAATAAATCTTAAAACCTAATTCTTATAATTATCTGCACCATGATGCTATTTAGATTAAAAAACATTTAACGTAATAAAAAACATTCAGGCTATAAAAAATTATTTAGCATTGTTATTAGATTGTAAATGAGTTAATTTTAAAACCTTCCAACTTAACCCGTTTAAAATAAAATTATATAAAAATCATTTTAACTTGACTCAATCAACTTAACCGCTTAAAAAACAACTCGACCGACCAGTAAAAAACATCCAAAGTTGAAATTAAAAAAATATATTTATGAAATTGACAAAAAAAACTTCAAACCTAACTCTTTGCCTAGCATGAATTTAAAATTAAACCGTGTGGAAGTTTTCTTGGCGTGACGTAGTCGATTTGGCCTGTCTAAAAAAAATCTGATTGGCCAGTAAAAAATATTTGTGAATGAAATTGATAGAATAAAAAACCTCTCGAACCAATTTCTTACCTAACTCGAGCTTAAAATTAAATTATGCAAGAATTGATCTATTATGATCTAGTCAACTTAGTCGTTTTAAAAATAACTCAAATGACTATTAAAAACAATACAAGGATGAAATTAAAAAAGAAATGAAATTACTAATTTACATATGAAATTAAAAGAAAAAAAACTTTATTATTTATATAAACAGTCAAGTAATTGCATCAAGTTGTTTTAGTTAAGAGAATATGAGAGATTCTTGATTACACAACAAGCACCTAACTTTTCATGTTTTTTGGATAGTTTTTATACTCGAGTGACCTTAACTATTATTATTGGTTGACATATTAAGTTAAGTTAAATTAAAAAAAGATTTTTTCTAGGAAAGTTATTATTTATCAAGACTTTGATTATTATTCATTATAATAGTATAATTATGAAATTGTTCTTAAACAAAAACATCTTTGAACGAGGTATTAGGGGCAAGAAAGTTTTTTCACCATAACACAATTGTTTTTTTATAAATTGAACGAGGTTAGATTAGTAATTTCATCTTTTTTGTAAAGTAAAATTACTAATTTAACTCTAGATTAAAATAATCTAAAGCCTACTACTCGGGGACATTTTTGTATTTTTAATGTTTTAAAATAGTATAATTATTTTGATGCCCTTAAAAACAAAACAAACAAAACTCTCACCAAATGGTTTTTTTTTTCATTTTATATTGGTTTTATTTTAAATTTCAAGAGTACTCGGGGCATTATTATAAATTATATTTATTAAATATAATTTTAAAACAAACCTTTTGGAGAATGCATAACACTAGCGAGCATGTGGACGACCCTAGCGTGAAGGGTTACCCAACCACCAAGCATCGCATTTTAGGGTAGTGTTTGAAAAGACCCGACGCCCCCAACGAAATGGTGCAGCGCGTGCCCCTAACATGCATCGAGTTTAGCATCGACGACCGTTTTTTTTTCCTTTGTCTCTCTCTCTCCACCATGGAATTTCACGTTGG
>Ga0307517_10010236_pt1 | contig 13159 bp, 8 predicted proteins | sample 23_EM_MG_FD_194515 | JGI IMG/M metagenome (GOLD analysis project Ga0307517, IMG submission 194515) | Populus trichocarpa ectomycorrhiza microbial communities from riparian zone in the Pacific Northwest, United States - 23_EM | ecosystem: Host-associated > Plants > Roots > Unclassified | place...
GACCGCGCCGGGATGATCGCGATCCGGACCCGGGTCAACGGCGCCAACGTCGAGCTCGAGATCGAGGACAACGGCTGCGGCATGCCGCCCGCCGTGCTGGACCGGATCTTCGACCCGTTCTTCACCACCAAGGAGATCGGCAAGGGCACCGGACAGGGCCTCGCGATCGCCCGCGCGGTCGTGGTCGAAAAGCACGCAGGCAAGATCAATGTCACCAGCCGTGTCGGACACGGCACGACATTCGCGATCACGCTGCCGGTCCTCGGTCGCGAGGCTGCCGAGGGCGACGACCGCGCGCTGACCGCCGCCGCAAGTTGAGGTCAATCGATGCCGGAAATGGTCGATTCGACCGGACGCGGAGACCGCATGACGATGTTGAAGAAGCGCATTCTGTTCGTCGACGACGAGCCCGCCATTCTCGCCGGCCTGCAGAATCTGCTGTACAAGGACCGCAAGCGCTGGGACATGGTATTCGCGCTCGGAGGCCAGGTCGCGCTCGACGAGATCCGCAAGGCGCCGTTCGATATCGTGGTGTCCGATATGCGAATGCCGGGCATCGATGGTCCGGTGCTGCTCAACCAGATCAAGGATGAGTGGCCCGCGACGGTGAGGATCATGCTGTCGGGCCACGCCGATCGCGAGGCGATCGTGCGCGCGCTTCCGGCGCTTCACCAGCTGCTGAGCAAGCCGTGCGACGCCACCACGCTGCGCAGCGCGATCGAGCGCAGCCTCGACGGCGCCAACATCGAGCGCGACTCCCGGATCAACCGGATCGTCGGGGGTGTCGACAAGCTGCCGACCCCTCCGGACATCTACTTCGATCTATCGCGCGTCATGGCATCACCGACCGCGAGCGTGGCCGACGTCGCGCGGATCGTCACCAGCGATCCGGGGCTCGCGGCCAAGCTGCTCCAGCTCGTCAACTCGTCGTATTTCGGCACCGGCCAGCCGACCACCTCGATCCAGCAGGCCGTGGCGCTGCTCGGCACCGATCGCCTGCGCTACATCGCGCTCACTGCGTCGGTGTTCTCGGCCCAGGAGATCGATCACGAGCCGTCGCTCGCACGCATCCAGCGCGACGCGATGCGGGCAGCGTGGCTGGCGCGCGCGTTCTCCGAGCCGCGGACGCGCGACGAAGCGTTCACCAGCACGCTGCTCCACGACGTCGGACGCGTCGTCCTCGCGATCGGCCGGGGCGAGATGTTCCAGGTGCTCCATCGCCGGCTGACCCGCGGCGAGCCCGAAAACGATGTCGAGCTCGAGCTGTTCGGCGTGAACCACGCCGATGTCGGTGCCCGCCTGCTCGCGATCTGGGGCCTGCCGATGGCGATCGTCGACGTCGTTCAGTTCTATCACGACCCGGGTAGCGCCCCGGAGGCCAGCCGCCGGCTCGCCAGCATCGTCCACGTCGCCGACGCGATGGTCCACAGCACGGGGGCCAAGCCCACGCTCAACCTGCCGTCGCTCGAGCGCGCCGGGTGCGCCCACCTCGTCGACGCCTGGCTGGCAACCCGGGAGCCCACGGTATGACCGTGCCGGCCGCGGCGGCGTCTCCACCGCGCCCTCGGCTGCTGTTCGTGGACGACGAGCCCGCCGTGGTCGAAGCACTGGCCGCGAACCTGCGGCGCACGTTCGATATCGTCACCGCGACCAGCGGCGCCGAGGGGCTCGAGCGCCTGGAAGCCGAATCCGACTTCGCGGTCGTCATGTCCGACATGCGGATGCCGAAGATGGACGGCGCGACGTTCCTCGCGCACGCCCGCGAGACCGCGCCGAACACGGTGCGCATCCTGCTCACCGGCCACTCCGACCTCGACGCGACCATCAAGGCGGTCAATCACGGCCAGATCTTCCGGTTCCTGACCAAGCCGTGCCCGCGCGACACGCTGCGCGCCGCGATCGAGACCGCGGTCGCCCAGCACCGGTTGATCACCGGCGAGCGGGTGCTGCTCGAGCAGACCCTGCGCGGCAGCATGAAGATGCTGTTCGACGTGCTGGCGATCACCAGCCCCGCCGCGTTCGGCCGCGCGAACCACATCAAGACTCGCGTGCTCCAGTTCGCGGTCCAGCTCGGCATTCTCGACTCGTGGCAGCTCGAGATCGCGGCGCTGTCATCGCAGCTCGGCTACATCGTGCTGCCGCACGAGGTGTGCGAGAAGCTCGAGAACAAGCGCCCGCTCACCGAGGCCGAGCAGCACATGGTCGCGCGTGCGCCGGAGATGACCGAGCGCCTGCTCGCCAACATTCCGCGGCTCGAGAACGTGCGCGCGATGCTCGCGCTCCACATCCGGCCGCCGCGCCGCAACATGACCGGCGATTCGGCGACGCAGCTGATCGAGATCGGCGCGCATCTCCTGCGGATCGCGATCGACATCGAGGCGGTCGAGTCCGGCCGCAGCGATCACTCGGTGTCGCCGATCGGCCTGCTGGTCGCCAAGGAGCTGTACGACCCCGAGGTGCTCGACGCGGCCGAGCGGGCGTTTGGCGAGCGCGGACATCGCGCCGCGACCAGGACGGTCAGCCTCAATGACCTGCACGCCGGCATGGTGCTCGCCGAGGACGCCCGGCTGGTGACCGGCACGCTGCTCGTCGCGCGCGGCTACGAGGTCACGGCCAGCTTCATCGAGCGGATCAAGAACTTCCCGCCGGGCGTGTTCTCCGGCGAGCTCAAGGTCAACGTACCGTGACATCGCCGGCGCCGGTCCGCGTGCTGATCGCCGACGCCGAGCCGGCGATCCATCGCAGCGTGGCGACCATGCTGCCGGCGTTCGAGCTGTGCTCGGCGTACGATGCCCCGAGCGCCGTGACCGCGGTCGAGACGGCGCTGGCGCACCACGCGGAGGTCGCGCTCGCCATCGTCGACGTCGCGCTGCCGGGCAGCACCGGGTTCGACACGCTCGAGCGGATCTGGAAGATCGCACCCGACACCCAGGGCGTGCTGAGCACCACCACCGCCCTCGACCACCGCGACGTCGCGGCCCGGCTCGTCGACACCGACGCGGTCCTGATCATCCGCAAGCCATTCTTGCCGGTGGAGATCGCCCAGGCGGCGCACATCCTGACCCGCAACTGGCTGCGGCAGCGTGCCATCCGCGCGCACACCGGGGAGCTCGAGGCCACGGTGCGCGCGCGCACCGCCCAACTCGACGCCGCCAACCTGCGGCTCGCCGAGCAGCTCGCCTGGCGCGAGCGGATCGAGACCCAGGTCCGGGTGTCGCAGCGGCTCGAGGCGATCGGCCAGCTCGCCGCGGGGATCGCGCACGAGATCAACAATCCGCTGCAGTACGTCGGCGATCACCTCGAGTTCGTCACCAGCGCGAGCGCAGATCTGCTGTCGGTGGTCGGCCAGCTCGCCGCGTGCGCCGCGCACCACGAGCCCGCGCTCGCCGCCTCCGCACGCAGCATGCTCGACGACATCGATGTCCCGTACCTCACGAAGGAGCTACCCGGAGCGCTCGCCCAGATCCAGAGCGGCGTCCACCGCATCACGGCGATCGTCCGTGCGATGAAGGAGCTCGCGCACCCCGGCACGCGCGACCCCAAGGCCGCCGACATCAACCGGGCGCTCGAGAGCGCGCTCGAGATCAGCGCGACCGCTTATCGCAACATCGCCGTGCTCGACAAGCAGCTCGGCGCGCTGCCGCCGGTGATCTGCTTCGTCTCCGAGCTGGGCCAGGTGTTCCTCAACCTGATCGTCAACGCGGCCCACGCCATGGAGGGCCGCACGCCAGGCAGGCTGAGTGTGACGACGGCGGTCGACGGCGATCACGTCGAGATCTCGATCGGCGACACCGGCTGCGGGATCCCGGCCGAGCTCCAGCAGCATATCTTCGATCCATTCTTCACCACCAAGTCCGTGGGCTGCGGCACCGGACAGGGCCTCGCGATCGCGCGGGCGATCGTCGTCGATCACCATCGCGGCTCGCTGTCGTTCGACTCGATCGCCGAGCGCGGCACGACGTTCACGATCCGCATCCCGATCCGGGGACCGGCCCACCAGGCCACCGCGGCCGCCTAACCGTGACCCGCGGCGTGCGCTGCACGCGCGGCCCGCAGCACGGTGAGCAGCGGCGTGGTGGCGGCGCTCGAACCATTGTGGTGCGCGATCGCATGGACGATCGGCAGCGGCAGCCCCCATCGCCCCATCAGGTAGGCGCCGATCTCTGCGTGCGACGTGCCCAGCACGCTGCGCTCGACGTCGCTCGCCGGAGCGCCGGTCGCCGCGATCCGCGCCATGATCTCCTGGTGGGCGTCGGGCAGCACGGCCGCGATGACGATCTTGCCGACCTCGTGAACCAGGCCGGCGACGAACGCCGCCGCGGCGAGATCGCGCGACGGCACCTGCTCGCGCGCTGCCCGCGCGACCTGCAGCGCATGGTGCTGCAGCTCCGCGACGGGAAACTCCGGCAGCCGGCGGTCACCGGCCAGCGCAAGCACCTGCGATCCGAGGGCGAGGGCGACGACCAGCTCGACGCCGAGCCGCGACACGGCCTCGGAGATCGAGGTCAACGGCGGCTCGGAGCCAGAGCACGACGAGCTCGCAGCCCGCAGCACCCGCGCCCACAGCGCGATGTCCTGCTCGATCACCGCGGCCACCGACTCGAACGTCAGATCGGGGCGGCCGAGCATCGCGGACAGCTGGTAGTACACGACCGGCGTCGGCGGCAGCGCGCCGATCGCACCGATCACCGCGCGCAGCGCGTCGCTGGCGAACAGCGCACGCAGCTCGCACGCGCGGTCGATCGCACCGCTCAGCTCGCCGAGGTCGCACGGCTTGTTGAAGAACTGATGCGCGACCGGCAGCGCGCGCACGATCGCGTTGCGATCCGAGAACCCCGAGAGGATCATGCGAATCGTCGTCGGATCGTGGTCGCGCACGCTCGCGAGCAGCGCCGCGCCGTCCATGACCGGCATGCGCATATCGGAGACCACGACGTCGAACGAGCCGCGGCGGATCTCGGCGAGCGCGGCCTCGCCGCTGTCGGCGAACACCATCACCCAGCGCTCGCGGTGCTTGCGCAAGCCCTTGCCGAGCCCGGACAGCAGCTGAGGATCGTCGTCGACGAACAGGATCCGGCGGAGCGGGGGTGTTGGCGTCATGTGCATCAGAAGCGGTCGGACGGCGCGCCGCGTCGGTGAACGCGGACTCCAAGCGTGGATATCGGCCGCATGCACGCGGCGAACAGACTCCGGCGGATGCGATTCAACGTTCCACGGGAGCGGTCGAACCGACGCTCGGGCTCATGAAGCTGCGCGACCGCGTCCTACTATTCAGTACAGCGCAGCTGCTGGTGTTCGGCGCCGTGTTCGTGCTCGCTTACGGGGCGTTCCAGAGCTCCGTGCTGCCGATGTTCGAGAGCCTGGTGGCGAGCAAGAGCGAGCGCGTTGCCCGGGTGGTCAGCGGTGAGCTGCGCACCGCGCTCGGACCCGATGACCACGATCGGCTGGTGCGCACCACGGCGGTGCTCGTCACGGATCCGGATTTCGCGTACGTCATCGTGCGCGGCGAGGATCGGCGGCCCGTGTTCATGCACGGCACCGCGCCCCGGGGCGCGATGTTCGGTGGCGAGCCATACCTCGCTCATGTCGCCGATGGCCACGTCCGCACGTGGGTGCCGGTCGGCGTCGATGGCAAGCCGCTCGGGTCGGTCGCCGTCGTGTTCAATACGGCGCGATTCGACGCGATCGATGGCTGGGCGCAGCGGCTCGCCGCTGGCGTCGCGCTGATCTGGCTCGGCGCCCTCGCCTACTCGCTCGTGTTCACGCGGCAGCTGGTGAGGCCGATCCGCGCGATGATGGACTTCTCGCACAAGGTCGCCGGGGGCGCGCTCTCGGAGCGCCTGGCGGTCGCCGCGCCGGGTGAGCTGCGCGAGCTGCGCGACTACCTGAACCAGATGACCGCCGAGCTCGAGCGCCGCGAGGCCGAGCGCAAGATCACAGCCGCGCACGCCGAGGACATGCAGAACGAGCTGCTGTCGGTGTCGCGCATGGCCGGCATGGCAGAGATCGCGACCGGTGTGCTGCACAACGTCGGCAACGTGCTCAACAGCCTCAACGTATCGGTGTCGATGATCAGCGACCAGGTCCGCGGCTCGCGGATCGCAGGGTTTTCGCGCTCGATCGAGCTGGTCGACTCGTTTCCCGGGGGGCTGCCGGCGTTCCTCGAGACCGACAAGGGCAAGGTGCTGCCGACCTACCTGACGTCGGTGTCCAGGCGGCTGTCCGAGGAGAACGCCAAGGTGCTCGAGGAGCTCGGCTCGATCGATCGCCACGTCAACCACATCAAGACCATCGTCGCGACACAGCAATCGTACGCGCGCCGCTCGGGCATCATCGAGCCCGTGCCGATCTCGCCGCTGATCGACGACGCGCTGCGCATGGGCGAGTCATCGTTCGCCAAGCACGGCATCGAAGTCATCAAGGACTATTCGAGCGCGCTCACGCTGATGACCGACCGCCACAAGATCCTGCAGATCATGATCAACCTGATCTCCAACGCGCGGCACGCGCTGAAGGCTCAGCGCGATGCGGTGGCTGGCGCGCTGCCGGCGCCGCAGCAGCTGATCGTGCGGGTGCGGCAGGTCGACGGCATCGTCGCGATCGACGTCGCCGACAACGGCATCGGCATCCCGGCGGGCAATCTCGACAAGATCTTCCAGCACGGGTTCACGACCAAGCAGGGTGGCCACGGCTTCGGCCTCCACGCCAGCGCGAACGCCGCGCGCGAGCTCGGCGGCAGCCTACGGGTCGCCAGCTGCGGCGACGGCCGTGGCGCGACCTTCACCATCGAGCTGCCGGCTGCGCTCGGCGAGAATTACCATGACTTCCGGAACTAATCACCGCGTCCTGATCGTCGACGACAACCACGCGATCCACGACGACTTCCGCAAGATCTTCGCGCCCCCCGATGCGGGCGCCAGTGCGCTCGACGATCTCGAAGCCACGCTGCTCGACACGCCGCCGCCCAGCGCCGAGCCCACGGCCGCGTTCGAGCTGGTCTCGGCGTTCCAGGGCCACGATGCGCTCGCACAGGTGATCGCCGCGACGGCCGCCGGGCGCCCGTTTGCGCTCGCGTTCGTCGACATGCGGATGCCGCCCGGCTGGGACGGCCTCGAGACCATCGAGCGGCTGTGGCAGGTCGACCCGCAGCTCCAGATCGTGATCTGCTCCGCGTACTCCGATCACTCGTGGAGCGATCTGCGCACCCGGCTCGGCGCGACCGAGTCGCTGTTGATCCTGAAGAAGCCGTTCGACACGCTCGAGGTCACGCAGTGCGCCCACACGCTCACGACCAAGTGGACGCTCGCCCGCCGGGTGCGCGCCCACGTCGACGAGCTCGAGGCCACGGTCGCCGCTCGCACGCAGGAGCTGGTGCAGGCCAACGCCAGGCTCGCCGCTCAGATCCAGGTCCACGAGCGAATGGAGACCGAGCTGCGGCTGTCGCAGAAGCTCGAGGCCGTCGGCCAGCTCGCCGCCGGCGTCGCGCACGAGATCAACACGCCGATCCAGTATGTCGCGGATAACCTGAGCTTCCTGCGCGAGGCCGTGGTCGCGCTGTCGACGATGGCGTCCGGGATGCTGAGCGCCGCCCGCGCCGCCCGCGCGCCCGCCACCGCCGTCCTGGTCGCGCAGCTCGAGGCGATCGCGCAAGACGCCGAGCTCACCTACCTGAGCACGGAGATCCCGACCTCGTTCGACAGCGTGCACGACGGCGTGACGCGGATCGCCAAGATCGTGCGCGCGATGAAGGAGCTGGCCCACCCCGGGCCGCGCGAAGCGACGGCGATCGATCTGCCGCGCGCGCTGCAGAACGCGCTCGATGTCACCGCTGCCACGTACCGCTACGTCGCGGACGTCGAGACCGAGCTGTCGGCGGTGCCCACCGTCGTGTGCTTCGGCAGCGATCTCAACCAGGTGTTCCTGAACCTCATCGTCAACGCCGCCCACGCGATGGAGGACAAGCGCGCCGGACGCGGCCGGCTCGGCATCCGGACCAGCATCGACGGCGACCACGTCGTGATCGCGATCTCGGATACCGGCAGCGGCATCTCGGAGGCCAACCGCGATCGGATCTTCGACGCGTTCTTCACGACCAAGGAGGTCGGGCGCGGCACCGGCCAGGGCCTCGCGATCTCGCGCGCGATCGTGGTCGAGCGCCACGGCGGGACGCTGACCTTCGACTCGCAGGTCGGCGTCGGAACGACGTTCTACGTGCGAATCCCGATCGGCGGGCCCCGGCCGCAATCGCGCTCGATCGCCGCCTGATGCCCGTTCCGCGGCGTGCTATGACGCGGTCATGCCCGAGCAACGTTTCGACGCCGTCGTGATCGGAGCTGGTCCTGGTGGGTATCCCGCCGCGATCCGGCTCGGCCAGCTCAAGGTGAAGACCGCCATCATCGAGCGCGAGTACATCGGCGGTGTGTGCCTCAACGTCGGCTGCATCCCGTCCAAGGCGGTGATCCACGCCGCCAAGATGTTCGACAAGCTCGGTCACTCCGCTGATATCGGCATCACGATCACCGGCAAGCCGGCGCTCGACATGGCCAAGCTCCAGAGCTGGAAAGGCGGCGTGGTGAACAAGCTCACCAGCGGCGTCCGCACCCTGCTCAAGGGCAACGGGGTCGAGATCATCGAGGGCGCCGCGAGCCTCGGCAAGCCCGGTCCCGACGGCCATCGCATCACGGTCAAGACCAAGACCGGCGAGCAGACCATCATCGCGAAGAACGTCGTGCTCGCGACCGGCTCGCGGCCGTTCGAGATCCCCGGGTTCAAGATCGATCAAGGCAGGGTCATCGATTCGACCGGCGCGCTCGCGCTGACCGCGGTGCCGCCGCGGCTGATCGTGATCGGCGGCGGCTACATCGGCCTCGAGCTCGGCATGTGCTACGCCAAGTTCGGCAGCAAGGTCACCGTCGTCGAGGCGCTGCCGCGGCTGCTCGGCACGATGGACAAGGACTGCGTCGCCGTCGTCGAGCGCAAGCTCAAGAAGATGGGCGTCGAGGTCATGGTCGATACCAAGGCCAAGAGCTGGGAGGAGCGCGGCGACCGCGCCGTGCTGAACGTCGAGCTCAAGGACGGCGACAGCACCAAGACGGCGGCGATCGACGCCGACAAGATCCTGCTATCGATCGGCCGGCGGCCCAACAGCGAGAACCTCGGGCTCGAGACCGCCGGCGTGGCGGTCGGCAAGGGTGGCTTCGTCACCGCCGACGATCAGCTGCGCACCAACGTCCCCGGCATCTATGCGATCGGCGATCTGATCGGCGGCATGATGCTCGCCCACAAGGCGACCAAGGAAGGCGAGGTCGTCGCCGAGATCATCGCCGGCCACAAGGCCGCGTTCGACGTCCGCACCATCCCCGCCGTGGTGTTCACCGATCCCGAGATCTCGTCCACCGGGCTCACCGAGGACGAGGCCCGGGCCAAGGGGATCACGCAGCTCAAGGTCGGCAAGTTCCCGTTCGCCGCGCTCGGCCGCGCGCTGTCGGTCAACGACACCGACGGCTTCGTCAAGGTCATCGCCGACGCCAAGACCGGCGAGCTGCTCGGCGTCCACATCGCCGGTAACGGCGGCAGCGACATGATCTCCGAAGCGACCCTGGCGATCGAGATGGGCGCGGTCGCCGACGATCTCCGGCTCACCATCCACCCGCACCCGACGCTGTCGGAAGCGATGATGGAGGCCGCCGCCGCCTCGCAGGGCGAGGCCATTCACATCATCAATCGCTGACCGCGGGCCTGGCGGTCCCGCCTACGCGGATCCGAGAGCCATTGATAGCTTGTTCAGGGGTCGGGCGTTGTGGTGGTCCGCGCATGCGGGGTCGGCGTCGGCCCCTCCTTGGGTTGCTCGCCGGTCGAGCCCGTGGTCCGAGCGTGATCGGTCGTCGTCGGCCCCTCCCCGGGTTTGTCGTCGCGCGCCCCCGCGGCTCCGACGTGATCGGTCGTCGTCGGTCCCTCGCCGGCCTCCAGCTCCTCCGTGTCCGACCTGGCCCGAATACCGGTTGTCGGAGGCGCGCTGGAAACTGCTGTCGTGTTCGTCTGTGACATCGTCGTGCTCCTTGTCGTTCTGCTATCTAGCCGTGCCCTCACCGCGCCCCGCGTCCTGCGATGCCGGTACAGGCGAAAGTCGTTGAACGAAGCGCTTCACCGCATCGCGATTGCGCGCACCCACCGGGCCCAGTGTGTCGAACAGCGCGCGCGCTCGCTCGGCCAGCTGGCGAACACGGCCAGGCTCTCTCCCGAGGCCGTGTAGCGCGCGCGCCAGGGCCCACATCGCGGACGCCGAGTTTTCGGCGTTCGGCGCGTCGTCGAGCAGCTTGAGCGCGCGCTCGAGCACGGGAACCGCCGCGGCGAGCTGGCGCTGGCCCACGAGCACCTTGCCATGAACGAGCTGGATCCACGCTTCGGTTGCCTGATCGCGCGATGAGCCGCGCGCGAAAATACGCTCGGCCTCGCGCGCGTGGATCATCGCCTCGTCGCTGCGCGCCAGCCCGATGAGCGCATCCGCGATGTAGCCCTCGGTCACACCGATGACGTAGTGGTCGCTGCCGAGATGGGGTTTGCGAAGCTCCAATGCCTTCTCGTACAAGGCGAGCGCGCTGGCGAAGCTGTCGCGTCGCAGCTCGGCGTTGGCGAGGTTCATGTACGCCTCTGCGACGAGGCGATCGGGCGCGCCGACACGCTGATAGATCTCCAGGCTCTTGCGCCCGTGCGCGGCCGCGTCGTCGAGCCGCGCTTCCGCGTAGCTCACATCCGACAGAAACGCATGCAGCTTGCCGGCGTCGATCTGCGAGTCGCGGTATTTCGCCGGCATGCTGGCCAGCGCGTCCTCGAGCACCGCGCGCGCCGCGGCCAGCTGTCCGCGCTTCTCGAGCGCCTTGCCGTAGTCCATCTGCGCCTTGATCACCCGGGGATGAGAACGGCCGAGGGCATCACGCACGATCGTCAACGCGCGCTCGTGCAACCGGAGCGCCTCCGCGCTGCCTTGACGCTCCAGCGCATTTCCCAGAGCGCCGTAGTAGCTGCTCATCTCGAGCTGGTGCTCCGGCATGCTCGCGCCCGCCGCGATCGCGCGGTTCTGCTCATCCGCCGCCTCCGCGTACTTGCCCTCGCGGTAATAGATATCGCCGAGCGTGTGATGGAGCCTCGCCTGGTCGCGGACGGTATTGCCGATCCGGCGCACAGCCGCTTGACTGTGATCCCACCAGGCGTGCGCCTGTTCCATTCCCGAGTCCATCAGCGTGGCGAGCTGCACCAGGCGGCTCCAGATCTCGGCGGCCAGCTGATCGTGACGCTCGGCCACGGCGATGTGGAGCGCCTCGAAGTAACGACGCTCGGCTTCCTTGCGAGCCTCCGCCGTGCCGCGCCCGTCGAGCGCGCGTGCGATCTGCACCAGCGTCTCGGCCTGCACCGGGGGGTACTTCACGCGTTCGGCCGCGACGAGCACCTCGCGGGCGATCACCAGCGACTCTTCGTTATTGCCGAGCGACTCCAGCGCAGCGGCTCGGGCGAGGCGCTTGCGGAGCGCCACCACTTCGCTCGCGACCGCGGCGGGCGGCGGCTCGAGGCCGAACATGATGTTCTCGGTGTGGCTGCACGCGCGCAGGTCCGGGAGTGACTCTGCCGCCTCGAGCGCGCGCTGCACGACGCCCGGCGAGCCGCCGGCGAGCTCGGAGACCAGCGCGGCGACGTCGCGGCGGGCGCGCTCCAGGCACAGGATGCGCCGATCGAGCTGCTGCTCGGACTGCAGGTGATCGACGAAGGTCGCCCGGCAGGCTGCGGTTGCCTCCTCGTGCCACTGACCGGTGTACCGATCGATCTGCCGCCGTACGCCATTCCACGCGGCCTCGGCATAAGGCAGCTCGCTGCGCTGAAACGCGCTGTGCACCACGTCCTGGTCCGCGGGGGACCACGACGAGGCGATGCCGTCGCCCGCGTTGGCGCACGGTATTGCCGACGATGGTGCAAAGCACACCATCGCCGCAACCAGGACCAGGAGCACAGCGCCGGCTATCCACCCTCGTCGGCGCCGCGTGCCGGACTCGAGCGCTGCCAGCAACTCGCCCATGCTGGCGAAGCGCTGCATCCGCTCGATCGACAGACCACGACCCAACGCCTTGCGTACGCACGCCGGCACGCCGACGCTGTGCTCCAGGCTGACGGTGCCGGACGCCATGGACTCCAGCAGCTTGTCGACGCCCTTGCCGGGAAACGGAAACACCCCGTACAGCGCATGATAAAGCGCAACACAGAAGCTGAACTGGTCGCTCCGGTGGTCGGCCATCGCACCGCGGATCTGCTCGGGTGCCATGAACTGCGGCGTCCCCATCACCGTGCCGGTCTCCGTCAACCGGCTCGCCGCTGTGCGCTTCGGTGCGCCGGCAGCAATCAACCGCGTATCAGCATCGCGGGGTTCACCGGCACGCACGATCTCCGGCGTCAAGCTGGGTGGGCTGGGAGCAACCGAGCCGGGCTCGATACCGAGAATGCCAGTGTCAACTAACATCGTCTCGGTTGCCATATTGTTGCCGAGCGCTTCGGCAACCTGCTGCCGCCCTGCTAGATCGGCGGCAGTGCGACTATCTCCGAGATTCTCTGAGCGCACTGTGGGCTGGTGATCGAGCAGCGCACGCGCAAGGCCGAAATCCACCACACGAACCCGGCCATCATCACCGACCAGGACATTGTCGGGCTTGAAGTCGCGGTGCGCGACACCGGCGGCGTGAGCTGCCTCGAGCCCCCGGCCGGCCGCGATGAACTTGCGCAGCACCTCGCGCTGACGCTGCGGTCGCGGCAACCCCGCGGCGTCTGCGAGCCAGCGAGTCAGTGTCTGGCCACAGATGAGCTCCATCGCGATGAACAGCCGGCCTTCGTGCGTCCCTGCCTCGTAGACCTGAACGACATTGGGATGCGAAACCTGAGCAAGTGCCTGGGCTTCTCGCCGCAACAACGCATCGGCCTTGACGGTGAGCTCGGAGCCATGCCTGACCAGCTTCAGCGCCACCCGGCGATCGAGCTGCTCGTCGTACGCCGCGTAGATCTCGCCCATCATTCCCGCACCGAGCCACTCCAGCAAGATGAACCGACCGACCCGGACGGGCTCGACCTTGCGAAACAGCGCCGCGCGGATCTGCGCCTTGCGGACATTGGACGACATGGG
>Ga0307517_10010237_pt1 | contig 13157 bp, 9 predicted proteins | sample 23_EM_MG_FD_194515 | JGI IMG/M metagenome (GOLD analysis project Ga0307517, IMG submission 194515) | Populus trichocarpa ectomycorrhiza microbial communities from riparian zone in the Pacific Northwest, United States - 23_EM | ecosystem: Host-associated > Plants > Roots > Unclassified | place...
ATAAACATTTTTATTCCTTAGAACCCTGTAAAATGTTATTTAAAATAAATATAATTATAGAAATTCTAAAATAAATTGTTAATATATATTTGATAACTCGAATAATTTCAAACAATAAGTTACCACATTAGTAGTAACAGGATGAAAGCAGAGCACGGCCAGCAAAAAAATGAAAAAGTACATGAAGGGAAGGAAAAACAAAATTAAAACTCAAAATAGAAGATGCAGCCATATTCCTCCAAAAGCAGCTTCTTTTACATCCATGCAAACCTTCCATCCCCTTGTTTAGCTAACAAATTTGCTGCCAAATATAAGAATAGCTATTTAACTATATATTTTCTTTTTCTTTTTGAAAAGATGTAATTAGTTTTATCTGCGTTGGAAAACTAATTCCTTAAATCCATGTCTAATTTCTCATTGCCTTACACTGTCAATTGAAATTTATCTTTTCTTCCTTAAAAAAAAATGACATACACATATGAAAGTTAAAAAAAAAAATTGAAAAAAGTTTATGACAAATAATTAAAAAAAACCTAAATCACGTGATTTATAAATATTAATTTTTATTTTTGATAATGAATATAATAAATTTATTAAAAAAATTCTATTTATCATAATCATATTCTTAGAGCTAAAAATATTCACAAAGTATATAAATATATCTTTCCTACAACAATATGTTATTACATTCATTTATATATACTATTTTTAATCTGTAAACGATGGTCCCCCGGGCAAGTGAATTAAGAACCTTTTATCTAAACTGCTTTTTTCTGTTAAGCATATTTTAATTTTTGTTGACTCTATTTTTCTATCTAATTCTCTTTTTGTCCACTTTCTAATGTCGCGTCTAAGATTCTAAGCTAATCCCATGATAATATGAACAATCTCATTAGATAAAACCCGATCGTTCGTGTTTTCTAGTTCAAAAAGAATTCGATTGACCACATGCACTTCATTCAAAAAGGATAGTTGGAATCTTTTAGATTGAGATTATTATATTTCAGATGTGGTAAGTGACATCAAAGAACTTCTAGAGACATTATTTTTTATTTCATTCTCTCCCATTTTTCGTAGATTGGAGGAAAAACATTGAAATTAAATTGAAATTAAAACAATAACTAGAAGTATTTCGTACACCTCAAACAACTGAATATATATATATATATATATATATATATATATATATATATATTGTACATTCATTTATTCAACTCTATTTATAAAAAAGAGCTTGGCGACTACGGAAAGTGCATTGTGATTCCAGTAGAAGATAGTATTTCTCTTTAAAAAGTGTACAAAATTATTATTTAGATAATAATAATTTTAAGATAATTCAATCTCATAATGAATATAAAACAATTCTTAAAAACTCACTTAACAATTTAAATACTTCGAAGTTGAGATTCTTTAAAAGTCAATCAAAATAAATTAATCAAGGTATTAGAAATTATGATCTATCTACGTGATTTGGTCCGGAGAAATAATCTTAAGATAGTACAGGAGGAGTACTGGTAGGAAGAACAAATTACCAAGAAATCATGAAAGGCCGGCAACTTTCTTCAAATGTTCCAAATCAACTCAATTCCACGAGGCACTTCTTAGACAGGCCTGCAAATTTCGTGTAGCGAAATCAACAAACGTAGGATATTCTTTTGCCAACGCCACACAGGTATTGACTTAGCCACTGATAACTTGAATCTTTCGCCTCTCTCATCCTTATAAATAGCTACCATCCAACAATGTGTCACATATCTCCTCTGCTACATATATAACCCAGATTTATTTTTTTGTGTAGCAAGTTTTTCATTATGGCTCGTCTAAGCACAATGGCATTCATCTTCATACTCATTTTGATTTGTCATGCACCGTCTTTTGAAGCCAGAAAGTTACTGAGCCTGGAGAAGAAAGAAAATCCTGCTTTGGAAGACAAGTTTACACCATCTTTTCCCCCTGTTCGTGATGCGCAATCAATAGTCATCGGTAAAAGGTTCATCACGCCCCAACTGTCCAAAATCGATCGAATTTTGCAGTCCGTCCCCAGTCCTGGAGCAGGAAACTAGATGTCTTGATTTCGCATCACGCCATTGATATACTTATTCTATATGGTGTCCTACATATACCTAGCCGCTTGAACTTTATCATCTCTGGATGTACATATTTTGAAGCATTTCTTTTAGAGAACTCGTCTTGTGGGGGCATCATTAGTTATGTATTTTATGCTGCAACTTTCATTGTATACGGTCGCAGAGTATATATTATACAAAGATTGTTTGAGTAATAAAGTTGCTCGTTTGGCTCTTAGGAGTTAGAAGATGGGATGGATTGATTACATTCCTTATTGTATCGCTTCTACTCTTGCATTTGTTTCTAGTTACTAAACAAGGGATTCTTTCTGATCCTTATTTATATTTTCCATTAGATCTTCTAAGACAACAAAACGATAACCTTGCCCAACTTCGTTCTTTTCCTTAATTCTCGATGGTTTCTGAACAAAATTATTTGCCTCGTTAACTACCTCAATTCTCGATCATCAGCGTGGAAAGCGAGAAATGAACTGGTGTTCAATGATGTGCTGCCGATCTGGGAGGACATCTTCTTGTTAATTTCTCATAAGAGAGTCAAACCAGGCCAAATTTGTGGATCATCATTTTGTTTATACAGCCTACAGGTAACAATTTACATCTTCAACTTTAGTGTTGTGATATATCTTATTGCATAGTTCTTTTAGTATATCTAAGCATACCTTAGTAGCTCTCTTTTAGTGATTACCTGACAATAGAAATGACTAGGATTGAAAAACCCTTTCTTATTTGGTTAAGTTATCTATGGTATAAGTAGAATGAGATGAATTCTTTCATAGGATGTGGCCACCATATACGTTAGTGAAAATTTGGAGAGAAAACTAAGCTCTTTGTGTTAGCCTTGTTCAAGTCATTGTCCACATGGTCAAGTACAATAAATCTTGTTCCATCTTTGTCCGTGAAGAAGGCAACTTGGTCGAACCATGTAATAATTGATGCTCTTGTTTGTCTCCCTTGAATTTCTCCTTTTATTAATATTCTACAAGAATATTTGGTGTGATTGTTGACACCTTTTTGAGGTGTTTTTCCAACATTCAGCAAGTGCTTGAAATCTGCGGAATTTAGCCTTAGTCTAAGGAAGTAAAATGGCATCGAAGATAACTTAGCTTATGATGGGTTAGTCACATGCAAGTAATTCTATACCTAATGGTTTCTGCTTTTATTTTTTATGCCATTTTCGACATTAATTAATTCATAAGAAAAAAGATTTAACAAGTACTTTGTCTAAAACCTAAACTTAAAAAAAAATAGCATAACTTTTATTGGAAAAATAAATAGTCAATTAAAGATTTATGTTTGCCTTATCAATCAAATTTTACTTTATTATTAAAAAAAGTACTTAGAAAGTATATGTTCTATTGGAAATTACTTTTATTTGTGTATGTTTTAGTCTTGTTTTTGTATGTAGTGCATTATATTATTATTATTATTATTATTATTATTTTACACAACTTTAAGTACATAAATACAAAAGCTTGGTTGCTGCGTCTCTCATTATTCATACATTCGTATCTCTCTAATTCTTTCAACTTGATATCAAAGCTTTCCTAGTGTTCTTCTTCTTAATGAACTCTACCAATAATCAAACCAATCACATTGTGGTTTTCAATACGACCACAGCAACAATCCCTCCTCTATTTTCAATTACATTAATGGTTTTTTTTTTCTCTTTTTGGTGAATCTCTTTCAGTTTTAGTTGAACATGTTGCTGGTGCTGTCTCACTACCATTAATTCATTGTTGTTATGTGTTCTTATGGTGCAATCATCACTCTCATTTCCAATACTAAACAAGTAATCTCTCAAAAATTGAAAAAAAAAACAATTTTCTTTACCGAAGAATGCAGATGAAGCCTTATTTACTAGGCTAAGGAATATATTTTTTTGTTAATGGTTCTTTTCCTTGTCCCCCATCTCATATTACCTCTATAAATATGGCTTCTCCCACCATTAATCCTTCTTTTCTTTCATGAAAGCAACAAGACCATTTGATTATGAGTGTTGTTTTGTCCTCCTTCTCTGCTGAACACCTTATAGTTGATTATCATAAATCATACATCATATGGTGAACACTTGAAAAGGCCCTTGCTTCCCCATCCAATACCAAGATTATCCAGTTTCATGGCGCATTCTAAGAACTATGGAAAAATGATGGCATTATTGGTGTCTATTTAAAAAAGGCAAAGATATTATTTGATGAATTAGCTGTTGTAGGTAGACCAATCTTCTTAGAGGATTTTAATCTCCATGTGTTTTGGGGTTTGAAAGGCGAGATTAAGGACTTAGTGACCAACCTCTCTTCGAAGGAAAAACCCCTTACTTATATTGATTTTCTTAGATACTTGCTCATATTTGAATTTTTCCAGAAGAGCTCCCTTCAACTTGTTAGTTCTACTATCAAAACCCCACTATTTCTAACACCAACTTATCTTTCTTTGAGTTTTTTGCACATCGATAGTGCTCTTAATCATAGGTACACTATTAAAGTTCTTGTGGCAACAATTCCACTCAGAATTGTGGCAATAGGACAATTTTATGGAGGATGGATAATAATCATAACAATTACAATCATGGGAATAATGGCTATGATTCAAGATAAAATTTCAACTATAATGCTTATGGTTCAAGTTAGAATTTTAGGCAACAAGGTAATCGATTTGGGCAACAAGGTAACTGATCATTAAAATATCAGTTATGTTATGGTTTTGGACATTTAGCACAACAATGTTCATAATGAACCACTCAAAATTTGCAAGTTAATGCTAAACTAGCATTTAATATAGCCCCTGCATCCACTCTTATTACTTGGTTTCCTGATACAGGTGCAAATCACTAAGTGACACCTAACCTTGCGAGTATGATAAGCTTAGAAACGTATCTTGGTAATGATCAACTGCATGTTAAAGATGATAAGGGACTTGTTATATCAAATATTGATCATTTTAAAATTCACGTATCAAAACGCTTTTTTACCTTATTAAATATATTACATATTCCTCATATAAAAAAGTCATTGCTATCTGTTCAAAAGTTTTGTCTTGAAAATAATGGATTTATTAATTTCATCATTTTATGTTTTATGTTAAAGACTTAATAACTAAGGAGATGCTTCTTTTCGATCAGAGTAGAGATGGTCTTTATGTTAAGTCAAAGTCTTTTGCAACATCTTTTCATTAAGCTTTTTTTATCCGCATATGTTTCTACCTCTACTGATATCTGACACAATCAACTTAGGCATCATAGTCTGTGAGTTTTGAGTTTATTAACGTTGAATAAAAAGGTGTTATGTATGTAAAAACAATTTAATTTGAATTGTCTAACATGCCCTTTAGGATAATCGTTGCATCTGTTGTTAAGACCTACATATCACAAAATTTTTGCTCCTCTTGAATAGATATTTAGTGATGTTTAGGGACCTTCCCGCATTTCATCATTTGATAGTTTTTGTTATTTTTTTGGATGCTCAGACAAAGTATATTTAGTTTTTTCCCTTAGTTGACAAGTTTGATGTTTTCAATGTTTTTCAACAATTTCAAGCTCAAGTTGAAAGACAATTCTTTTCAAAAATTAAATCTATCCAAATAGAATGAGATGGTGAATACATAAAATTGAATACTTATTTTAAAACTATTGGTACTCACCATCGATTTATTTACCCATTGATACGATCAAAAGATTGATGTCTTAACCCAAGTGCAGGAGTGTCAAAGTAATAAATAACCCGACAAGACCGGGGTCGAACCACAAAGAGGTGAACTATATAAATTACAAATAATAAAATGATATTGATGTTGAAGAGAACTTTGAGATGTGATAATGATGAAAAGATTAAACAAGGATAAAACATTTGTCAAGGTTAAAGGATCCACTAATGGTATTTCAAATAAGCATAGTATAAACTCTTTTTTATTACTCAATTGGAAACCACACACAAAGAAGGTTATAATCGGATGATTTATCATTAATTGCTCATTATAAAATATTAACATGATCATATTAATTATCTTATTTAAGTAACACCAATACTTTTAAATATTGTCAGGTATTCATGATGCTAACTTATGTTAACAACAAATCAAGTTCCTCTCATAACAACAATGTTGGCCGAAGACTATGAAGGATCAAACATTTATTGTACTAAGTGTTATACAACATAAATCTAGATTAACCATTTAACAAGCAAGGTATTGAGAGTGAATAAGATGAAAATCATAAGACATGTTAATAGCAAACTTTCTTGGATATAAACACTGAAGTCCATGTTGAGTTTATATTATACTTATTATAACACCATTAGTGAAACCTTTTCACCTTGACATAATAAACTTAGCTAAACATTATAAAGAAGATAAACATAAATAAACTAGATAAGAACATAGTTATGATGAAAAGCATAAACAAGAGATTAATGAAAGCAAAACTTAAACATTACTAAAATACAAAGAAAGAAAGCAAGAATATGATCTTGATCTGAAAACCAAGATGCCTAAATAAATGGCAAATGCCTCCTTTTATAGGTTAAAATTCAGAACTATTGATTTGATGACTAACTATTTAGTTGGTGGCCAACCATTGACTTGGTGGCTGGTTATTGACATTGTTGGCTGATTATTGACTTTGTTGGCTGGCCAAAACATCATTTCTAACATCAGAATTGGAGCATATAGTCTTCATGAAAGTTGTGGTAAATTGTCTCATATTTCCAACAAAAGAATAATGAGCTTATTTGGACTTCTGAAACTCGAGATATGAGCTAAACACCGAATAGTGTCTGGGCTGCAGGACAGATTCAGACGTCTCTTTTGTTGCTAAGATTTGAACTTGAAAAAGGAAGATTTGAATCTTGGACTTTTCATGAAAGTTTTAGGCCTACGTCTTAGCTTTCCATCAAGTAAACCAGACCTAAAACCAAGGTCTACAACTCCAGTTGTGATTCAATAACCGAATGGTGTTCAAGTTTGAATTGAACCAGCATCTCTTCTCTAAGCTTAGTCCTCTCTTTGTGTCTTTACTTTCAATAGTTAATCACATCAATCAATCCTTTGAATTGTGAGATATACCTGCATTCAAGATAAGCATTTACCATAAATTAAAGATATCTTATATTATCAGACTTGTTATTATAAAACATGCTTTAGTTAGGAAATTTAATGATATTTTAGTGCAATATGATGATATAAAACCTTAATAAAAATACACTTTTAAGTACTAATCACCCGTATACTTATGAGTAAAATGGCACGATTAAATGTCGATATAGATATATTGTTAAAACTAGTCTCACACTTCTTTGTCAACGTAATGCTCTACTAAAATTTTAAAATTATGTGTTTGAAACATTTGTTTATTTAATAAAGTGCATTCCAACTTCTATGTTAAATAATAAAACACCATTTGAATGTCTTTGTAAGTCTACACATGATTATAGTTTTCTTTGTATTTTTGGGTGTCTTTTGTTTTTCATTCCTCCATCCATATAATTCTTATAAGTTAGATTTTTTATCTACTTGTGTTTTTCTTAGCTATATTTCATATCATTTAGGGTATCAATGTGTTAATCTATCTTCCAATCTTCTTTACATTTCTCATCATATTTGGTTTCATGAACCATTTGAGAACTCCAAACATAAAATTTATTCACATACATTAACACTCAATACTTTTCTCCCATCTTGACAAACTCTCCCTCTCTCCTAATCAAACTGAAGCTCAAAAATATTGTCCCTATTATACCTATTTTAGTGAGCACTAGTCCTGACAATTTATCTTCACATGTATATTCCTCATTATCTAGGTATAAGTTCAGTCTCCTTATGTCCACATGTCTCTCCTACTTCTCCTGCACTTCCATAACTTGGTTCAGATTTTGGGTTCTTCATTGATATGTCCATCTGATGTTTCATCTCCTAGCTTGAATTTGGTTGTTAATCTCTCTAACTTTTCTGTTTAGTGGGTCTCGAACAATGATTCACCTTCTCTTACTCAGGTTCCCCAATAACATTCCATGGTTCTTCATCTAAGAAAACCCAAGACAGCGAATCTAACTGTTTGTTTTGTTTCACAAGTGTCCACCTTGCTAGACCAAAAGTCGATTACATTTCAGGAAGCCAAGAAATACATCACATGCAACCATGCTATAAAGAGAAAATTTTCTCTTTATGGTAATAATACATGGATTTTAGCCCCTTTGCATTCCTTTATGAATTTTTATTATTATTGATGGGTGTACACAAGTAAGAGGTGAGTCTATAGTAGTGTTGAAAGATACAAAGCATGGTTGGTTTCTTGGAAATTTTTAGTCATGTGTTTAGCCTACTAGTGTTCTCTTAGCTCTTATTATTGCAGTAAATCAATGTTTTGAAACAAGAATTTAATCTCAATTTTGATTTGCATTTTCTCGTCATAAAGTTTTTTATGGCTATCAATCCAATCTAATTATCATGGAGATCTTATTTATTTATTTTTAATCAAAATCATTGCTGAAAAATTGTCTTAATCATTTTCTCTCTCCTTCCCTTATCTATCCTTAATTTCTACCACATCTCTTGACTAAATTGTACACGACCAAAAACTAAAAAGATGAAATTTAGAAAATGAAATGAAAACATAAAACAACTATAGCTACTGTGATGCCCATAAAATTCATCGGAATAACAAACTCGCCCTGCATGAATAGTTAATTATGTTTATGTAAAAATTACACGATAAATAATAAATAATGGTAAAAGACCATTTTATATAGACGGTAAATACATACTGAGTTATGTACAAGTGAACATTGCACCATGAACAATAAAACTCACTTTGTTTCAGTAAATAGATTAATTAATATTTTATAGGAAAATATGTTATTTTTTATTGTTTGACATACTAATAAAAACTACTTGTAAATAGTTTGATGTTTTGTGTGTATTAGAAATTGAGTTAATATAAAAATTAATAAGTGATGGATTCAATATTTAATAATAAAGATAATTATGTACTCTACCAAAACAATACCAATTAGCAATGAAAACATTGATGAAAAATATTTCATCAGTAATTCTCGATGGAAATAATGAAGGAAAATTTTCATCATTGATAAGCATAAAATAAATATATTTTTATTCCTCTTATGATATTTTTTTTCTACTATGTCTTAAGCATAAATAAGCATATTAGGGATTATTTTAAAAGAATCGGTAAATTTTAAGGACTTCATACAATATTTGTTATTGACATAATTGTTTTTCCTTTTCTTGATAGGTGTCGAGCATCCCACTAAAGCTAAAAATTTGACATAGAAATAGTGCGCCTTAGGATCCAAAAAAGGTGTAGATCAAGCATTTAGCATGCCATGAATGAAAGAATAAAGCTGAGATGATTGGGTATTATAAGAAACCAAGTTAGAAACAAAGTCTAAGTTGCATTAGAGTTGTGACAGCAGCAGAGTCAGTTTTCAATACAAATTCTGAGGGATCTAACCAATCTTAATGACTAGATAAAAAAAAGGAATTAAATAACATTAAGGACTCATAATCAGCAGAAGAATCCTAACAAAAGACAGCAGCTAAGGGAGAGGCAATTCAAGGAAAAAACAGGAAAGTTTATGGAGCAGCATTCTTGTCCTCTCTGTTTTTCAATTTTATCAGCAGTTATGAACTAAAATTTGGCTTTCGGTTCAGAGGAGTTTTGTTCTATTATTGTTTTAGATTGTGAGAAGAGATATTTCTAACTTTATTTTTGGACATTCAAGTACTTGCTTTACCTGAATTTGGTATGTAAGCTATTGTTTTCATTAAAGCTTTTTAAATGGTTTCTACGATAAGCATGCTTTTCTTTTTGTGAATTTTTCAATCTGTAATTGTTGATTTGGATAAAAAAGGAAGAAAAATAAATGAATTTGGTTGATTTAACTTTCAGGTTAAAAGAATGAGACAAGTAAAAATCGTTAAGCTTTCTAACGATAACTTGGAATACTATGTCGTTTTTCGCTCTTAAATCTTGTCACCGAATATAAAAATTGCTTTCAATCTTTAATTTGATTGATGTTAAGGAATTAATTAGGGTTTTTTCTAATTAATTTAATATTTTTCAATCTTCCTTGCTTAAATGAATTTTAGCTTGAATTAAAAGAATATTTACTTTACTTTGATGATCAATTCGTTGAATGGACAACCTCTTTAAACTGTGCATATAAACATTGAATTATGAACGGACAACCTCTTTAAACTATGAATATAAACACTAAATTATCTTTTACATTTTTTTAATTTTCTTTTGTTTTCTTATTAATCCCTAATCTTTATTTTAGTTTTTTGTAAGAAGAATTAGAATAATTTCCCTTGGGTGTGACCTTGCTTTCACTATCATGTTACAAAAATCAATTCCTAAAAGAGAGGGAAAATTCAGAAATAATTTTGGTGGTTTTGACAGCAACCAAGTTTTGTCGCCATTGATGAGGAAATAGATTTCTTCCTAATTTTCTATACAAACTAACTAATATATGCCAAGATCTTCCCGTATAAGTGCACTAGTATTCAATCTTAAGATTGAAAGAACAACTAAGGTAAATAGGAAGACCGAAAGATAAGAAGATAGCCCACAAAGTTCATCAAATCTAAGTGAAAATTTAAAAAAAGAACTAAAAGTACAAGTGCCAAATATGAAGGACATGGATGAACATGGGACATTAAAGGAGTTAACAACGCCCAAGATGAACTAACAACCTTTATGCATTAAATTTCTAAATATTAATGTAGCTTTTGAATAAAGTTAGGTTTGATTCACTTATTACCTACTTTTCATGGTTTTACAAGTAAGGATCCACATAAAAACTTAAAGGAATTTTTTTTGTTTGCTCCACAATGAAGCCGCAAGGAGTGACCAGAGAACAAATCAAACTCAGAGCTTTTCCATTCTCATTAGTTAAAGGCAAAAGATTGGCTTTATTACCTTCCATCCAGATATATCACCACGGGGAATGATATGAAAAGGAAGTTTTTGGAAAAGTTCTTTCTGGCTTCAAGAGCAATTACCATACAAAAAGATATAAATGGAATTTATCAGAATAACAGCGAGACATTGTATGAATATTGGGAGTGTTTCGATCAATTATGCACGAGTTGCCCTCATCATCAAAATTTTGATCAATTATTGCTGCAATATTTTTATAAAGGATCATTACTTATGGACTATAGTATGATTGAAGCTACAAGTGGAGGAGCACTCATAGAAAAGACTCTTGAAGAAGCATGAGACTTAATCTCGAACATGGCAGCAAATTCATAGCAATTTGGAGTTCATATTGATTTATCTAAAAGAGCTAATGAGGTAGTACATTCTAATATTTATAAACAACTTTTAGAACTAACAACTCTTTTTAGACAAGTTGCTTCGTGACAGGTTAGACAAGCCATAGTCTGCGGCATCTGCTCTTTCCCAGGCCATCCTACTGACATATGCCCTCAATTACAAGATGATGACATGCCTCAAGTTAATGCCATGGGTGGATTTAATAGCCAACAAATGAGATATGACCCATTTTCCAATCAGTACAACCCTAGGTGGAAAGACCACTCGAACTTGAAATACGGTCAATCCTCAAACCATTAGTCTTTTCAGCCCTATGTCCATGGTAAATTAACCTTTTCTCCTCAACAATCATCAAGTACAGGTATGTCTCTAGAGGATATTGTAAAATCCTTAGCCACTAACACACAAACTATTCAGTGCATAAAATAGAGGCCAACAAAGAAAGGTTACCGTCTCAAGCTAAAATTAATCCCAAGAAAAATGCAAGTGTTATGACTCTTAGAAGTGGTAAGGAAGTGCAACCAAAGATAGCAACAGCCAACACCTAACAAAGAAAAGAGAAACCGATTGACTCATTTGATTTGCCAACCAACAAGGTAAGTACAAATTATTCCTTACCAAGTTCTAATATTGAAATCCATCCCTCTTTTTTCTGGTTGGATTGAAAAATAAAAAAAGAATGAGATTGAGAATGAAATCTTTGAAACTTTTTAGAAGGTTGTGGTGAACATTTCATTGTTGGATGTAATCAAATAAATTCTATGAAATGTTAAATTTCTCAAAGAGTTGTGCACCAACAAAAGAAAGCTGAATATTGACGAGAACATAAGGGTTAGAAAGAACATATTTGTGATCATTCAAATAAAATTGCCTCAAAAGTGTAGGGATCCAAGTATGTTCACTATACCATATGTGATTAGAAATCGTAAGTTAGCAAAGGATATACTTGATTTTGGAGCATCAATTAATGTCATGCCACTCTCAATTTACAAGGATTTGAATTTAGGACCTTTAAAAGAAACAAGATAGTAATTCAATTAGTAGATAGGTCTAATTCATATCCCGAAGGAATAATTAAGGATGTTCTGGTAAAAGTAAACGAACTAATTTTCCCTACTGATTTTTATATCATTAATATGAATGATGAGTTTGCCTCAAATTCAATAGACATCTTATTAGGAAGATCATTTATGAAAACGGCGTGAACTAAGATCAATGCATACAAAGGTACGTTATCCTTTGAATTTGATTGGAAAATAATGACATTTAATATTTTTTATGCAATGAAACATTATGAAGCTTATGAATTTGTCTTTCATATTGATATGATTGATCTTACTGCACAAGATATTTTTTAGCATAATTTCATGAAAGATGAGCTAAATTTTATTTTGCAACATAGCAAAATTAATAAGGATGTTGAATTTGAAGACAACGAAGAGATTAAGGAGGAAATTATATCTTTGCATTTGTTACATGAATTGCGTGACAACTTAATGACTTTACGTTTACCATTACCTATTTCTAATGAAGAATTCCACCCTCTATGGAATAGGCCCCAAAGCTGGAACTGAAAACTCTACCAAAGCATATGAAGTATGTGTACTTAGGAGAATGTGAGACATTATCAGTCATCATTGCAAATGATCTCATGGCAACAAGAGAAGAACAATTATTGAGGGTCTTAAGAGAACATAAAACAATTATCAGATGGACTTTGACTAATATAAAAGGCATAAGCCCTGCAATTTGCATGCATAGAATTTTGCTGAAAGATGATG
>Ga0307517_10010238_pt1 | contig 13156 bp, 15 predicted proteins | sample 23_EM_MG_FD_194515 | JGI IMG/M metagenome (GOLD analysis project Ga0307517, IMG submission 194515) | Populus trichocarpa ectomycorrhiza microbial communities from riparian zone in the Pacific Northwest, United States - 23_EM | ecosystem: Host-associated > Plants > Roots > Unclassified | place...
CAGCGTGTTTGGATATTGCGTAACCATTTGGCCGATATGAATTCGCAGGAAGCAATGGAGTTTTTGCAAAGCCAGATAAAAGGAACAAAAACTAACGAAGAATTCCTGATCTCAATGAATTCTTAATATTTTTGAATTCATGAAGTTGTAGCTTTACCTATAACTTCATGAATTCTTCACAAAACCTGCATATCTTCGCCCCGAAATGAAGAAGCGCGTAAGCAAACATGTTCCGAATGCAATAACCTGTGCCAACCTGTTCAGTGGCTGCGTTGGTATTGTTTTTGCGTTCCAGGAAAACCTGATCTATGCTGCTTATGCCCTATTCCTGGCTGCTATTTTTGATTTTTTTGACGGTTTTGCCTCACGCGTACTGCAATCGTTCTCAGGAATTGGTAAAGACCTCGACTCTTTGGCCGATATGGTGAGCTTCGGCTTTTTACCATCGGCAATCATGTATGAGCTTTTTTTGCAGAGCCCACAGGTTCCCAAAGTAAGCTCGTGGCTAAATTTTATCGCTTTCCTGATTTCTGTTTTTTCGGCACTGAGACTGGCAAAATTTAACAACGATACACGCCAGGCAGATAGCTTTATCGGTTTACCAACTCCGGCAAACGCTATTCTGATCGCATCCATTCCATTCATATTAGAACATCACCCCCTGTTTGCGGTGTACATATTAAATACCTATGTGTTGGCGGCGTTTGTATTAATAATGTGTTCGCTGCTGGTAGCTGAAATTCCGTTAATGTCGTTAAAATTCAAAAACACTGATTTCGACAAAAACATTTATCGTTATTTATTATTGCTGTTTTCGGCAATATTGATACTATTTTTTAAATTTGCTGCTGTTCCGGTGATTATATTTATGTATATCACTTTATCTATCATTCAATTTAAGTTCTCTAATGACAAAGTTTCAGGCTGAAATCGACGTAATGCCCAAAAAGGAAATTCTTGACCCGCAAGGAAAAGCAGTTACCGGAAGTATGAAAAATCTTGGATTAGCCGAAATTCACAACGTACGTATCGGCAAGCATATTTCTCTTGAAATTGAAGCTGAAAATGAAGAAGTTGCTAATTCAAAAGTAGAGCAAGCCTGCAAAAACCTGTTAGCTAACCTGATAATGGAAAGCTATACTTTTAAACTTCAGAAAGTTTAAATTCCAGCTTCTTTCTCGGCTTTGATGCGTGTAAGCGCAGTCAGGTTATTTTCAATCAGCTCTTTTGCCTGAGTATATTTGGCTGTTATCTGTGCTGGTTCTTGTCCACCTGCTTTGCAAAGTATTTCTATGTCCTGCAATAGCTCCTGCGAAATAAGCATTCCGAAAAATCCCATCGAAGGTTTTAATTTATGTGCAGATGCTGCTGCAGTGACCCAGTCCTGCGTCTTTAATGCATCATTAATACTCTGCAGCATTTCTGGTGCCTGTTGCAATAGCATGTCAATAGATTCTATGACAAATTCATCACTGCCATCAGCAATTTCATATAAAAATGAAAGGTCAAGATCTGGTGTGGACTGGCTATCAGGCATGTTTAGGCTAATAATATAATATGGTTAGTGTTTTCAAAATTATAACTTTTTTACGATCAAATCGTCTTTAAGTTCGCTTTTTAGTTCAAAAATACTTTTTTTAAGTACCGGGTGATTAAGATCGGGGGCTAACTCGCTTAATGGGGCTAAAGTGAACATCCTGTTCTGCAATTCAGGGTGAGGTACATTGAGTCCGGGTTCAGCAATGATATCTTGTCCGTAGAATAAAATATCAATATCAATAATTCTTGATCCCCATTTTTCCTCTCTGACCCGTCCCATTATCTTTTCGATATTCAATATTTTCCGAAGAATACGCTGTGCAGGTAAACCTGTCCTTAGTTGTATTACCTGGTTAAGGTAATTAGGTTCATCAGTTTTTCCCCACGATTGGGTTTCATATACTGACGAGCGTCTTTCCACAGGCCCTATTTCAGTTTCAATATGAGCTATCGCCTTGTCCAGTAATCCCTTCCTGTCGCCCAGGTTACTCCCTAATAATAAAAAAACATCGATCATTGTTGTAACAAATATTATGGACAAAGCTCTTAATATTATCCATATTGAATTGCTAAGTTTGCATAGATAAAAGATTTATAATATTTAATGAAACAATTCTTCAAATTTGTTTTCGCCACGTTGGTGGGGATTATTTTAGCCGGTGTAATTTTAATAGTAATTATAATCGGCATAGTGGTGGCAGCAAGGGGTGATAAACATGTCGAAATTGATTCTGATTCTGTTTTACACATTACCTTTACAAAGGACATACCCGAACGAACTCCATACAATCCATTAGCGGGCCTCGATTTTTTAGGCCTGGATGGTGATAAAAATTTAGGTCTGAATGATATCCTGGCCAATATCAAAAGAGCAAAAACAGACGAAAATATAAAAGGAATTTTCCTTGACCAGAGCTATATGCTTTCGGGCCAGGCTACAACCGAGGAGATACGCGATGCCCTGATTGATTTCAAAAAGTCAGGCAAATTCATCATAGCTTATTCAGAAGTTTATACCCAGGGATTTTATTACCTGGCGTCGGTAGCCGACAAGGTTTACATCAATCCAAAAGGTTTGTTCGAATTCAGTGGTTTCAATTCGCAAATTACATTTTTTAAAGGGGCGCTTGATAAGCTTGGCATCCAGGCACAGATAATTAAAGTAGGCACCTATAAAAGCGCTGTTGAGCCCTTTGTGCTCAGCAAAATGAGCGATGCCAATCGTATGCAGGTAAATTCTTACCTGGGCTCGTTATATAATTATTTTTTAACCGGCATCAGCAGTAGCCGTAAAATAAGCAAGGATTCTTTGTTCAACATTGCCAATAATCTAAAAATTCAGCTTCCTGAAGACGCATTGAAGTACAAGCTGGTTGACGGTCTAAAGTACAAGGATGAGGTATTGGATGAATTGAAAGAACGCACCGGAATCAGTTCAAAGAAAAATCTGCATAAAGTAGAAATGAGTGATTATGCCACGGGTAACACGTCAACCAATGAAGATGAAGACGGTAAAAAGACAATCAAAAACCAAATAGCCATTGTGTATGCATCAGGCGAGATCAACGGAGGAGAAGGTGATGACAATACCATCGGATCTGAAAAAATATCAAGCGCTTTACGCAAAGTAAGGTTGGACGATAATGTAAAAGCAGTTGTTCTCCGTGTTAATTCACCGGGTGGTAGCTCGCTGGCGTCTGATGTGATATGGCGTGAAGTGATGCTAACCAAAAAAGTAAAACCTATCATTGTTTCTATGGGCGATCTTGCGGCCTCGGGAGGATATTACATCTCCTGTGCGGCGGATTCGATCATTGCTGAGCCTAATACTTTAACAGGTTCTATAGGTATTTTTGCGATCGTCCCTAATCTCCAAAAATTATTTAATGATAAACTGGGTATCACATTTGACGGCGTAAAAACCGGCAAATATGCTGATTTAGGTGATTTAAGCCGCCCTCTATCTGCTGAGGAAAGGGCCATACTGCAAAATAATGTGAACCATGGGTATGATGATTTTACCAAAGCTGTTGCTGAAGGACGCCATAAAACGCAGGCTTATATCAATAGTATTGGCCAGGGCCGTGTATGGACAGGCGAGCAGGCTATAAAAATTGGTTTAGTTGATCGCTTAGGTAACATTAACGACGCCATCTGGTCGGCAGCAAAAAAAGCAAATATTAAGAAATATAAAATTGTGCCCTACCCCGAACAAAAGAAGGGTGTGTTTAATAAATTCGGCTCGGATATAAGCACCCAAATGAGGGCCCATTTTGTAAAATCTGAATTGGGTGATAATTACCGGTATTACGAACAGATAAAAGGCCTTACCCAAATGATGAAAAGCCCGCAGATGCGTATGCCTTATGATATTGTGATCCACTAAATAGTATTGTGATCCACTAAATAGTATAATATTTTATGGTTAAGGTCATATTCTTCTGAGTATGACCTTATTTTTTGGAGTTCAAATATTAATGCCCGCTACCGACTGTGAGGTATTAACTATTTTGTATTTTTACCGGCCAAATCCCATGGAAAATAAACCCGTTGCCCGTACGCTCCGCTTGCTGTCGCAATTAATGGAATTGCACGACGAGAATCCATTTAAAATAAAGTCGCTGGCGAATGCTGCCTTTAAGGTGGATAAACTTCCATACCGTATATCTGGCAAAAGCCTGGCTGAAATGGAGAAAATTGACGGCATCGGGAAAAGTACGGCTACCAAAATAGTTGAACTGCTGGAAACAGGCTCTATTACTGAATTAACTGACCTGATATCAGCTACTCCCGAAGGGGTGGTTGAGATGCTGGGTATCAAAGGTATTGGTCCTAAAAAAATAGCTATTATTTGGCGTGACCTGGGCATCGAAAACGTAGGTGAACTCTATTACGCCTGTAATGAGAACCGCCTTGTGGAAGCAAAAGGATTTGGTCTGAAAACACAGGAAGAGGTCAGCAAAGTCATCGAATTCAGGATGGCAAGCAACGGTAAATTTTTGTATGCCCAGGTTGATTCTGTTGCAGGTGAGCTTTTTCAAAACATCAAAAATTTACTCCCGGATGCTATTATAAGTTATACCGGCGAGTTTCGGCGTTGTTGCGAGATCATTAATGAGTTAAGCTTTTTGGTAGGATCATCTGATGTCAGATCAGACGTAGAAACGCTTACCCAATCCGATATTCTTCAAAACATTACTGTAAAGGAACATCATGTCAGTGGTGAAACCGTTAACGGTTTGTTAGTTGATATCGCGTTAGTAAATAACTTGGCTTTTCATTACGAATTATTTGCCCAAACAGGTACTGAAGACCATGTTAAGGCAGTAACCGGACGTATTTCTGAAGACATCAAAGAAGCAGATAGCGAAGGAGCAATTTATAAACAAGCAAACCTTGCATATATATCACCAGAATTACGTGAGGGGGATACCTTTATTGAAAAGGCCGCCCAAGATCAGTTGCCCGCACTTATCACTTACCAGGATTTGAAAGGCACGCTGCACAACCACAGTACCTGGAGCGATGGTGTAAATACTTTGGAACAAATGGCGCTGTATTGCCAGGATCACTTGAAACTGGAATACCTTGGTATGTGCGATCATAGTAAAAGTGCATTTTACGCTAAAGGCTTAAGTATTGAACGCGTATTACAGCAGCATGAGGAAATTGATCACCTCAATAAAAAGCTTTCGGGTTTCCATATATTTAAAGGGATAGAATCGGATATTTTGAACGATGGTTCGCTGGATTACCCGGATGAAATACTTCAACGCTTTGATTTTATTGTAGCATCGGTGCATTCCAACCTTAAAATGGATAGAGAAAAAGCTACCGTGCGTTTAATCAAAGCTGTTGAAAACCCATACACCACTATATTGGGCCACCCTACCGGCCGGTTGCTTTTAAGCCGGAAAGGTTACGAGTTTGATTATAAAAAAGTGATCGACGCATGTGCAGCCAACAATGTAGTAATAGAAATAAATGCCAATCCCTTAAGGCTCGATCTTGACTGGCGCTGGCACCAATATGCATTAGATAAGGGTGTAAAGCTATCCATCAACCCGGATGCACACCGTATAGAGGGCTTTTTAGATATGCATTATGGTGTATTGGCAGCACGTAAAGGCGGTCTTTATAAGGAAATGTGTTTAAATGCGTTCTCACTCGAAGAAATTAAAAAAGAATTTGAATCAAAAAAGCAGGTAATAAATGCTCATAGATAAAGTACGTTCCATACAGCAAAAGCAAAATCCACCTGCTATACTCGTCATCGGGGATCTGATGATCGACCATTACATATGGGGCGACGCAACAAGGTTATCGCCAGAAGCTCCGGTACCAATAGTAAATGTAAAAAATGAGTCGACAACTTTGGGTGGTGCTGCTAACGTGGCGCAAAACCTGGTTGCATTAGGCGCAAAAGTTACTTTAGGCGGATTGATCGGTGACGATGCATTTGGACTAAGATTAATAGAAATATTAGAAAGCGAAGGCATTGCGACAGATGCGATTTTAAAAGATATAAACCGCCCAACAACTGTAAAAACAAGAGTTGTAGCAGGCAGTCACCAGTTGGTTAGGGTCGACCGGGAAATAACAGATCCGGTTTTAAGCGAACTGGAAGATGAACTGGTTAATCAACTGGATCATTATATTAATGAGGCAGATATTGTGCTTTTTTCAGATTATGGCAAGGGCCTGTTTTCTGAAGATCTGACGCAAAGACTGATCAAACTGGCAAAAAGCAAAGAAAAGAAAGTAATCATCGATCCTAAAGGATTGAATTACGAGAAATACAAAGGCGCCTTTATCATCAAACCAAACCGTAAGGAACTGGCAGAAGCTGCTAAAACCGAGCGGATAAAAAACATTGACGATTTGCAAAAAGCTTCCAAAGTGATCTTTAAGCAAACCGGGGTTGATTACCTGATCGTCACCTTGTCTGAAGAGGGAATGGTTATTGTGGATGAACTGACTTACAAACTACTACCGGTAAAGGCTACTGCCGTATTTGATGTGACCGGTGCGGGTGATACTGTTTTAGCAACCATCGCTTATTTTATAGCATCGGGTTTAAGTATCGAAGAAGCTTGCGAGCTGGCCAATCATGCAGCCGCTATTGTAATACGTCGTGTGGGAAGTGCAACAACAACTATACACGAAATTTTAGAAGATATAATTAACGGTCACTAATAATTGACCAGGAAGACAAGAAATGAATAAATGGATTATTGAGGAACTTAACGATCATCAGCAATTAATACAAAAAGTAATTGATTCGCTTGGCGGCGACATCGAAACTGCCTGCGAAATGATAGTCAGTACCCTCAAAAATGGGAATAAGGTTTTGATAGCAGGTAACGGTGGCAGCGCTGCCGATGCCCAGCACATCGCAGCAGAATTAAGCGGAAGATTTGTGAAAGAGCGCAGAGCATTACCTGGTATTGCCTTAACTACTGATACCTCCGCTTTGACATCTATAGCTAATGACTATGGCTATCAATTTGTGTTTTCACGCCAGGTAGAAGCTTTGGCCCAACCGGGCGACCTGTTTATCGGTATCTCCACCAGCGGCAATAGTGAGGGCATATTAAAAGCATTTGAATCAGCACAAAAATTCAAATGTAAGACACTTGGACTATCCGGCAGGAACGGCGGCAAGATGAATGGCATTTGCGATCTGAATATCATTGTACCATCGGATGTTACTGCACGTATACAGGAAATGCATATCCTGATCGGCCATATACTTTGCAAAGCAGTCGATAACGAATTTTAAGGAATGAGAAACAACCTGGAAAAAACACTGCTGAGCAAAATAAACGACCTGCCTTCGCTTAAAATTTCCATATCCAAATGGCAAAGCGAAAGCAAAAAAGTGGTTTTTACCAATGGGGTTTTCGATCTGATGCATATCGGGCATATTACTTATATGGCGAAGGCCGCAGAACTGGGTGATAAACTGGTTATCGGCTTAAATTCTGATAGCTCGGTGAAGAGGATCAAAGGGGAAAACAGGCCAGTTAACGATCAAAACAGTCGTGCAGCCATATTAGCGGCACTTTTTTTTGTTGATGCGATAGTAGTTTTTGAAGAAGATACCCCAATTAATTTGATCACAACATTGATGCCTGATATCCTTGTAAAGGGTGCAGATTATTCCATCGAAAATATTGTCGGCTCTAAAGAAGTTATTGCCAATGGCGGTGAGGTAAAGACCATAGACTTTGTAGAAGGCTATTCTTCTACCTCTATCATAGAAAAGATCAGGAAACAGATCACTAAATAAAATGAAGATACTGGTTGTCCGCTTTAGTTCAATGGGTGATATTATTTATACTACGCCTGTTGTGCGGTGCTTAAAAACACAATTACCGGATGCGGAAATCCATTTCCTGACAAAGCCCGCCTTTAAATACATTTACGATAACAATCCTTATGTTGACCGCCTACTACTTTTAAAGCCAACTTTAGCTGAAACCATTGAAGAGATCAAAGCAGAAAAATATGATTACCTGATCGACCTGCATAATAACCTGCGCACGTCGATGATCAAGTTGAAAACAGGCATCAAATCGTCCACCTATAAAAAGCAGCGCATACGTAAATGGCTTAGCCTGAAACTTCATTTAAAGCTTGTTCCACCTGTTCATTTGGTAGAACGGTATTTGAAAACAGTAAAATTTCTGGGTGTAAAAAACGACGGTAAGCCGATAGATTATTATGTTAAAGCCGAACATGACCTGGGCAAGCTGCTTCCGGCGTCACACCAAGACAACTATGTCGCATTTATTATCGGAGCCACCCACTTTACCAAAAGGATGCCCAATGAAAAAATCATCAGCATATGCGAAAAAATCAACTTTCCTGTTGTACTGCTAGGTGGTGAAGACGTGAAAGCCAATGGTAATGAGATCGCTAATGCTATTGGTGATAACATTTATAATGCCTGCGGCACTACTTCTCTGGACGAATCAGTATTTTTAGTTTCAAAAGCTCAAAAAGTATTGGGTTTTGATACTGGTTTAACGCACATTGCTGAAGCATTTGATAAACCCATAGCGTCGATATGGGGCGGAACCGTACCTGAATTACTGGGTGTACAGCCTTATATGGTAAATGATGCTGAAGTCATTGGTATAAATTTACCCTGTAGGCCATGCTCTAAATTTGGTTTAGAAAAATGTCCATTGGGACATTTTAAATGCATGAACAATATACCCGAAAAAATTGTTATTGATTTTGCCAACCATACCCAAACACAAGATGTATGAAAAAGCTATTACTGGTCCGTCATGCCAAAGCTGTCCATGATGACAGTTACAGTGATTTTGAAAGACCCCTGAAACATTCCGGGATGAGGGATACCACCATAATGGCCGAGAGGATAGAAAGTGCATCGCATGTTCCTGAATTGTTGATTGCCAGTCCTTCATTGCGAACATTGGCAACTGCCAATATACTTTCTGAGCATTTACAATTACCCCGCCCTTCAGAAGACGAAAGAATTTATGATGCCAGCCAGCAGGCTTTGCTTAAAGTGATCAGCGGGTTTTCTGACGATCATTATTTTATCGGGTTGGTTGGGCATAATCCCGGAATAAGCCACCTGGTACATTATTTTACCGGGCAGATACGGGATGTACCACCCGGTGCTGTAATTTTGATCACTTTTGAGTTCGACGAATGGCAGCAACTCACATATGATTCAGGTAAGCTGGCCTGGTTTAGTTCTCCAAAAGATAATAGCTGAGTATCAATTAATACAATAGGTCTTCCCAGGCAATGATCTGATAAAGCCCTGCATCTCCATATTCAATAAATTCATCGCCAGTTGACTCATTGGCATATTGGCCTTTATGGTCAGGTCGTCTATCGCCAATGGAGATTTATGCTGATGAATAATATCGAAGATGACCCTTTCTTCATTAGAAAGATCCATTGGTAAGGTTAATTGTTCAACTGCAGGCCTCTTGTCATCCACCTGCTCCCAGCCCAGACTATATGCTAAATCGGCCGCGCAAGTTAATAATGCGGCTTTATTATGCCTGATCAGGAAATTACAGCCCTCGGAGTATTCGTCGTCTATCCTGCCGGGAAAAGCAAATACATCCCGGTTATAGGAGTTAGCTATTTCGGCAGTGATCAAAGCCCCACCTTTAATACCCGCTTCAATAACCACTGTGGCATCTGCCATACCAGCTACAATGCGATTACGCTGCGGAAAATTTTCACGATCAGGTATGGTACCTGATGGATATTCAGTTAATACGCCGCCATTCTCCTGCATTTTTTCGGCTGTGGAGCGGTTTTGAACCGGGTACATTCTGTCGAAGCCGTGACCAAGTACGCCAACAGTTGGCAAATTCTGTTTCATGCTTTCTTTATGTGCGCAGGTGTCTATTCCCAAAGCCAGTCCACTTACTATTAATACATTATATTGCTGCAATTCTTCCACCAATTGCCTGCATAATTGTTTGCCATATTCAGTAGCCCTGCGTGTACCAACAATACTGATCACATGCGGGGGATTCAAATTGAAATTCCCTTTTGCATACAGCAGGATCGGCCCATCAATACAGTTCCTTAAACGTTTGGGATATTCCGGGTCAGTATAAAAAATCGATTTTACATTATTCTTTTCAATGTAATTCAGCTCCTCTTCCGCACGCTGTAATGCTGATTTGAAATCAATATCGATATACCTTTTCTCACCGATCCCGGGCACTTGCATCAGTCTTGTTTTGGAGGCTTTAAAGATTTGTTCTTCATTACCAAAATGAGCAAGCATAGATTTAGCGGTAGCAGGACCAATATTCTTTAGGAAAGTTAAACCGAGGCGGTGAAGTATTGACATATTTTAAAGTTCAGGTATTCGGTTCTGAAATTATGGAAAATCTCACGATTGCTCAAATTTTTAGCAAATATTTTTGATTTAAAACAATGAATTAATACAAAAGCTTTATGATCTGCGATTTACAAAAGAACGAAGAGGTTATTGCCCTTTTACATAGATCGCCTGCTTGGTTTCGAAGAATTCTTCTTCAAAATAATCTTTCAGATAATATTGCTTTACCTGGAGGCCCGATTCCGTGATCTCCTGGGTAAGGTCGCCGCCTTTCAAATATAAAATACCGTTGGGCAAAGTATTTTTTGATGTCTTATTAAACTTTCCTTTTACCCAGGGATAGAAATCTTTAAGTTGCGTTACAGCGCGGGATACTACAAAATCAAACTTCCCCGGCACCTGCTCTGCCCTGGTGTGTTCGGCTTTAAGGTTTTTTAGCCCGATCGCTTTTGAAACTTCATTTACTACTTTTATTTTTTTTCCGATAGAATCGACCAGGTAAAACTGGGTTTCGGGGAACATAATAGCTAACGGCAAACCCGGGAAGCCACCGCCTGTTCCTACGTCCAATACCGTTTCGCCGGGTAAAAAGGGCATCACTTTGGCTATCCCCAGTGAGTGAAGTACGTGGCGCTCCAATAACAACTCAATATCCTTACGGGATATCACGTTGATCTGGTCATTCCAGAATTGGTATAGTTCGGGCAGTTGCTGGTATTGTTGCTGTTGTACAGGACTTAGATCAGGGAAATATTTTAAAATAATATCAGATGTCATCCCTGTTAAAACGGTTAATGATATTGCCGAGCAGGTATCTTGCCCTGAATAACTGAGCTTTTACCGTACCTAATGGCAGGTCAAGCTGTTGAGCTATTTCCTCATACGAGAGTTCATCAAAATAACGCAGGGTGATCAGGTTACGGTAACGTGCAGGCAAGCTTTCTATCAATATTTTTAATTCCTGTGTCTGCTGTTTTTTTATCGATGTTTCTTCGGGATTTAAAACGTCGGCTTTTATCTGTAATGTCTTTTCTTCTCCGTCATCATCCACCATGCCGTGGATGGACATAGTATTCAATTTTTTTTTCCGGATGAAATCGATACAATTGTTTGTCGCTACACGGAACAACCAGGTACTGAAAGCATAATCAGGCTGATATTTATCCAGTTTTTCAAACGCTTTTGCAAAGGTTTCCACAGTAAGGTCCATAGCGTCCTCTTTGTTGTTAACCATTTTTAGCGCCATAAAATAGATAGAATCCTTATACCTGTGCATCAGGTCGGCATAAGCCTTTTGGTTTCCCTCGCGTGCTTTCACAACAAGGTGAAAATCATTCTTTGCGTTTTCGGTAAAATTTGCGTTTACTTCCACTGAGATGTTTTTATAAAAGTACCAATCAATCCAAAAATATTTAAATAAACATAATATACAAGGTCAAAAACAGGCAAATACCACAATAAGTTTTTAACATCTAGTTTTTTATACACCTTGCGGTATACTATTAGCTGTGCTCCCAGTCTGAAAATAAATAACCCCAATGCAGGATAGGGGTCATAATCCAGGGTCAGGCATAATATGAGCAATATATAAAATAAAAACCCGGTGAGGGCATCAAAGCTCAACATTCTGCGGTGTTTGTTCTTATACAGCTTCCCTACCCCCATGTGCCTCCGTTTTTGGATATATAAAGATGATAACGATGTTTTTGGATCGCTAAAAGTAAAAGCATCGGGGTGAATTTCGATGGCCGTATTATCTGCAGTTGCATTTTGGTTGACAAACAGGTCATCATCTCCAGACATGACATGCATGTGTGCTGCAAAGCCCTTATTTTTAAAAAACAAGGTCTTGGTATAGGCTAGATTACGGCCAATCCCCATATATGCATTGCCTGCCAATGCTGCAGAGAGATAGTTTATGGCAGTTTTTAATGTCTCGAAACGAATAAATGAGTTAAGGAAACCGCTTGTTTTATAATAAGGTGAATATCCGAGTACAATCTCAGTCGGGCCTGAAAAGTTTGCCGCCATACGTGTTATCCAATCTGCTGAAGGCGGCTTACAATCTGCATCGGTAAATAACAGGTGTTCATTTTTGGATGCTTTGATGCCCATCGTCAGGGCAAACTTCTTACCTGTTTTAAAGCGGTCATTTTCTGCTACAGTGACGATCTTTAAGTGGGGGTATTTCTTTTGAATTTCCTTCAGGACATTTTCAGAATCATCCACAGAGCAATCATTGATCACCACAACTTCAAAATCGGGGTAGTTTTGCTCCAGTATCAATGGCAGATTAACAGGCAGGTTATCAGCCTCATTTCGGGCGCTGATAATAACTGAAATAGGAATATTGTTTAAGACCAACTCTTCAGCGGGAATATAAGACTTTAACCTGTTGTGATAATAAATCAGATAATACAGTTGGGCAATAAAACAGAGGGTTAATAGTATAAAAAGAGCGTCGGGTAAATAGGTTTCCAATTCAGATCAATATATCGGGTAAAGTTGTGAAAAAAACCACGATTGTTTAAGAAAGGTTGATAAGTTGTGGCACAGAGGGTTTCAATGTGGAAAAGTTAATTGAGGTTGTATTAGTTGGAGTGGTTGTATTAGTTGCTGGGGTTGGAGTGATTGTAAATGTTGGAAAAGGCTGAAAGACTAAGAATAATGAGAATCAATCCTCTTCAACCAATACAACTACTACAACCATTTCAACTGAATCTAAAACAACTTTAACTGAATCTAAAACAACTTTAACTGAATCAA
>Ga0307517_10010239_pt1 | contig 13156 bp, 12 predicted proteins | sample 23_EM_MG_FD_194515 | JGI IMG/M metagenome (GOLD analysis project Ga0307517, IMG submission 194515) | Populus trichocarpa ectomycorrhiza microbial communities from riparian zone in the Pacific Northwest, United States - 23_EM | ecosystem: Host-associated > Plants > Roots > Unclassified | place...
CATCAGAATCAAATTCTAGAATTTTTTTTTTAAAGAGTTCCAATCACAGAAGGTAGGCAATTCCTAAAAATCTTTAGATCAAAGGAAAAAATACATGTGGTTTACACTAATATTAAAAAAAAAAAACGTACAAGGGAATCGGGACGGGCGTTCTGGCGGAGGCGAGCTTCAAGCTCAGGGTTGCGGGAGTTGGTGGTCTGCATCACGAAATACCCGATCACACCTGGAACGACACCGCATACTGTAGCGAATGCAAAGAAGAATGGCTTTGAGTCTCTTGTCTTCCTCACTATCCACCTCCATGCCTCGCTCTTCTCCCACAGGATCGACATCTTTGATCTTCCCTCAACGACCTGAACAGGGTGAAGCAAAGATTAACAATAACAGCCGATTCTATCTAGCGCTGGCTGGCCCTTGCAGTTAGCCGCAAGTATAGAGAGGCCCAAACATTAATGAAGCCCAATGTATTTTGGGCCAATGGTATCTCGAGACCTTTTCTCGGTATTGTCGGGCACTGTGGAATGGCCATCAAATTTAGGGCCAAGATTGTTGGAAGGTAAAAACGCTTTTGGGCTAACCCATGTGTTGAAAACTGCTTAAATAAAAGACATTGGTGGAAAATGATGAGAATAAAAGGTTTGGGATATTGTTCAAGAAAAGAAAAGGGAAATATATATATGAGACCGAAATTAATTAGCCAGTCTGCTCCATTGTTGGCTTCCCGGCACGCATGTTGAATCCAAACATCCCATTCTCTAGATATATATTCTCTTGCCTTGGTGATTAAGGCAGAGTTTGCATCTGCTTTCACATGATCTTTTGAGATTAGTGCAGCAACCAATGCAGAATCCGTCTCTCCCATTGACCATGCCAGCTCTAGACCAGTGACTACTGCCCACAGTTCTGCTTTGAAAGAAGTGCGCAAGCCAGCGTTGATCGCAAAACCCTTAACTCAAGAGCCGAGGCTATCTCTAATCAGACCTCCTGCTCCTGCCACACCCGGATTACCTTCACGACACCCATCCACGTTTAACTTCATCCACTCTATTGGAGGACATTACTCCCAGCCCACCAGTTTAACTTCCTTAATTAGGTTTATATATGTGAACTACAATCCGCGAAGTCAATTGTCCTCTGTGAGTAACCAGCCAAGCTATGGATATGCTTTATATATGGTGTTCGCAGCTGTGGTGCTGCCTTCCCCTGATTACGTTTTCGTTTCCAGATGTTCCATAAAGCACACCCAATTAATAACAATGCCCATGCATAACCATTCCTATCAATCCCACTGTCAGCTAGGTTATATATTAATCAACCACGGTATCAGACCTGAGTCAAAGAAACTCCTATTCACGTTCCCAAGCAAAGCTCTCCAAACCTCCTGGATTCGTCTACTCTTCTGGGTCTTGGGCTGGAAGTTGGATATCTAGCTAAAATCCAAGAATTAGCGGATATATATTTTGATCAGCTTCTAATTATTACCAGAGATTCTTACATTGACTAGACGTTAGATACACTAGCGAGAGTGCTTGCCATATATATTCCCTGTCAAAATACCTCCCTAGCTAATGCAAATACTGTCCCTTTTGAACCCCAGTCGTACGTGACGTGAGATTGATGGTTCAGGTTTGGCAAAGGGTCACGATGAAGAAAAGGATAGACGAGGCCACTATGATGTACACAAAAATTATAAATTACTGTCCAAATGACATTTGTGCCCTGAGGAGCCACGGCAGCTATAAAGCCACGCCTCAAATGCATTACGTGAAACGGAAGAAGAATCTGAGCATTTTGTCTTTGTATGCACAAACTAATTAAAATGCATGGCAGCTAGATATCGCGCCGACGTTTTGGAATCTCTCTCTTTATTCTTTATGGATCGATATCTACCACTACCTCCACCGTTACAAATGATCAGTTCACCACCCAGGCATCGATCCTCTCTCTCTCTGCCCCTGTGTTTTCCTTTGCTTTATTTCACATAGCTAGATCCTGTGAAAGGTTGGTTTTAGAGTCCATTTAGCATAATAGCACTACTATCATTCTCGATAAAGGAATAAAAGAACAAACAAAAGAAACATAACTCTAATAAAGAATGAATCGAACCCATGTGGTATATGGCAGGCTATGTAAGTAGTACGTACTGTATACGAGAATCAAAATGTGGGTACTACTTGCTTGACGGATCAAGTTGCTTTTTTCTTTTCTCTTACATGTAGGAGCGTCTAGCTAGCTAGCTACCGTTTTGCAATCCTATTGGTGAAAAAGAAGAGTTCGGAATCTCTTTTATGCAGATCAAATGCTCCTCCTTCATGCATCATTCATTCACACAGTTGATAAGGGTTAATTTTCAAGTGAGGCGACCACATATATATTTACGTGTTTGTGATTGATGAATATTGTGGAGTACGGCTAGTAAAAATGGCAAAAGAATCTTTCGGCAAGAGACTCTCGAAGCCCTTATGGCTCGCACAATTTAATTCAAGTACTTATATTCACTTTTGAGGCGTAAAAACCATAAAGACCCATCCAAACAAATTAATGAAAGGAACTCGTAACAAAGGTGATAGTGACTTCCGTACGTTTGGATTGATAAAAATATATGTTTTCTATTCCACTCTGGTTGTTCTGGTCAATTAGCTAGCTAGTACGTATACATGCCGTGATGTTTTTACCAATCATGTTTCGTTTCTGTCATGATGGCCGAATTAAGAAGTAGATTTTAGCCTTGATAAAATCACTCAAACGCTGAGCCAAGAGTACATAAATATGCATGCAAAACCCTTGCTGATCAATATATTTTGATCATTCTTCTCTCCATCAATGGGGGAGAGCTAGTAATGATTAGAACCATATCATGAGAGAAAAAGGCGAGGGCCTGAGAGAGACAGCAGTCAAGGATCTGAGGCTTGTAATCATTAAAGTTGCTAGGATGTCTTTACTCGCATGAAAATGATATTTTAAGGAAAGGAAACCAAAGGGGAGGGAGGGGGGTAGATAACAGTAAAGGAAAAGTAGCTTGGATGGCCGGAGAAGAAAGAGAAAGGGAAAAATAACAAAAAGAAAAAGCGAGTGGGGGCTGTGACGGAGTGTCAGGTAGATTTGTCCAGACGATGATTATAGGCCCCCTTCAAGTCATCAACTGTTGAACGATAAAAGTGTTCCTTTCTATCTGGGAATAAAAGAATGCCAGAAAACTTTCACATGGACCCATCGCATTGCCCATCAATCTCCTAGATTGTTTACGTTAAATTGAAGGCACGCACACATATTTTGGACCCATAAAAGTAAATAAAAAAAGCACGCCGATTGAGTCGTGTTTGCTCCACCCTGAAGATCCAAACCATTGTTATTAACCATGGCGCTTGAAGGAAAGCACGATTAATCATTTAATTATGTTTTATTTTTTACTATCTGTGTGAATTCACTCTTTATATAACGCCTATTTGCAATCAGATCCTCCACACGATTGGTTTTAATAACATAACGGTTCATTATATGTATATTAATTTATAGAATATTCATTACTTCTCGAGACAGGCCACTAAAGATTGTAATCATTCACTCACTCCATTAAAATGTTGAAAATTAGAAATTCAAATGTAGGATTACAATGTTTAGGGTTTCATGGCACCTTATCCCTGTTAAATAGTGGTTGGGAATGTAATTGAAACTATTTAAAAAAAAATTAAAAATTATTCTTTATTTTTTTGTTTAAACTTATTTATTTTATATTTTTAGATCGTTTTGATGTGCTGCTATTAAAAATAAATTAAAAAAAAATATTATTTTAATACATTTCTAAATAAAAAATATTTTAAATCGTAATCCCTACCATATTCTTAAACATCGTAAAACTTATTTTATACTAAATGTAATGTCATGTCACGATGATTTGCGGGCATAAGGTGAAACCACACCATAAATAGAGCATTTATATATATATATATTTTTTTTGTGTTGATTGTTGGGTTTTTTTTTATTTAGAGAAGTCGGACGGCTGAATCTCTCATGATTTCTAGCTATACCTCTCAGGAGATTGAGAATTAACACTGGAGAAATCATTTTCCAATTAATAAAAGTGAAAGAAATCAACAGCCGAGGAATTAATTAAACTCACAGAAAACTACACCATCTCACTGCAGCAGAGAATTAACATGCGTTGTTAATCACGTTGCTTTCTGTAAATGGCACATGATCATCATCCAATTCATGATCCAGATCCTCCAATCTCTGTGCCACAAGCTGATTGCTCGGCCTTTCTTTTATCCAGCTAAGTCACCCCCGCATGATAATATGCTAAGAGTAGAAGGGCGGGAGATTACAAAATACACCCGCTAGTATTAACATACTATACCGATCATTTTAAGGAATTCCCTGCCAGGACCGCTTGTCCACAACCTCAAGTGCACAATTTTATTATTATACGTAAGCGATGATTAAGAACTGTTTATTTTTTACATTTTAAAAATAATTTTGAAAAAATTTAAAAAAATTTAATTGTTTTACTTCAAATTAAATTTTTATAGTGTTTTTATATTATTTTAATACGTTAATATCAAAAATAAATTTTTAAAAGATAAAAAAAATATTATTTTAATATATATTTTAAAAAATAATTTTAAAATACAAAAGTCTCTGGAATAAGAAGGGGAGACCTGGTATTGCGTGTTAATGGGTGTGGGCGGTATAGTTGGCCCACACAGCCTTTCGAGGGATCCTTTTGATTTTTGTTAGTTTGTGGGCACACAAAAGCAGGGAAGCTTCTTATCCTCCCCTGCTGGTTTTCATACAAAATCTTACACTTGGAATCTTCAAAAGCCGAAGGACTTGTTGTATCGTAGCATCTCCAAAATCCCAATTTTATTAATCAATGCAAATACCAAATCTAGACAATCTCTCACACAATAGCATTCCTCCTCCATGGGAGTTTGTTTTTGTTCTTTAATTTATTTTTAAAATGTTTTTTTTTTGGAATTAATGTTTTTTAAATGTTTTTTTTATGATTTTAAAATACTAATGTTAATAATAAAAAATAAATTAAATATGTTTTTAATTAAAAAACACTCTTGAAAGCACTTACATCATCAATCACATATTAAAATAAAGTGAAAGATATTCAAGATAAGTGTATGAAGGAAGGGACAAAAAATAATTAAATATGTTTTTGGTTTCTTGAGTGAATGGCAACAGCGTAATACATGGAGAGGTTGAAGGGCTAGTTAATGTGAACAACAGAACAGTGGCCTATATAGTTCAGTGTCGTCCAGGCCGGCTTTGCAGCATGTTGCGCTCCATCTAGCTAGTTCTCAATTGGGCCACTATCCCCTCTCCCTCTATCCAATCCTCCTGCACGTTATCTCTTCATCTCAGCGATGGCACCCATGAGCCTCCCTCCTGGATTTAGGTTCCATCCAACCGATGAAGAGCTTGTTGCGTACTATCTTGATCGGAAAATCAACGGCCACACAATTGAGCTTGAAATTATCCCAGAGGTTGATCTCTATAAATGCGAGCCGTGGGACTTGCCAGGTACATATATCTAATTAATTTCCATTCATCAGTAATATACCGATGTTCTTATATATGCTCTTGATATTCTTTCCGACTCTCTTTTACTATTTGTGGTGTGGGTGGAATGTGATAATTCGCTTAACAGACAAGTCATTTTTACCGAGCAAAGATATGGAGTGGTATTTTTATAGCCCCAGGGATAAGAAGTACCCTAATGGGTCAAGAACTAACAGGGCAACAAGGGCTGGTTACTGGAAAGCCACAGGGAAAGATAGACCAGTGCAGTCTCAGAAGCGGCCAGCTGGCATGAAGAAGACATTGGTGTACTATAGAGGTAGAGCTCCTCATGGAATCAGAACCAACTGGGTAATGCATGAGTATCGCTTGATCGACTCATTTTGTGGCAATGCATCATCAATTTTAAAGGTATTGTACTCTCACTACCGGCTCAGTGTACAATTTTTATTTGATCGTGAATCTGTAGTAGTTTAATCAAGCAGGGGCACACATATAGCCTATTGCATAGTTTCAAAATTATATAGAAGTGAGTGAATTAAGATCATTGATTCACCATGATGAAGTTCGATCTGCCCCATTTCGTGGTTCAGTGGCATTCATATTTTTTGACTAGTATTAAGAGACTATTAGAGTATTAGGGTTTACAAAATGTCACCTAGAATGTGTTTGATTGCCAGTTCTGCGTAGAAGACATACGCTGATGAAATTTGCAATAGGAACACGCGCATGTAAGATAGCAATTGGCCTCACAAGGAAACGCTGGTAACAATGACAGGATTAAACTGAGAGGTTTTTCGGGGTATGTTTTGTTTGTATATCTTGTAGATGCAAGGAGTTGATCGGTACTTGTCCATGCAATGAGATTCATTGATATTGATTTTAGTAATTCATGTAGCGTCTATCACTTCAAATTAAACGATATAGGAACACGTTCAGATGCATTATGCAGGGAGACGTGACAGTTCAAAGCCAGGACTTTATGCAGTCAAGTGAGGAAAACCGTCATTGATTATACTTCTTTATGATATATAGAAGCAACGCATATGTCGATCAGATCTTATCGAATTTAACCATTGCACTTGATTTTATACACCATTATCTTTTTTAGATCTTCCCTTCCCTTACACTACTAAATGTTCTGTCTCTTTAATAAAGAATACCTTATCATCAACATGATGATGAAAGAGTCTTTGTTTCAAAACTTTAGGTGCACTTGCACTATCCCTGTTTTGTTTCTTGTTTCTTTTTTTGCTCTTTGTGATCTTGCTTTTTTAGATCTTTGTACACCTCTTTAACAAATTTGATTACTTTTTTCACCGCAGGATTCCTATGCATTATGCCGTGTTTTCAGGAAAACAATACAAACTCCCAAAACAAAAGAAGAGAAAAATGTTGGTGATGAAGAGAGGGATATTGCAGCGTGGGTCTCAGAAGAACAATTATTGGGGGATAACAAATGCCGTATTGAAATTTCTAAAGGGAGAGAAGCTGAAGGTGAAAATTTCAACAATGACTATTGTAAATTCCCATCTGAAACATCTTCCTCAGATGTCACCCAAGGGACTCCAATTGAAACTGCAACGGCCGATGATTTGCTAGCTCCAATTGCCTCGGATGAAGCCAATAGCTCAGCTAACATTTACTCAGTGGGCGTGGATTTCTCGTCGAATCTAATTCAGGTACATTAACAAATTTCTTTCATAAATGAATTTAATTTCTTTATGTTGATAGACTTTCTATGGTTTCATTTCCTTAGAACTAGTAGATGTCGGTGCAATAATTAGTAATTTGATAATTATTGCATATAGATGCATAAAAAGATAATAGAAAAACATTAGTTCACTGCTGGTATGGGCCATACCAATAATTAACTCATCTTTTCTGATCATGATATGATTATCTCTTTTGCCAATACTGCATTTCCTGCAATGTTCTGCTTTTATTAAAGCTTCATGCTCACACCATGGAAAATAGCATGTGGTTGTGTCTCGCACACGATGAAAGTACAATCCTCGGGCCGCTATGTGTTGGAAATGGCCCACAAAACAAGCCCTTTGAGTTTTTTCTTTCTTTTGATCCGAAGTTAAAGCAGCAAAAGTTGGAAGCAATGAACTCCATATCTTTTCCTAAAGCTTCCTTCTGAAAATCCCTCAAACACTGACTCCAATTGGCTTTTTCACCATCTTCAACATCTTCTTTTGACTGACTCAAACATAATTCAAAGTTCGAACATCTTTCTTCCTGATTTTTCTCTCTGAGTCTACTATATATATATATATGAAACCTCAAACATCGCTATTTCCGATGCATATGTTTCCCCACTAGAGTTAATTTTCTAATTCAAAAGATGTTGCTAGGTTGACTGTTTTATTCAACAACAATGCTCGAAAGGATTGGATTTTCCTACTTCCCGCCGAATTCCTTTTTTTCGTTTCCAGCGATGTTATTAATCACACAACATACTGTGGATGCAGGATATGCAGATGCCAGTCTACTCAAGCTTGCTCTATCAATTCCCGTACCCTTCTTTAGAACTAGAAGACTTCCCACAGATTAACATCGCCGAGTGTGTGAAGCCATCCAAGCCTGAAATTAGCGACGAATACATGATGTACAAGGATTGCATGGACGGAACATTAGAACAACTATGTTCCTCTCAAGACAACTCCAATACTGTACTCCCCCATGCAAGACTAATTTAGGGCCACTAACTAAGATGACCGCACAAAGTAACACTTATTTGATATGTTACTTACAGTTGTTGTATTACCACCGAAATTCATATTACAGGCGTAGGATATATTGTGATGGGCTACATAACATGAAACAAAAATATATGAAAAGAAAAGTGAGGATTATTTTGCGTTATGATAAGGTTACGCACATCATTCATTATACAATGACAGGTCAAAGCACGCCATCATTTGCTTTTCTGTTATTTTCTTCCCGTTTAATGTTTTATACGATTGTTCATACTTCTCGGTCAGTTTGAAAATAAATCGGATGAACATTTGGTGATGGGGTGCCGTCGACAAATTCGTGATCGGATTTCTTTGTGGAAATAAATCAATCGTTTCTGCCAAGGTACGTAAATGAACAAAATAATCTCTCTGTTATATATATATATTTTTAGTTTGATTGAAATGATCTCGAATGATTAAACTAGCGTGCGTGCTTGTAATTCCATTAGCACGCATGATTTCTTTTAAGATAAATCCGAGCATAAAAAAAAGGCGGGAATAAAAACTCTTCAATGTGAGGCAAATGCAACAAGTAGCACATACACAAGCATGCGAGTAGACAATTTTAGAAGACATGTGTGCAGTGGTGACAAATGGGTAATAAAACAATTATCCGTTATTTACAGTGCTCATTTTCATCTTGAATGAATATCAAAAGTTTTAATAAAAATTTTATGTTTGAAATTTATTTTTAGTGTTACGAATTGAATTATAAGTGAAATTTAATTCTTAAAAATACTATAAAAATAAATCAGAGGTCACTTCCTCTGATTTATAATTTCAAAGTAGGAAAATTTAATTTTAAAATTAAGTTTCTCAAAATACTCATCTAACTATTTAAAAAAAAACATTTGAAAATAAAAGGAAATACATAACATAGAAAATAAAATAAAATAAATTTTATTTTTTTTAAATACGTGAATTCAATTTATTTATTAATTAAATTCAAATTAAACAGTATAATTAAATTTAATTACAATAAAAAACTGACCTCAGACAACCTAAAAGTTAATTTAACCTTGTTTAATTGAAATGAATATTAAAAAAACATGCAGGGGTTCAATTGTTAGAAATGCTGATACAAGGACTGAAAACTATAAAAGAATATGAATCGAAAAACTTCCAATTGAGAGCGTAGCTGTAAGAAAAATAAAATACAACAATCACCACCTTAAATCTGTCAAAGGTTTTAGCTGCATTTTCCAAATGAGTTGCCTATATATCCAAACCCACCTAAACCTTGTAAATTTGGATTTCAACGAACATATGACCCCACACACACGAGAGAGTGCCCAATGAAGACCCAAGCAATGCATCTCGAGCTCTCGCTTTCAGAGCAGATGTGCGAGAAGTTCATACTTGGAAGGTTTCTTGCTTGTCTGAAGAGAGAGAGAGAGAGAGAGAGAGAGAGAGAGAGTTTTATCGTATACAAAATGTTTCGAGATTATCACATGACAGCAGGAAGAAAAGTAAGAGGTCCCCGATTCGGATTCTCGCTCTATAAAAGTAACATCAAGAAAATGTACATAAGCAGATGAAGAGCCGAATGGACGGGCTTCTCCAGGTCAGTAGAGCAAAACTTTTGCATCGACGGGCACAGAGGCTGCAAGTAGAGTCTCATGACCATGCCGACAGCTCCAGTCTTCAACCAACGGGAAGCAGAGACGAGAGTTTTATGGGCTGGATCATATAAACGGACAAATGGGCCTGCCGACAGTGGTAATTTTTTGGGCCCGGTTGGTAACTGGTGCAATAATTGTCCTGCACGGCCTGGATGGTTAGAATCCATAAATTAGGGTGGTCGCCAGGGGAGTGAGCAGAAGCAAATTAATTAGCAGTCCAGCGAATAGACTTCAAACAATTATTATTTTTTACGAAAATAAAGTCTAAAAAGGCACCTAATGATTATGAGATGGTTTAAAATTGCATTTTGAGCGGTGATTTTTAAAAATTATTATATTTTGTTTAAAATTATTTTTTTATATTTTTAGATGTTTTAATATATTGACATTAAAAATAATTTTTTTTTAAATACTATTTTGATGTATTTTTCAATAAATAATATTTTAAAAATCATTTAAAAAAAAAACTGATTTTCTAAGGGATTCAACTTCATCGTTCAATTTTCTTTTTCTTGACAATATATACCATGCGAGTTTTTGTTACAGTGAAGAAAAGCATTATACTTTACATCGGCAAAATAAATATGGGAATAATATTGCTCAAACTATCCCTTTTCATTAAATTTAACCACAATAAAAATTATATTTACTGGATGTCTTATAACCATATTTAGTATTTACATTGATGATAATGTAACTTTTTGTAAAAAAAAAATATGAATTAAATAGAAGTTCAACTCGTATAAAATAAGAGGTCTATTAATAAAAGTTTTTACATATATCTTTACATATGAACTCAATTTCAATGTGCAAAATTTAATAGGGCCGGTCAGAAGATTTATATATATATATAGGCATCTAATTTCAAAGCAATATGGAATTAAAGTTTTCTAACAACAGGAAAACTCCCGGAACGGTACCGGAAAACATGGGTTGGGAGAAATTAATCAAGAAAATTAATCAGTTTTCTAACATTGCAGGCCTCAGCATCCAATGGGTACTTTCAAATTTAAACAATTAATGGTCTTAATTGATATCACTAATATTATTTCACGCTCAAAATAAGTTGGTAGCGACAAATTGAAGCATTTTTTTTTCTTCAAATATATATTTTGGGATGCCGAAACTGGGCAAAACCTACCGGCAATGTACACTAGTAACATACACGCACGTGCAGGCCTAAAAGTTCCATGCAAGATCATCCATGGAGCTAAGATCACGACACATTGAACCAGGCAATAATATTGTGGAGTCGACAAACTCAAGATCGTAACTAGTAGTGTCAAATGAAGCATCCATATTGTCGTGAACACCTTTAGTATTATCCATGATTTGGGCGTCACAAATCTTGTTTGGCTGGTTTTCTTGATCCTGTGATTGCATAACTTCGAATACTTTTGCTGCATCAAAGGGCTCGCCAATGATATTAGTTCTCCAAAAGCAATTCTCATCCAAGAGACCGAACCCAGTTGGGTTCGCTGAAGACGAAGATGAAGAGGAAATGAGTGTGTTCTCAATGGATGATAAACAAGGAAAAATGGAAGAATCCTGGGAATTTTGAGTATTTTCATTCCAAATCATGACACTAGGGTTTTGATAGCTAGAGGTGGGCAAGGGCAAGCTGGTTGTGGTCTGTAGCAATGGTGGTTGAGTACTGCTATTAGAAGGATAAGGGGAAGGTAGTGTTAGAATAGGAGGGTTTATCTCCATGGAATAATCTTTCATCTTTGAATCCAGGGTGATAATTGAAAAGGGTTGTTGGTTAGATTGTGATATATTGCATGCAACCTTATTAGCTGCTCTCTGATGAGAAGGGATCAAGTTGTGAGTTTTTGGGTCCAAGCCTTGTGCCATGAGTTTTTTCTTTATGCATGAGTTCCAGAAATTCTTCACCTCATTGTCTGTCCTTCCTGGAAGATGTTTTGCTATCTGAGCCCATCTGTTGCAAGTATATATATATATATAAATTAAGTACTTGTAGTGAAATTACAGTGAAAGTGATAAGCTAAGTAATTCTACTCTATTCATGTCATCTAGTGATCTATTGTCCCCATGGTTAAGTAGAAACAGTGTTTTGGTTTTGTTTTGTTTTCGAATTTTCTATACACAGTTTTATTGAGACTCGAACGATCCTCACCTGTTGCCTAAAATTCTATGGACATCTATGATGATCTGCTCTTCTTCCGCAGAAAAGGAACCCCTCTTGAGCTCCGGTCTCAAGTAGTTTATCCATCTCAAACGGCAACTCTTACCGCACCTTTTTAAACCTGCAAGTACAAAGCAATAGCGCATATCAAAAATAGATCAGATAGCTTGATTTTTATTTCAAATGCATGCAAAAAAGGGTATCAACACACACACCAGCAAATTTAGGGACAGAACTCCAGCTTCCATGACCGTGGCTGGTGATATATTTGACAAGCTTCTCATCTTCTTCAGGAGACCACAACCCTCTCTTAACTTTCTGTTTGTTGCAGCACCTGTGACCCATCTCAATCCTCCACTCCCAGCTTCTTCTGTCGATCCACTATACTTCCTGCAGCCTAGGTAGCTCAGCATAAAACATTGAGGAATTAATTAATTTCACTCCCTCACCTGGAAAGTCTCAATTTATATCCCTGTCTGGATACTGGCTAGTATATACAAGAGCACTGGACTTGTTTACTTAGGCACGATAATGGTGATGGGAAAGAAAACACGGTGACTGACAAGTGCTTGATTTTCCAAGAAATACAGGCCAGGTGTCAAATCATGCAACGAGATATAGTAATTTGAGAGCAGGCGAGATTTATTGGCTTGATTGGGAGATTGATCAAGTGGCGCATATGTTTGTGTTGTGTTTTCGATTTGCTCATAGTTATACTATTTTGTTAATATATAATATTGATTTGCATTGCTAAAATCCCAGCTCTAACCACGCAGGTCCCACTTGAAAAGAGAGAGAGAGAGGAGCAGAAGGTTAATTGTTTCTGTCAAACTGAGTAGTATTTATATATGATTACTTCCAAGCATTTCTCTAATTAGAATAGTATCAGGCAAATCATGCAGGAGGTGTCCTTGATTGCTCAGTTTAATTACGTTTCTATGATGCTGATTCTCATAGTCCTTTTATTCATAATTATGCCTTACATCTCTATATATATGACTTAATCACACAACATATATATATATATATATATATATATATATATATATATATGAATAAGAAGAAGAAGAAAAATAATAAAAAAAAAAACACAACAATTTATAAAAGAAAACAAA
>Ga0307517_10010241_pt1 | contig 13154 bp, 12 predicted proteins | sample 23_EM_MG_FD_194515 | JGI IMG/M metagenome (GOLD analysis project Ga0307517, IMG submission 194515) | Populus trichocarpa ectomycorrhiza microbial communities from riparian zone in the Pacific Northwest, United States - 23_EM | ecosystem: Host-associated > Plants > Roots > Unclassified | place...
TCCTTGACTTTTTCGAGCTCGACAGCACAGCCCGCTTCGAACCCGCGGGAATCATGGAAGACAAAGCCGTGAGCTGTTGGGTATTGAAATTGGTGTTCGATATCGTGTTCCCCGCGCTGAAGAATTAAATTGAGTATACTTATCATTGTTGAGGAGGCAGATCGATCCGATACAGACCGATGCTGACGGATTCAACTCTGATTCGATCTAAACCGAGAGTAAACCACATTGAGTATGTTGCAAATCGGCACGCCGCACCTTGTTCCCCTTCTCATCGAGATATACAGGCTTGCGACCCTTGGCATGGCACACCTTCTCCAGAATGGTGGTTTTTCCAGCATTGGCGCTGCCAATGACCAAAATTCGGAAGCGCTGGGCGTTCTATTTGAGCATTAGAGTGGAAAAATTGGAGTTTTATGTGTAGTAGTCCCTACAATGTTATCGGAATTTGGCAGTGACATGGGTGAATTGGTCGAAAAATGTCCGTTACGCACAAACATTTGGTACTTCCAATTAGGGATATATATAAATTGCCTTCCAATCGTAGAGTCTTGCGATAGAAAACGTATATAGAAACTTCTGTTCGGGACGCTCAGGTGTCGCTCTCAGTGTCTAACATGGTCAGCAACGAAACTACTCTCTCCGATTCACCTGCCCTCAGTGAGCACCGCTCTGATTTTCACAAAGTGCTGATCGACCAAATCCCCCCCCCAAAGGATTCGCATATTAGTGGTCGGAAAGGTATCAATTCCCTTGTGTTTTTCCAGCCAGTGTTTCTTCAATCCCCAGTCTTTTTCAGACAGGATGTGGGAAGTCGTCCGATGCCTCGTTTTCGACGACAGGGATAATCCCCCCTCTGGGCGTCGAAAACGGGCGGAGGGGGGACGATCTCTCCTCCGCCTCTGATCCCCTCGTTTTCGACACCAGGAGGGCAGATGACCCTTTGTCTACCTCTGGTTCCCTCGTTTTTTACGCCAGACAAGCAGGAGGAGGGATAACCCATGCAAATTAGTAGATCTCACTTGTAGATTATTTTTTGTCATATTTTATTTATTTTTAATGTGGCCGGTAATCAAGCTTGAGGCCTTGAGCTTGCTGGACTTTGCGTTGCTCAAGCTGGGGTTTAGACTTCGCTTCTCTCGCTCAACTGTTTCAAGTGACACGCCGGGTGTCACCACATAGTATTGTATACCGGGGTGGCATGGATATTTTAGACACGGACCCGTCCTTTAGTACTTAGGTTACTTGCGGACGTAAAGCACAAATTTAAAAAAAAAAAAAAAAAAGAAAAAAAAATGAGCGAGTACTTTGCATTTCCTCGATAATCATTCTCAGTAAATGAATATATTGCGTGTATGTATATAACCCTGATCTAGGGTTTTCTTAGAATGTAAGATTGGTCTCACGCTATTGCATTTGTCTCCCACCATGTCTGACACGATCGCCAACGAAACTACATACAGAAAAGCCATCAACCAAGTTCGATTACAGATGGCAAAGTAAGCTATAGTCTGGTCATATGTCGACATCTATTTTACACTTGCAGTGCTTTGCCAACAAAAGTACACCTCTACTCATTCAATATTCCAGCCCACCAACTGAAGGACGCTATTGCCGCACTTGATAAAGAAAACTTACGAGGAGCAATGAGGTTAGTTGAGTTTCTATGAAGTTCCAATCTAATACAACAAAACAAACGGATTTTCCAGGGTGACAAGCAGTCCCGATCATAACTTCATCATCAAATACATGCCTGGTCCAGCTCATGAAGAGGCGATTGACACATGGGTGCTGTTATTTGGGTCCGCTCTTTTACAATTGACCACGCCACTGCAAGTATTGACTCCTGGATGCAGGTTCATCGGAAGGAGAAGTAAGTTTGACAGAGCACAGCGTAATCTGCTCTTGATTTAATTATTTTCTTTCAGCGTTCGAACTTGCAGAAGGGATTGTGAAAGAGCCAGATTCCGGCATCCGCCCTATGACATCTTCCAGTCCGACTGTTGTCCTTGAGGTTGGGGACTCAGAGAGTCTCACACAGCTGAGGATCGATGCCAAACACTGGCTCGAATCGGAATATATGCATGGGGTAACCACTTCTTCTAATTCTTTTTTCCCGCTCACAACGGCCTCTAGGTGCGGCTAGTTATCATCCTTTCAGTTATCCGTCCAAACATTGCCATTGAACTTTGGAGAGGGTTCAATCCTATTAATCCCCCTTGCTCACAAGCAGCTCGTCAAAGGATAGCTCGCATGGTGTGGCAGGCAGACTGGACAAACAACGCAACACCACTTTATATCCTATTGGCAGATGTCTTCGGAGTACAGGCGCCTCCGCCACAATATGGTAATAATGATCGGGTGAATTTGGATACTGTAGCCTGGCGGCAGTGCATTCTTGACGCATGGAACCTCCCTTGACATTTCCGCGTATATGCGCATTCATCACTCTTTGCCTTTAGTATGTCAGTCGAATCCTTCCATGAACTTTTCCTCCTATACTGCGTATATGCACATTCATTATCATTCTTAGTATGTCAGTTTAATACGCCCATGAACCTTCCATTTTTTGCCTTGTATAGTCGACACCCTAGCATTATTGAAAATGAAGGCTCATTGATCTAACTACCCTGATCAGCCGTACTAGATACATAAACATCAACGAAAAAACGGTGCAGGCACCTCGGGGCTGCTCGGGAGGGCCCACCTGCGCAAAAATCTCGCCCATCTGGCATGGCCTCCCTCCTCCAGAGCCCGTTCTTCGAGGCCAACCGTTTGTGCTCCCCCATCAGCTTATGTAATAACTCGTCCAAAAACGGAAGCAGCAGCAGCACCTGCACATCGACCACCACACCACAGTGCGCATAGGATGACCAGGCTGGTATGTATTTCATTCGTTGATTTTGAGCCTGATCAATTGAAATAGGATTTCGCAGGCGACGGACGAGTTTTTCTGTCCGTCACCGTGAGAAATTCATAGGGCCCGGCCTCCTCCCGAGGGTGGGGGCGGGCCTGGTTCCCGTTTTGGAAACCTCGGATCAATCAACTTTTGGAAGTCCGCCGATCACTCCTCTTTAAATTTTGCCGCTGCTCAAAGATTGAATACTGGCATCAAAATTGACGCGTCCGTTGAGCGAGTATTGTATTGAATGATCCTTGAGTGCTAATAACTAAAACTCCGTTTATATCCAATAGCATCGGCAAACTAAGTACGTCCCTACTCTCCTGGTAGCCTTAGTGACTCTGCACTGATTACATTAAATCAGACTATTGGTTACTCTCAAATACCGATTTCTCAGGAAAGAAGCTTCGGCAATGTCTCGACGTGATATATCGTGATATCGTTTCCGTTTGGAACATCCGAAACTCCAGTGTACGATGTTTCTTTCATTGTGCGCACCATTACGGCCCTCACCATTACTACTACAGTACCTTTCTAGCGATGAATTCATGGCGAAGATGATTGTTCTTGTCGACGATTTAGTTGCAAATCCCGATACCCAGACGTAGGTATAGTTGCAAGCACATCTCTCCCACGTCTCACTTTGTAGCATGCTTGTAGTTCCAACGATGGCCTGACGGTGGCAACGGTGGCAGCCCTGGCTGGTGCTGCATCAAGTTCGGCTGGCATTGTTATTTTGTCTGTCGGGTCAGCGGCGCTAATCGCAAAGTGTCTAGTCAATGTCTACGAAAATATGTGCGTGCCTGTGTGGGTCCAGACTCAAATCTTCAGCCTAACACATATATCATGATAGCTCTCACAACATTGCCTGTGTCATGGCATATATTATAGACCTCACTATATTGATGCACCGACTATCAGTGATCGAGGTATCTCAAGAAAGCGTCATATCCACACTTCAAGATTACGCAAAGTCAGCCGAGATTGCACAAGTTCACAACGATATTCGCAGATTTTCCAATCGCCCAAGCTCCCGTCTTGGGGACAAGGACTATACATTGGACGAAATCATCCGCTTGATCGAAAAGCATCGCGTTCAGGTTCCACAGGCATAGTAACTCACGGGGGTTTCGTCGGAAGGCGCCACCCTCGCTCCCAACCTGGCGTGGGTTTCCGTAAGTTAGGGTAGAAAATGGCATCCTGTGTGCACGATACCAGAAATTCTTTTCCGTTCCTTGTGTACTAATATTTCCACCTCAACAATAAGCTTCGTTGTGTGTGGGGGTCGTGTGCGCAGGTGTTTGGGTTGTGCGGTTCCAACGAGTTCCTCAGTCAAATATCTGTTAGATCTCCCGGAAAAGCACCTCTCATCTATCATGGCATACGATCATGCATATACAAACATTCATATGTCAAGTTGCACCTCACGATGGTTGCCCAAACATGCTCGACGGCGACGCCTGTTAGCAGTTTGAGCACTAGTGCCAACGTTCAACAGCCTACCACTAGTCCCTCCCAAGCGGAATACCTCTAGCGTCAACTTCGTCTTTCGACAGATCGAATCCCCGCAAACCCTTGTGCATCGACGTTCCTCGTTCGCTCTTTAATGGCAAAGCACAGGACTGTCGCAATCTATTCTCTGACGCGTTGTTGAATGAATTTGAAATCAACACCAAGAAAACCGGTATCAATTTTTGGAAAGTGAGTTGGGAATCTATATTGTTATTGGTTGAAGGCCGTCTGACGTGTCGCAGCCTAACGAACATCTCCTGCTTGACACTGCTACTAAACGAGGATGGGCTATACCACAACCCTAAACATTTCTGCATTGTCAACATACTACCGATGGTGAACGTCGTTGGTTGGGTATCATGCATCCAGTTCCCCACCGTTCATCTCTCGGATTGAATCCATACTCCCCCAGTTTATTAATGATGGTATCGGATGCTTCAAATGGCAAGACCTGGAAACTGATTACGGATTATACACGATTTGCTAGAAGCTTTCGGCGTACCAAAACTCACCTGAGATCCCTTACTTCCACACACACACTGCAAGAACGGAGGAGGAAGAGGCGACACTGGTGTATGCCACATACTTCTGCTTCGCGATGACGGGATACTAATTTTCAGAGTTGGTTTCTCGGGAGTAATTATTTCACTGGCCGCAGCGAGCTCGACATCCATCGCATGAATCTGCAATGGGCGAATGTGCCATGGCTGGTATGGGAGCCGAAAAGCATATCCACTTTAGAAATAGGTGATGCAAACCAGTGCTTACCCAGAGTAAATCTTGTTGTAACCTTCACCTTCCGTTAGCAAACCAATTGGGCATGAGAAATATCATAAATTAAAATTTACATAATGACATAGAGAATGGAAATATCCGAAGCTCATCACCTGCAATGATCAATCACACCTCTTACAAAACTAAACGTCAGCGGCGACCATAAAATGTACCAAGCGAATTGTGGCTGGAAAAGTGCTGACTGTGAACGTCCCGAATTGAAATACAGGAAGAAATGGAAACCGGAGGATGGTCCGGTATGTAGGAGCCAAGTCCCGATGCTTATTCTATTCGATGGCCAGCAGTTCAACGCCTTGGCTGGTAACTTGCGGATTGGCCGTGGTAATAAGAGATATATCCGTCTTTTCCAGAGGCTTCCAAATCTTCAGGTTTCAGCAAGAGTTTACCGTTTGCGAGAGTTTCCGATCGAGGGATGAGCGGCGAGCGCCTTTATGAGAGCTTACACAGCATCATGACATTAGCAACTGTGAGCAATTCAGGCATTCACCAGTCGTTCTGTCCTCTTGACAATGATAATGCTATCGCTTTTAGGGGGTTTCATGGTTTGAGAACTGCCTGCTGGTCCTGTGTTCTCTCAATGTTCTTTTACTTTGAGCTGGTCATGTTCTGGTGGCAATGACCATGACGATAAATAGAAACTGAATTGAGCAGGATGCCTATTGTTTTGCTTCAGTTTCACCGTTTGACATTAGGACGATGGGCCACATGAAACACGGAGTTCGCAGGCCGATTCAGATGCACTTCTGCGGTGCAAGACAATATATATTCAGAGGCTCTGATTGCACCGACCCGAAAAGGCCGTTCTCCCTTCATCTCTTCCATGACTTCCGTTGTCGACTATCGGTTGCTGAAAAGGTAGCGCAACTCTTTTTGTGTATGATTTTCTTATAAATGATGTTTGTGTACAGCAACTTGAAGAATACGTGTTCGAAGATCACTCCCGCCCTCAGCAGCTTACGACACATAATCCCGAAATTTTTTCTTGAATCCCTGTGTCACTTCATCGCAACTCTGGCCGTTGTCGGATTCATGCTCTTTTATGTTCGGGACAATCTGTTTGGCACCTACACTCGTATGGTGCAAGCGACCCAGGCAGATGGTTCCAGCATTTCAGCAGGATATAGGCCCAGTCAGTCCGATATAACGACAATAATATCATTCCTTGCCGCAATCACTCGGTTACTGGGCACACGTTGGGCATCAGATCTTTTATGGCGCTGTGTCTTCCTTTTCACAATGAAAGGAGGCATATCCGTCAGAGGCACGAAACGGATGTTCAGCATGCCATTACCAGCTCGACGGGATTTCAAGAAGGCCACTACCTTCATTTGGTTCTGCCTCGTCCAATTTGCAGTATTTTCTTCGAATTTCTACTCACCGGCACTTACGGGGTCGATTACTTGGGGACCTGAGATCCTTTTCATTCCCAGTATAACACCAATCGATCAAATCCCTCAGTTTGGTCCTGGAAGCTCACTTGAAAATTACTTCCGGTATTCCAGTATGATTACTCAGGTAGTCGCGACCGCTTCAGCTCGTGCAAATCTCGGTTGGATCGGCTCCGAATCCATTGCGATGAAGCGGGTGCTACCCATCACTAGCGGTGTGCGACACCTTCCTGGACACACCCGGCTGGACGGCGTGACTGTACCGTACTTCAAGGTGGAATCGTTTGACTGGATCAAGGACCCAAATTCCACTCTTACACCAAACCAGTTGCAGATTGTCAGCAGTACCGATGACCAGTTCAGCCCCTTTTTCGCAGACAGCGGGAGAGCTGGTTTTATCCCGGATGATCGGTGGGGCCCATTGAAGAAGAGTAATAACTCTGAACCACATCAGGTGTTGGAAACACGCGTTCTTGCCGTGCGAGGTTTTCGACACAACCTGACATCAAAAGAATGTAATGTTGAAAGTCTAGACTTCGGCACCATTCCTCCGGACGTTGGCCACATACTTCTTCAATTTCGTGAAAATCACGATTGCATGTATTTTGCCAATGTGACATATCACGCTTGCGTGGCCCTTTGTCGAAATTGTCAAATTTCGTCATGGACTGTGATTAGCTCAGAAGGGGCCGACCTCCAGCTAGCTCCGGATCGTTTGGTGGAGGAGGCCCTTGCCATCGTGCCATATTTGAGCACACATCTTCTGTTCACCGATTATGCGACTCCGCTTTTCCTAACAGGCGCCGGAAATCGTTCCCTCGAATTGATGTCCAGATCTTTCCAAGCTGCCTGGATGGTCCTGACCGATATATTCAATGACGGTGAACATAGTGCGACCTCGTACGCCAAACTTGCTGTGGAATCAGCCAAAGCTGATGTCGACGTACGAAGGGTGTACATTTGGTGCATATTCAACTTCTTTCTCTTGCTCGTTGGATTGTTGTTCAGGACTGTAGACGTTTGGTCTAGTGGCATGTGGTTAGACAGCCCGTCGTTCGCTGCAGTCTTGCTCAACACGGGAACTCCAGATGAGGAGTCACATGGAGGAATAGTCGCAAATCCATGGGAACCAGTCGATCTTCCAGATGGCTTCTTGACACGCGATCCAAACGGACGTTTTCTGCTCACGAAGTGAATCTTCCTTTTATTGGTATTTCTCTGCCTCGCCCTGGATGCCAAACACACTCAACTATTTTACAGGCGTTTATCTACCACGACTCCGTCCTGCAAGATCTCCAAATACTGCCATGGGCCTAGATCCGAATTCGGCTGATTTCGACCTTCCCGCGTATCCAGACATCTCGCACCACTTCCGTCTATGCACTTGTCAATGCACTTAGGAACGCCGAGTCGCGGAAGTGATATGGTTTCTTGTTGCAGGACCGTGACGGCACCCTCCAAGCAGGAGTTACTGGTCGACAGAAAGCCCGTCCAAAAATTCCTTCGTCTCCGGGGACTGTGTCCCCAAGGACTCAATATGGAGACGGATTGAGGTAATTTTTTTGCTTTCCTTGCCCGTGTGTATTCCCATTCTCGTAACCATACACGTTGACTACAAGTACAGTCGCTCTATGTACAAAGTTGCTCTGTCTTTCGTACAGGTCTAATGAGACAGCCTTTGTCAATCACCACTATGTCCGGAATATGTCCGTCCAAAAATTCCGCCCAGATTGGGGCCAGTGTGATACTCTTGTCTCTCACAGAGTGCGTGTCCCAGCAATCGAGGTCCACCCCCAATAGCTATTAGAGTATTCCTCCTCATCAGGTCCTCCACCCGAATCAGAGTAAGAGCTTGTCCTCAATTCCACCTTTTCCGGAGTGAAAATGGCGTCCTCATGTATGACTTCAAGTTGATTGTTCTTTGTTTCGCCGATACTAGTTGATGCCGAGCTATGCATTTTCACTCGGATTTCTGTGAGGTTACCCGTTATATTGCCTTTAGCATTTCTCGTGAAATCGAGCAGATCGTGAAACTCAACGGGAATAGCTGTAGGGATCGTGAAAGCCTTTTTTGCAGCGAGCGTACGCACCACTGCCGTCTTTGTCAACTCACGCCGATCCATTATACGCCATGGAAAATCGCCCATGAGCAAGTAGAGAAGAGTGTATGTGAGAGATTCCAGGTCGTCATAGGGTCGAAGGTCTAATATCTCTGCTAGCATCCAGTTTCAAAATAAAGTATCGTGTGAGACAAACCGAAGCCAGGATGTGCGTTGATACTGCACCAATGCGAAGTACCGACAACATTTCGATTACTCTCGATCGGGTTGTAACGGTTTTTCGGCCTAGTATCAGCTGCAGAAAGTTGTCGAGCCATGCCAAAGTCGATGAGACAGACACGAGAGGGATCAGAAGGACGAAGTAAGATGTTTTCTGGTTTAATATCACAATGAACAATGCCATGCGCGTTAAGGTGCTCCAGGGCAGATAACTACGAAGAAAAATCAATAACTGGGTAAAGAAATATCAACTGTTGAATACCATTTGCTCCGCAATGCAAGCCACCGCGCTGAACTTCAAGGAATGACCGGGCTTACAAATTTCTTTCATGCTCTGTCCCAGGAGATCAATGGGGATGTATTCGAAATGTGGAACACGTTGATAACCAAAAAGCGTTGGAATGGCAGGATGGCCTTCTAGGAGTTGCAAGACCCTCGCTTCATGACGAAGCATGGTTCGCTTTACCCGGAGAGAGACGCGGGACTTCTTAATAGCAGCAGATAGTCCTGAGCACTCTTCAGCATCAAAGACCATGGACTGTAGTGTTTCAAGTAGGCTTAGCAAGCAGAAGCCATCACAAACAAACTACGCACATATGCGCCTCTTCCAAGCTGCACACCAACATTGAAAGTTAACGCCATGATGATGGGTAAGTGCAAGAGGGATTATCAATTCAAAAGCCGAATGCGAGCCACATAACTAGTCTCACGGTGGTACTCCCAAATCGGGATGGCCACTGATCTTGCTGGATCTAACGCCGATTGTCAGCCTCCCGCATTTTGAAATCAGTGAAGCAGTTTATTATCAGAACAAAGAATGCAAAGGAAGACGAAATTTACGTGGAGAACCTACAGGATACACACATCCTGGCTGTAAGACCGTAACAAATTATGTTGGAGAGGATGTGAAATGCGCAACCCCACCAAGTATCTTCGCCAAGGAGGATGGTCAGTCGACTTGACGTATGTTTTCATCATCACAAATGCGGCCGTTTGCAAGCATTTGTCGATGCCCACTCTGGACACGTTTCGGAGACCTGTTGCATACTTCTCCAATCATAGTAACAAACTCCTAACCACTTGTTCATTTTGGCAGTGAGTCAATGTTAATAACAGGCTAAAAACAAAGCTGTCGGCGTAGTATTAGATTAAAGAACGGAAAATGTATTGGTTTGTACTTACTGTACTTCATGTCCTTTAAGGGGCCCCTATAATTGTCGGCTCCAATTCCAAGCCCACTCGCGAACGCTCACAAAATCTGCTCATGACCATGTTCACTGTCAGATCCGAGTCGAATCAATGTTGAGTTGTTCAGTCTGAAAATGAGAGACGAGAATGAAATGATGAGAGGAGAGTGCTTGATATTGGACAGAAACCGGGCCATCGCCATTCTCCATCTTCGACCTTTGGGAGAAAACCAATTTGTATTTTTCCTCCTGCTGGATATATTTCTCAAGTTTCAGCCAGCCGCTCGTTCATTCTCCTGTTGACTCGTTCGTAAATACGACAAAAAAGTTCCAAATTAAAATGGTAGTATACAACCATGAGTGAATAGGCTGGTCTTCAATTTACGCGGGTCACGGTTGCTCCGAACGGTGATTTCCTCGATGCGAGTCGCCATGTTGTTCGTGATCGTCATCGGAGTCATCTGCAATGAAATCGTTTGCAGGTGGACCTTCATCTTCGCTCAATCGAATACGACCCTCTGAGCTTGTAAAAGCTTTCAACCTACATACAACATTCCGTAAGTGGCCTTATAGCGCAATTTTAATCCAACTTACTGGTGGGATACTACTCCTCGCAACGACGATGCTCTTTTCCATATCAAGAAAAGAACGCATACCGTGCACGTCGTGAACAAGATAACAACGGATATGTCACCAAGTGGTTGAGGTTTGGGTGATTCGCGAGGTTCTATCATATTATCATAAGTATAGTCGTATTCCATTGGAAACAATACTGACCACCTGGAGTTACTCCCATCCTTACAGAAATATTGTGACACTGACTTTCGAATCACGATGTCACATAATTCTACGCGGTCACATGATGTTCATTTATTCAATTTCAACAAACACGGTCAAAGAAAATAAGACGACACTCCTGGCAGTCACTCTTTGACATAAGATGTCGATTTGATTTACGAAGAGATAGAGAAAACATGTCAGCACCGTAAGCCGGAATTTCAGCCTATGGACTATCGCGTTTCTAATACTTACAAGACGTAGAATCGACGACTGCGCACCAGAAACACCTGCATTGAATTCTCAAAAACGCGTTCATTGGACAGTCACAAATTTATATTCTCATAAACGGAGAAGGCTATCAACCGCCGGAGAAATCTGTGACCGCCGCGACGCTATCAATGCCACAAACAGCAATAGGATAAAGGCCACAAGCAGTGTAAGCATTGCATATTAATACTATTCAATCCGGAGGAGTAACACACTGCTTAGGTTGATCGATTCGTGTCAATTCGACCGAAAACCCTCCTACCCTTAAATATCACGCCTCGTACCAGAAGAATAAGCAAGGAATTCGGACTAACTGATGAAAAAATCCTCAAATTTAACGACAACTTGGGGGGCTCCTCTTCGCGTTACAAAGATGAAAATACGATCGGCCTTCTCAGACGAAGCGCTTCATCCCTTTTCCAGAAGTCACCGGTCGTCCATCTCTCGTCTGTGACAGAGAACCTGAGCAAACGGAAAGAATGCCTCGCCATTTTAGACAGCCCCGGTGTCTTGAAGGATCAAAATGCATACCCGATGTCATGGTCGAGACACAACCTGATTGCCGTCGTCTGCAGATTCGAAATCTTCTATCAGAACGTTAACACGAAATCCGTCTCGCAACTCTGTAGATCCGTTCATGGCACTGTGAACGTTATTCAATGGGCTGGCGATGAACAGCCAGACTATCTTGCAGCAGGGAACCACCGGGGTATGCTCTTGATTTGGGACGCGGCGAGTGGTGGAAGTCAACAACCCCTGCGAAGCTGGCAAGGAACCCATTTTGACTCTGTCAAATGTTTGAGTTGGAATCAAAACACCCTTGCGGCTGGAGCAGAAAGCGGAGATTTGTCCGTAATCGATGTACGCGTTCCTGATGTCATTTCCACGTTCAAACTACACAACCACGCTCTGACTGGGGCGAAGTGGAATCCCGATGGGAATCTCCTCGCGACAGGCGACGCAAATGGTACCACCTACATCTGGGATCAACGAGCGGGCAAGGCGATACTGAACAGCGATGCCACCACAAAGATACGGCACAGCGGTAAAGTCAAAGCTATTTCTTGGTGTCCGTGGCAACACGATCTCCTTGCAACGGGGACGACTGCGCCAGAGGGGAAGATTCGCATTTGGAATACATCTTCCATCTCCTCTACTCCAACGCCAGCGCATACCATACCACTGAATACCTCAGTAACATCCTTACATTGGTCTCCACATTGCAAAGAGCTCCTGAGCACCCACGGTTCATCTTTTACCCCCGTTTTGCAGTCAGGAGTCCAGAACCGACGTCTTTCCTTACGGCCTAAATATGCAAAGTCGCCATTGATGAACAGCATTACCGTCCATCAGTATCCTTCATGCAGACGCTTGATGACTCTCACAAACGCTCACACCGGCTCGCTAACTCACAGCTGCCTTGGACCTACCGGCGAAAACCTCTTCACGATTTGTCCGAATGAAGAAACCATGAAAATGTGGAGAGTATGGACGGCATCGAAACCTTCGAGCAAGAGGGAAAGTGCTTTCGATAGTTATACTATCCGTTGACTTTTGCTGTATGTATGTATTTTACTGATTACTCGTTGAACCCGTCCTATTAATCTGCTCAATTGAGCAAAAGACATCATCGCAGACATGAGAAGATATTATTGATGATGGCATCACTCAACCGTCGAAATTCCATAAAAGGGAAAGGCGGCTCGAATTCCGATATCTCAGGCTGAAGACTGAGTTCCTCATTGTAACATAACATGAAGTAATTTGTGAATTTTTAAATCCGTCGATAATGCAGGATGACGCTTTTGGGGCTGTTATCTGTTATCGATCTATCAGTAATCAGTAATCAGTAATCCGCCTTTTTAACAGCGGGAGATCTTTTCCATCAAAACACGTGATACCGAACTTTCTTGTTAAGCGCTTAGGCGCCTAGGCGAAGTGAATCGTCGTTTAGTATTCACTTATATGATTATACAACAATATGTAACCCCTCTGCTCAACGTCAACATTTCGGGGATTTTAGCCGATTGATCGTTCCACCGTT
>Ga0307517_10010242_pt1 | contig 13154 bp, 11 predicted proteins | sample 23_EM_MG_FD_194515 | JGI IMG/M metagenome (GOLD analysis project Ga0307517, IMG submission 194515) | Populus trichocarpa ectomycorrhiza microbial communities from riparian zone in the Pacific Northwest, United States - 23_EM | ecosystem: Host-associated > Plants > Roots > Unclassified | place...
TTAATTAATAATTATTTTTTAAGGTATTATACCTTGTTGAAAAAAAATCAATTATATAAGCAAAAAATACACTATTTTAATTCAAATTAACTTACAATAAACATCTATGTCCAAATAATAAAAAAATATAATCAACGTGATTCCCAAATCCAACAAATGCACATATTTTTTTTTTATAAAAATATAAAAGTAATAAATTTTTAAAATAAATTTTTAATATTACTGTATCAAAATTCAAATATATATATATTTTTTTAAATTAATTTTTTCAAAATCACGGCGGCCGGCTTTTACAATATCAGCTAATATTTATCTTACAATATCAGCTAAAATCACGGCGGCCGGCTCTTAAAAATATATAATCACGAAGTCTCCTGTCCTACATTAACTCTCTTCCATCGCCACCTCCGCCCAGCAGCAGCACTAGCACGACCAAGGCCACCTCCAACTCCATGTCCTCTAAGCAAAGCTAAGCTAGGGTTTTAGATGATAGAGGAGAAGTTGGTAGAGAAAAAAACATTGAGAGGGAGAGAGAGACAACACGTACTTTCAAAATATCAAATGTTCTCCAGACCAGATCTATGAATAAACTACTGTTGTTACTTTCACTACCTTAATCCATCCACATTGAAGAAAGCGAAAATGGGATCTCTCTCTAACACACCCTAATAGTAATAACTAGAATTAGAATTTAGAGAGACAGTAAGACAAAAATATGGGACTAGACAACTTCACTGCTCAAAAGAGAGCTAGCGGCGGTGGAGCAGCTGGAGGCTTACCCACAACCACCGCCAACGGAAGAGCTCGTACAATGTTTTCACGGGGGAGGCAGATCAACAAGACATTCAACAACGTCAAAATCACAATCCTCTGCGGCTTCGTTACCATCCTCGTCCTACGTGGCACTATCGGCATTGGAAACCTCGGTAGCTCCGACGCTGACGCTGTGAACAAGAATCTAATCGAAGAGACAAATCGGGTCCTGAAAGAGATCCGATCCGACAGCGACCCTGATGATCCTGCCGACTTGGAGATCAACCCCAATGCCACCTACACTTTAGGCCCCAAAATATCCAATTGGGACCAGGAACGCAAGGTATGGCTGAGTCAAAACCCAGAATTTCCAAATTTTGTCAATGGCAAGCCCCGGATTTTGCTATTAACCGGATCTCCACCGAACCCGTGTGATAACTCGATTGGAGATCATTATTTGTTAAAAGGTATAAAGAATAAGATTGATTATTGTAGGATTCATGGGATTGAGATCGTTTATAATATGGCTCATTTAGACAAGGAACTTGCTGGGTATTGGGCGAAATTGCCAATGATCAGGAGATTGATGTTGTCCCACCCTGAAATCGAATGGATTTGGTGGTTGGATAGTGATGCAATGTTTACTGATATGGTGTTTCAGATCCCCTTATCCAAGTATGATAAGCATAATTTGGTGATTCATGGCTATCCTGATTTGTTGTTTGACCAGAAGTCTTGGATTGCCTTGAATACTGGGAGTTTTTTGTTTAGAAATTGTCAGTGGAGTTTGGATTTGCTTGATGCCTGGGCTCCCATGGGTCCTAAAGGGCCCATTAGAGAGGAGGCTGGCAAGATTTTGACTGCCAATTTGAAGGGAAGGCCAGCATTTGAGGCAGATGATCAGTCAGCTTTGATCTACTTGTTGCTTTCGCAGAAGGATCAGTGGATGGATAAGGTTTATATTGAGAATCAGTATTATTTGCACGGGTATTGGGCAGGTTTGGTGGATCGGTATGAGGAGATGATTGAAAAGTATCATCCAGGATTGGGTGATGAGAGGTGGCCATTTGTTACCCATTTTGTTGGGTGCAAACCTTGTGGGAGCTATGGGGATTATCCGGTTGAGCGGTGCTTGAGAAGCATGGAGAGAGCTTTCAATTTTGCTGATAACCAGGTCCTTAATCTGTATGGATTTGGTCATAGGGGATTGTTGAGCCCTAAGATCAAGAGAATTAGGAATGAGACTGTGACTCCGTTGGAGTACGTAGACCAGTTTGATATTCGGCGTCCAGTTCATGGCAACAGTGGATCAAGAAGCTAGCTAGTGAAATGTGTTCAATATGTCATAATTGTAGGTAATGTAATTTCTCAGTCAAAGGCTGGTTTAAATTTGATAACACTTTCAGTTTAATCAAGTTTTGCTTTCTATAATGTCGCCATTCTGCTTCCGAGAACAACAGGGTAGAATTCTTTTATTAACTTGAATTTCTTTCTCTGCGATGTTTGAGTGATCAATTAAGGGGGGAATTATAATCAAAACTGCTGTCTTTTGTTCCCTTTTGTTGTTTATCTTCCTGTCATTTTTTATCGTTAGTTTATCAATGGCATGTTCTGTTTGATTTCCTTTCCTTTCATTTCTCCCCTGTTGAATTGAAATGTCAACAAATTCATCCTTTTTCTTTTTCTTTCTTTGCAAAGTTCATTATTAATTGGCATATGGATCTGTTGACAGAATTTTGGTGGGAGTTTCGCATTTCAGTTAGCGAAAATGGCAAACCCACCACAATTCCAAAAAGCGCTTAGTTATCGTATCTTTCTCGGGTGCTTTTATTTTTTTTGAAAACAATCAGTTTAGTGTATTTTGGAAAAGCATGAGTTTATTCATTTGAAAGTGCTTTTTGTTACTGTTTATAAAAGAGAAATTATTATTGGAACCATGTATTTCAGTAGCATTAATAATTTATCAATTAAATTATAATTCCTTTCCATCTCAACGTCAAAGGTGCTTCCAATGGCGCATGTCATCAACACCTCTTCCTGAAAGCTTTCCTATGACAAAACGAGCTACTTTTTTTCTCCACTGACAGCAAAACATGGACATTTAAACTTTAATAAAGTATTCCTGGGGATCTTTTATTTTTCTGCACTCCCTGCCTTGATTCATCCGTCTGTTACCCATAGCATTCTTTTCCCAAGCCATGTGGTTTAGAGTTTTCTTAGCACTACTTAAGTACCTTAGAGCTTTCCTGTGAAAAAGTTTCAATATAGTATGGTAGATTGCAAACATATCCTTCAGAGAGCAGTGTCAACTGTTTAGTTGCTTGGCCCTTGGAAATCTCAACATTTCCCTTTTCTTTTTCTCAAGAGTTTGATTTGGGTTACTCATATTTTAGACTGATCTCAATGTGGTTACATAAGATATTTCTATATACAAAAATATACAAATCCATGGAGATTTCAATGTGGTTATATTTCATATGGTTGTTGTTACTTCAATTCCATTGATGCTTTCCAAAAATATACAAATCTACATCGGATGTTATAAGATGCATTGAATAGGAAAATTTCCCATGTAATATTTTGCTAATATCTATTTTATACTATGATCTGCACATTAACCGATTTTCTTTTTCTTTTTGAAGTCCATAAACATGCATACAGTTTGTGTAAGATTCCTGAAGGTTGTGTGCCCTCATGATTTAGTGAAAAATTGGTTCATACGAACCTGTGCAGCTCGAATACTTATACTAAGGCAACATACAAGCATTGGATAGCCATATTCCTGTGAATATATATCACATACTTGTAGAATGTTTCCAAAAATTTAAGATAGATCTTGTGTGCATGCTTTTTATATACTCGAAGTCACATGTGGATGTACATGCATCTTAAATACCATTGTAATATTTGGAGAGGCTTTATCTTACATTTTAACCGAAGCAAAAGCTAGAAGTGTCTAGGGACCTAAATAAGCCGGCAAGATTCTCCCACTGGAGATGCTGTGGTAGATCTTCCACCACCCAAACCACTCCGTGATTCATTTACAAAAACAGTCTCAGAAATGATCTGCTAGGGGAATCTTAACTACACTTGATAGAGTCCCGAGGAAAATACAATTTTCAATAACTAATAACACTCATTTTTACCTTGTCCGTTAGAGCAGATTTGCTGGTAACAGAAGTCTTGGAGTAGGTCATATTCAGTTGCAGCAGTCCTCTGTTCCATTCGACTTATAATTAATGCTGCACATTTATTCTTTCAGGCATATAATAATGAAGGTTTTAGCAGGTAAGAGTATTTGGTGACTAGAAGGAACCAGGTAATGTCATTTCTAACCATCCTGCATCCACAGTTCTATTCTGCTTTGCCTTCCAGTGTTGGAAAAAGAGTTGCCAGGCTACGTTCACCGGATGTTATATCCCATAGAAAGTTTTCTGGCCATGGCCAGATGTTGGAAGCATGCAGCCATGGCCCAAAAAGGGTGAAGAGACCTCTAGCTTATAATTCAACAGGACATGCAGGCAAAAAAGTCTGTCTTTGGGTGATAAGGGTTCTCCTGCCCGACCGCGCTGGAATAGAGAGCTGTGAGTTTGCAAAAAAGACATGCTTTTCGGGTGCCTGTTTAAGGACTTTCTTTTTCTTTCTTTGAACAAACAACATTAACTGGATATTCACTGGTCTGGTGAAATCATCAGATAGAATACAATCAAGCTCACATGTAGCCAGTGTGATATACATAGATTTAGATTTCGTTTGATATATTTTTGCAAATTAATTAGAGGTATCTCTTTTTAACTTTTTATTCATAGAAAAATTATAAATATACTTGGTTTGAATATTTTTTGACTTTATCTAAACATTTATTTAAGATTCTGATTTAATAAAAACTTAAAAACTTGTAGCTTTTTATTTATGAATTCTACTTGTATTATATCTTTCCTTCAAAAAAGTTAAAACTTTTTACATTATAAAACTGAGTTAAAATTTAAATAAAAAGTTAAAAATAACTTTTGATTTAAATAAAAATCATTATAAAATTGAGTTAAATTTTGATTTAATCCAAATAGATTCTACTTATGCTACATCTTTTTTTTTTCAAGTTGATTTGATTCATTTTTATTAAATATACTTCAAATTTAGAGTTATTTTTACTCCATTTCGTTCCAATGCATCAAGAGCTCTGCCAAATTAAGTGAAATGACTTGTACGTACCACTCAATGAGTTCTTTACTTCATAATCAGTTTCTTACCTTCCCTGAAAGTTTCCAGAAAGAGAGAACTGTTGAAAGAATACTTTGAAAGCTGCAGAAAATCAGGAGACTTTGCTGCTATAGAATATCAAAAGATTTTATTGTTGAAGGTCTCTACTTGAAGACCAAGTCTTTATAAATAAATATAATTGTATTTGATTTGTTTGTTATGTAATTTTTAAATTTAATAGTTTTTGTTTCGAATTAAAACTCTATCTCTATTTAATAGTATTCTGCAATCAATAAAATCGTCTTGCCTATTTTTCTTCATTATGCTATTATTTATGTTCATGTTCTGCAATTAGTGTAAAACAATTAACAAATTGGTATCAGAGCAGTATTATCTTGAGGGACTTGTGAGTTGTGAGAACCAAAACACAAATAAAAAACCAAAAAGAACACTAGAAATTAAAGCTAATTCAATCATCTCACACGGTTTACCACCAGTCTTCAATAATGATAACTATGAAACTTGGGCCATCAGAATCACAATTCTTCTTGAAGCTTTAGATCTCTGGGAAGCTGTAGAAGAAAACTATATTGTTCCTGATTTACCTGCAAATCCAACAATAACTCAACTAAAGATTCACAAGGAAAAGAAGACAAGGAAGTCCAAAGTTAAAGCTTGCTTATATGCTGCAGTGTCAAATACAATATTCACAAGAATCATGAATTTGAAATCTGTAAAAGGTATTTGGGACTATCTTAAAAAAGAATATCAGGGCAATAAAAGAACAAAAAATATGTAGGCTTTCAACTTAATCACATAATTTGAAATGTAGAGGATGAAGGAGATAGAAAACATCAAAGATTATACTGACAAATTACTAAGCATAATAAACAAAGTAAGATTGCTTGGAAAGTAATTTTTAGATGACCGAATTGTGCAAAAAATACTGGTAACCATGCCTGAAAAATGAGTATGATTTCTTCATTATGAGAGTCAAAAGATTTAACCAATATATCTCTTGGAGAATTGGTAAATGCTTTGCAGGCACAAGAGCAGAGAAGATCGACGAGACATGAGGAAACAATGCAGGGAGCTTTTTAAGCAAGTGCTTAATACCTAGGAGGAGGCAAAGGTGAAGAGATTCAACAAGAAGAAAAAGGCTAAAAATTACATAAACAAGGTGGAGACATATCCACCATGTTCTTACTGTAAAAAAACAAATCACCAGTAGAGAAAATGTTTGTGGAGACCAAACATTAAGTGTAGAAAATGTGGTCAGATTGGACATATTGAAAGAATCCGCAAATACAACAACATGAAGAAAAAACAAATCTTGTTGCTCAACAGCCTGAAGAGGAGCAGTTGTTTGTTGAATCATGTTTTTTAACAAGCAATAACTCGAGCGATTCCTGGTTAATTGACAGTGGTTGCACAAACCACATGACAAATAATAAGGAATTATTCAAGAAACTTGACAGAACTGCTATTTCCAAAGTCAAAATTGGAAATGATGATTATATTGCTGTCAAAGGCAAAATAATTGTTGTTATAAACAGTCTGTCAGGTTTGAAGTACATTTCAGATGTATTATATGTGTCTGACATTGATCATAATTTGCTAAGTGTTGGACAGCTTATGGAGAAAGGTTTCAAAGTGATATTTGAAGACAAATGATGCTTGATAAAAGACAACATAGGCAACAACGTTTTTAGAGTGAAAATGAAAGCGAAAGGTTTTATTTTAAATCTTATGAAGGAGGAGCAATGTTTTTGCCATAAAAACATGCAATGATGAATTGTGGTAAGAAGGCTTGGGCATTTTCATCATGTTGGGCTAATGTATATGTAAAAACACAATCTTGTAAGAGGTGTTTTAAAACTGAAGAACATATTAACCAACTGTGCAGCGTGTCTATATGGAAAGCAGGCTAGACATCCTTTCCCTCAAACTACATAGTGAGCAACACATAAACTTTAACTGGTACATACAGATGTTGGAGGTCCCTAGAGAACATATTCACTAAATGGTAGCAAATATTACATAATCTTTATAGATGATTATTCCAGATTTTGTTCGATTTTTTTCTTAAATTCAAATTTGAAGTTGCTAATGTATTTTGGAAGTATAAAACATGGGTGGAAAACTAAAGTGGATGCAAGATTGAGACATTAAGGCTTGACAATGGAAAAGAATATACCAGTGGAAGATTTCAATAATTCTGTGATGAATCCGGGATTGAACACCAACTTACAACACCTTACACTCCATAACAAAATGGTGCGAGTGAAAGAAAAAATAGGAGCATTATGGAAATCACTAGATGCATGCTGCATGAAAAAGAGCTGCCAAAGAAACTATGGTTTAAAGTTGCAAACACATTAATGTATTTGTTAAACAGAATGTCAACCAGTGCGTTGCAGAAAAGAACTTCGTTTGAAGGTTGGTTTGGATACAAACTAGACCTGTAAAATTTAAAAATCTTTGGTTGTCTTTGTTTCATGACACGATCAAAAGATTGATGTCTTATCCCAAGTGCAGGAGTGTTGAAGTAATAAATAATTCGGCAAGACCGGGGTCAAACCATAGAGAGGTGAATTATATAAATTACAAATAATATATATATTTAATAAAACAAAGAGTTTATGAGAATTTTATGGGATATTGATGTAAGGATTAAATAAGGATAAAATAATTGTCAAGGTTAGAGGTTCCATTAATGATGTTTCAAATAAGTATAATATAAACTCTTTTTATTACTCAACTGGAAATCACATAAAAAAGAGGTTCCAATTGGATTATAAATTGTTAACATGATTACATTAGTTATCTTATTCGAATAATGCTAATACTTGTAAATATTGTCAGGAATTCATGATGTTAATTTATGTTAACAACAAATAAAGTTCCTTTCATAACACAGGTGTCGGTTATACCATACAGTTGGTTATGAAAGGATCAAGTATTTATTGTATCAAAGGTTATACAACATAAATCTAGATTAACAATTTAACAAGTAAAGTATTAAGAGTGAATAAGATAACAAATACAAAACATGTTAGTATCAAACATTAAAGTCCATGTTGAGTTTACACTATACTTATTCTTATACCATTAGTGTAACCTTTTCACCTTGACACAATAAACTTAACTAAACATAATGAAAGAGAGAAATATAAATAAACAAGATAAGAACATAAATAAGATATAAGTTAACTAAGTAAAGGAAATGAAATAAAAAGTATAAACAAGAGATTAATGAAAGCAAAACTTAAGCATTACAAAAATATAAAGAAAGAGACTAAGAACATGATCTTGATATGAAAACCAAGATGCCTAAATGCATGGCAAATGACTCCCTTTATAGGCCAAAATTCAGAACTATTGATTTGCTGACTAATTTTTGAGTGGGTGGCCACCTCTTGACTTGGTAACAATCCTTATCTTCTTGTCTGCAGAAAATGTCATTGCTAACATCAGAATTTGAGCAGATAATCTTCATGAAAGTTATAAGAAATTGTCTCAGCTTTCCAACAAAACAAGAATCAATGCATTTGGACTTCTAAAACTTGAGATATGAGCTGAACACTGAATAGTGTGTGGGCTGCAGGACAGATTTCGACTTCACTGTTGTTGCTACAATTTGAACTTGAAAACGGTCCTTTTGAATCTTGGACTCTTCATGAAAGTTTTAGGCCTATGTCTTAGATTTCTATCCATATAAACCAGACCTAAATCCAAGTTCTACAGCTCTAGTTATGATCCAATAACCGAATGGTGTTCCAATTTGAATTTAACCAGCATCTCTTTTCTAAGCTTAGCCCTCTCTGTCTTCTCAATTTTAGTGGTTAAAATCATCAATAAATCCTTTGATTTATATGATAGGTCTGCATTTAAAATGAACATTTACCATAAATTAAAGGTATCTTATATTATCAGACTTGTTATTATAAAACATGTTCTAGTTAAAGAGTTATTGATACTTCAAGTGCAGAATGATGATATAAAATCTTGATAAAAATGCACTTTTAAGTACTAATCATTTCATTTATGTGCCATAGGTTAAAAAAGACAAGCTGGATAAGAAGGCTGAACCTGGAGTGTTCATTGGATACAACAGTCCATCAAAAGCTTACATAATTTTTCAACCTCAAAATGACAAAATTCTAGCAAGTCATGGAAGATAAACAATGGAAATGGGAGGAACTAGAAGAGAAGCAGGAATCATCAACAGAGAAGCAAAAATCTTCAACTTGGGAGATTATTAACTACAATATGGATGATGAGCTGGTTAAAGGTATAAGATTCTTATATGAGATTTATGAAAGTAACAATCTTGCTATTTGTGAGCTTGCAGAATTTAAAGAGGCAATGAAGAACAATGAATGGATTGAAGCAATGAAAGAGAAACTTAGAATGATCGAAAAGAATGATACCTGGGTGCTGAAGGACAAGCCTTTACATAAAAAGGCCATAGGAGTCAAATGGGTTTATAGAAACAAACAAAATGCAGATGGTTCTATTAAAAAAAAAAATACAAAGCTAGATTAGTTGTGAAGGACTATGCTCAAGTGTTTAAAGTGAACTTCTTAGAAACTTTTGCACCGATAGCATGACTTGATACAAGTAGATTGCTACTTGCATTGTTTGCACAAAAGGATTGGAAAGTTTATCAGTTAGATGTAAAATCTGCATTTCTGAATGGATATTTGCAGGAGGAGATTTTCATAGAACAACCAAAAGGCTTTGAAGTCAAGGGACTAGAGGAGAAAATCTACTTGTTGAAGAAGGTATTATATGGCCTTAAACAAGCTCTTAGAGCATAGTAGAGGAGAATTGATGAGCATCTACATAAACTTAGCTTTGTTAAAAGTCTGAGTGAGGCCACATTATATGTAAAAGGAATTGATACAAACTTAATTATTGTATCTGTCTATGCTGATGACTTACTTGTAACAATAAGTGATAAGAAACTAATAGAAGAGTTCAAGGCTGAAATGCTTAATGTATTTGAGATGACAGACCTTGGTTTGATGTCGTACTTCCTTGGAATGGAGGTAAGGCAAAGCAACGGTGGAATCTTCATATGTCAAAAGAAGTATGCTAAGGAGATCTTGAAAAAGTTTCACATGTAGAACTGCAAAAGCACAAGCACAAGCACTTCTATGAATCCGAAGGAAAAATTCAACAAGAATGATGGAACAAACAAAGTAGATAAAGGTCAGTACAGAAGTCTAATTGGGTGTTTGATGTATCTTACAACAACAAGATCTGATACTGCATTTGCTGTAAGTTTGCTCTCACGATTCATGCATTGTGCAAGTGAATCACAACTTTAAGGCGCAAAAAGGATAGTAAGATATATCAAGGGTACAATAAACTATGGTATAAAGTTCTCTCATTCTCAGAATTTTATGCTTCATGGCTATTCTGATAGTGACTGAGTAGAATTTGTGGATTATATAAAAAGCACTTCGGGCTATTGTTTTAGTTTCAGATCAGGTATGTTCTCTTAGTGTTCAAGGAAGCAAGATGTGGTTGCTCAAAGCACAGCTAAGGCTGAATATATAGCAGCTATTGCTGCTGTAAATCAAACAATTTGGATAAGAAAAATACTTGCAGATTTGCATGTGGGTTAACTTGAGCCAACGCAGATTTATGTTGACAATCAAGCTGCAATTTCTATTGCAAATAATCTTATTTTTCATAGAAGGACTAAGCACTTTAAAATCAAGTTATGTTTTTTAAAAGAAGTTTAGAAAGAAGGAGAAGTTATCTACTTTATTGCAGAACCAAAAACTAGATTGTAGATGTTTTGACTAAAGCTCTTTCAAAAGCAAGTTTTGAAGAACTAGGAAGCAAGTAAGTTTAGAAAGAAGGAGAAGTTATCTGCTTTATTGCAGAACCAAAGACCACATTGTAGATGTTTTGATTAAAGCTCTTTCAAAAGCAAGTTTTGAAGAACTAAGAAGCAAGCTAAGTGTTTGCAGCAATTAAGACAAGGAGGAGTGTTGAAAAAATACCTTAAAAAGTGCAGAAGATTAGAAGACTTTGTTGCTGCAGAAGATCAGGAGATTTTGCCATTGAAGGTCTCTACTTGAAGACTAAGTCTTTAGGAATATATAAATCTAATTGTATTTGATTTATTTGTTATGTAATTTTCAAATTTAATAATTTTTGTTTTGAACTAAAACTTATCTCTATTTAAGAATATTTTACGATTAATAAAATTATCTTTTTTATTTTCTTTCATTATGCTATTATTTATGTTCATGTTATGTTATGCACTTAGTGTAAAATAATTAACAAGAATAAAGGAGAAGTGACAGTTAGTTGAGAATCATCAGTAACATAAGTCTCCTCCAGAATTTTTTCCATTTGGCTTTTCAAAAGCAACAATGTGATTGGTGCCTTCTGGAAGATCTGTTTTGAGTTTGAGAGGAAGCCTCCACGAGTTGCAAGGCATACTCAAGGTTCCACAATACATCTCCCATGCAAGGCCTGTCAAGACCTTGTTCTGCTAAACATTTCTCTGCAGCTCCCACATGCTTCTTCAGTGATTGTTCATTCGTAGTACCGACAATACGAGGATCAATTATCTTGTCGAGCACTCCCTTCCTGTGACACTGCATTGCCCACTCAGCCAAATTCACCTGCTCCCTTGATAATGCTGGATTTATTACAGGTCCTGCACATAATAAGCTGCTGTCTCCTGAAATATTCAGGATCAAGATATCCAAAGCTACCCTTTACGGCTGTGCTTACATGGGCCTGTTCTATTTGTGCAGCTTGGGAAAGCCCAAAATATGATACTTTTGCAACCAGATTCTCATCAACAAGTATATTTGTTGTTTTTACTTGCATCGCGGTGGATGATGCCTTGTGCTGCTGCACCTGTGTGCAGATAATGCGAACCCCGAGCGGCACCAATGCAAATCTCAAGCCGTTGTTTGCACGACAAAGGAGGTTGTTTTGAGCCATAAATGTGGTCACGAAGTGGTCCATTAGCCATGTATTCATAAACAAGAATCATCTCTGATTGTTCATCTGAGAAGCCAATAAGCGATACAAGGTGGCGATGCCTCGGCTTGGAGAGCATTTGTGTATTTCTGTCTGGAACTCGTTTTTCCTAACCCACCAACGCCTATCACTGCCTTCTCATCAAAATTTTGTGTGGCATTTTGCAATTCACTAAAACTGAAGTATCGACCAAGACCTTGATTAGAAAAGTAGCTGGAATAACCACTTTTGCTTTTCCGAGAACCAAAGACGCTAGATCTCCTCGAGCTGCTCTTGCTGGTCAACAAGTTTATTTGATAGGTTATATATTTAATCGGTTAGTTACATGTTGTTTATGTAAATATATATTTATTATTAATAAAAATTTAATTTATTTTTAATATTCATATAATATTAGATTAATGAATTTAGAGTAAAGATAAAATTTATGGGACAAAAATATTTTATAAAAGAAATTATAGAGTTATTATAATTATATGATTCTTATTGCATCAAAGCATTGTTTTTAAAATATTTCTAGTCGATACTTTCTTAAATATTGGATATTCATTAGAGCTATAGAGACTGATATATATTATAGTCTTTCTTTTATGAAAGAAACAGTTGTTTTTATAAGCTGAGATATAATTAAGGAATACCTATAATTAATATGTAGGTGTTTGTTATAAAATATGTGCACTGAATTGACCCGCATGAGAATTTCATTTGAAGATATCACATATATCTATGGAAAGGCTCAAATGACGGTTGTTTATGTGATTCTTAGACTTGAGATCATTAAGTCATCTTATATAAAGAATATTATACTTTGATTCTATTACATGTTATCTTAATTGAGGTAATAAAAAAGACAAACATTGGATGTAGCATGAACTATATGAAGGTATTTGAGTGATCAAAAGAGGATTCATCACCCTACATGAATTAGGAAAAATATTTTATATGTTCTCAAATAATATTAACTGAGAAATCCTTGGCTAATGTGAAATGAGATTTGAAAAGAGTTTCAAATCTTATTCAAACGATTAATGACTATTATGTAGAGAACAAACACGATTTAACATGAAATATATACTCTTTATGCTATAATGTTAAATCAGAACATTATTGATGAAAGAATATTAATTACACTGAAAAACCGGTCACTGAAAGGTTAAGTCAAACAACTAATAACTTTTATAATA
>Ga0307517_10010243_pt1 | contig 13153 bp, 3 predicted proteins | sample 23_EM_MG_FD_194515 | JGI IMG/M metagenome (GOLD analysis project Ga0307517, IMG submission 194515) | Populus trichocarpa ectomycorrhiza microbial communities from riparian zone in the Pacific Northwest, United States - 23_EM | ecosystem: Host-associated > Plants > Roots > Unclassified | place...
TATTTAGTGTTTAACGAAGTGGAAATTCTATCAGAAAATAGCACCTTTATGCTGATAATCATGTACGATCAGCATATATTCTTTTAATGTTTTAGTTTTGGGATGACGATTTGATTTACCAAACTATTTTTTCTTTTTTTGCTGTATGGAAAGATGAATGAAGTAATGGAATGAACAGAACAAAACAGTGAACTTGAATTAGCATTTTAAGCCTAAAGGAAAAGCTTAGAGTTTTTATATATATATATATATAGCAAAACTAGATCTATCTCCTTGCAGTGTGATTAACAAATCACAAGTTCCAAACTAGAATCTACCACAAGGGATTCTTGCGTACTCTCTCTCTCTCTCTCTCTCTCTGAAGATAAAGGAATATTATGTTCCTAATGTCACGATACTCCAGCTTCCACAATGCCATTTAAATGGAATATTTGTGACAGTAACAGTTGTCATCTTTAGAAGCAGCATAAAAAATGGCAGGTTAAAAAAAATATAAAATTTCCCTTCAGGACCTTAGGAACCTCTCGGACACCGTTTTCAGAAATGACATGAAGCAGGGTACATAACCACATCAAAGTTTCATACTCTACTATATATCATCTGGCAGATTGAATCTCCAAACATGTGGAGTCAAAAAGGGTAAAAAAATACAGTAACATGAGCAGAAAATTAACCACCATGTAAAGTTCCTATGTACTGCTGTGAGTTTAATTGTTTATGAAAATTCCAACAATGGGAGTTGCTTATGCATTAATCAATGGCGATGATGAGAAAACCAACTGATACATACATGAGAAATACAGGGTATAGTGCAAGTGCCTTTCTTCTTGGGTTTACAGCTGAACTCATGAAAGGATAGGCAGCCCACGAGCTCCAAGCCAGTGTCACAAATACCACAATCACTTTTATTATTACATTGTCCTTCAACATGCAGATGAAAGCTCCAATGTCTAGAGGAACGAGACAGTAACCCAGGAGGCTCAGACTTTGGAAGAAAATTATGTGTCCACCCTGTAACATCAAAGATGGAAATCACTTGCGATGTTGGCATGTGGCAGGCTTTTAAATTACCATAATTTGAACATAATGGTATGCCAACATATATATTGAATTTCTCCATTCTATGCAACACTAACGTTTGACCAAATATAAACTGGCAATATATCAGAGAAATTAAAGCTAGCTAATGTGTTCAATCCTGTGGGATGTAAGAGCATACACACACACGGATTTGTGTGATTGTGCTTCATGGAAAGGGCAGGATAAAGAAGCTATTACCAGCAGCAGAACATTCAGTGTCAAGATTACAGCACCAGCTGCGAGCAGTGCAAACGCAACAGCAAAAACCTCAGACTGGAAAATGACATGAAAACTGTTAGAACTGAACAAAAACTTGCATCATTTTGCTCTAATAACAAATCAAATGTTCCTTTGAAAAGTAAAGAAAACATCGAGCAAGACAGGCAGCTAAAATCATCAATCCAGAGTGGGATAATATTAGTTTCTCAATATACATAGAACATGCTTCATTCATAACTGTCCATTTCTAGATCTTGCAAGAACATCAAGGTCAACTTCAGCATTGCACAAAAACTGAAACATGAGAAGACATGCACAGAGACAGAAAATGAAAGGAAATCACAACTCAACACCAAAATCACATATCAGCACTTAAATCCCAACTGAACTTTCTGATTGATCTAGCACATTCTGCCTTGGATATAATAACTAATCAACATATACAAAGTCAAGAAGCATTGCAAGGCAATGACCAAATAGCAGGCAGGCATAAATATCAAATCATTGAATGTTCATGCAGTTGTTTTGGCCTTGCTTTTTGGTAACCATACAATTGCTTCAGTGCCACCTTGTAACAACTATGGATTCGTTTGACCTTGTTGTTGGTTGGCCTGTGATGACCACACAGCAATTGATTAGCAATCATTCAAACACTACGTGAACACCACAAATAAGTTTTGTGACCACCACATAGCAAGGACAAAGCCAAGACGTTTGATAATGTTGCTATTTGTCACCACACAATAGCTTATATAGCATACGATGAAAAGTTGATCCAGGAAAGCAGGAAAAAGGGCTATTTCTCTGTTTGTCACAACAGTTATATAGCCATCACACAGTAACCAACACCAGCAACAAACAAACCCAAAGAAAGTTTAACTTAGAGCTGCTTGGATCTCTTTTTTAAAAATTAGTATCAAACACTATTTTACATTTATTTTGCGTCAGAAAACCTATGATTCCATTTCATTTATTCTCTTTTTGATTAAAAGAAAAAATATTCTACAGTATTTTGATAATTTTCAATTTAATAGGCATGAGATGGATTTCTGTCATTGTGTTTTAATGTTTTCTGGTCTTATTATGCAATCATAGTTAATTTAGGGTCCAAATTTCCATGTTTTCTATCTAGAGTCAAAAGTCTTTAAAGAATTAGGAAGACCTAACGAAGTCCATAAAATATTCTTAACTAATTATGATATTCTACTCCAGGGATGAAAAAAATGCTTCGCAGAGGTTTTATAAGCTTTCTAGCCATCCTTCAGATTGTGTGATGCAATCCTGATACTAAGATATCTGATGAGACATTTAGGTACCTTCAAATTAATCCAGGCATAAAACCCAGAATATTTTTTTATTCTAGAAAAACCAACAAAAATTCAGACCTATTTTCACTTCCTTCAAACCCTACTTTTACAACCCTCAACAATTTCACAATCAATTGGCATAAACATGAAACCACAAAGCACAATTCACTTTTCATGAACAATTTACAGCACTCTGGTGTTCCTGTTGTCGGGCAGAAATTTCATTGTTCTCTGTTTTTGATCACTCAAAATTAAACATCTTGGTTCTTCAAACTACCAATTAGTTAACCATTGCAATCCTTTAGAGTCTTATAAGAATGTATTAAAATGCAATGTACACTGTCAAGGGTGTTTACATCTTGGTCTCAACCATCACGGAATGCATGGCATGGTAAACAATATTAAAAATTTTATCTTTAATGCATACATTTTCCACAAATCCACCAGAAAGGGACTAAATAAGTACAGTTACCACACTGAAAAACCTATTATGATGCAATGCTATGACGTATGCAACACAAACTAAGTGTTTTCCTGCAACATTTAACAAAGTAACAATAACATGCAGACATTTTTATTAATTTTAGGTGACCTTTTTTTAAAAACAATAGCCCTCACGCTTGAAATAATGGACATTACAATAACAAAACAGCTGCTGCGATTGTTACGGATGCAATTAACATGTCCCATTATATGACAGTGGCTAAATGTCGCGGTGCATTCAAATCATATTATGTGCCTGGGAGCCACAAATTCTAAAGCCAACATTGCTACCTCATCTCTCCAAACTATAGTTAAATATATCAGTACCCATCATCTATCTCTGCCTTATCAATTCCTTCACAACCGCATTAATTTGTAAGGAATAAAAAAAAATGACTAAAAAGCTTACATTCCTACTAATTCCCATTCTACAACTCTCACAGGCATAAAAAATTATCCTAAAGAGTTAAAAATAAATAAATAAATAAATTTTACTAACCTTTTTAACAGAAGCGGACCAAGAAAGAGTGAGTCCTAAGAAGACGATAAAGAAAAAGGGACCCCACAAATCCCAGTCTCTCAAGGCCTTACCCGGATCTTCACGATACGGGTTTGGAAACACAACCAGCTTCAAATTACTCACAATCCTAGACAGATCTCTTTTTATCGTATCCCAAACTGGCTCCGTCAACGTATTCGGAAGGGACCCGAACCCAGTAGCAGCAATATTACCACCGGCAGAGTTACCAGTGCTAGGTGGCAGAGGAGGTAGAGGGGCGGAGGGGACAGCAGATGGCGGTTTTTGAAGAGTGGGGAGCTGTGCTTGAGCTGGAGGTGGAGGAAGATTTGATTGGATGAATGGAGATGAGGATACGGGTATTCGGGGCGGGCTTGGTGGACGGGCGGGTAGGACTGTTGAAGGACTGGATTGGATGGAGGAGTTGATTAGGTTCTCGATCTCGTCGATATCTGATTGGGAAGATGCGTGGAGAGGGATCGTGTCGCTGTTGTGCGACATTTTTTTGTGTGGTTATTTTCCAGAAAAATGTGTTGTTAGTTTTGTTTTCGCGGGAAAGTGATGGAGAATTGGAAAGTTTTTTCCAGATCTGATGGTGAGTTAAGCAGAGGATCTGGATTGGGGATTTGCTGTTTTATGGATCTTGCAGGTTTTTGTTCGTCTTTTTAGAGGTTGATAAACGTCGTCGTTATGATATTGACGAGAAAGATAAATTAATGTTTGATGGTGGATACGCTTTTTGTCACGCTTGATTTCTTAAGATTTAAGAATTGAAAGAATAGAATTTTGATATTTTAAATGAAATTAATTGTTTTATTTTTTCTTAATGTAAAATTAACTCTACTTGCAATAAATTTAATTTATTACTTACTACATCAAAACTTTTAGACCTCATTTATTGATATTGGAGGTTGCTTTATTTTTTTTTTTGCATTTTTTTAATATTTTCTTTTACATTTTAGTCTATCTTTTCTCAATTTTATCCTTTATCATTTACTTAATTTTAAATTTATCTTTATAAATTATTTTAGTTTGCTTTTAATGAAGTTATTGTAGTCTCAAACAAACGTTCTGATATTTGATTTGTATTTGATTTGCGCTTGATTTTATGAATATCTCTTTTTTTTATCATATAATTAAGTAAAAATATTTTTTTTAAAAAAAACCAAAGTTCTCAAACCTAGTGTAGTCCATAACTCGGATAATGGATTTGACATGTTAAACAGTGAAATCTAAGATGATCCAATATATTATCTTCTTAATATTAAAAAATAAAGTTATCTTGATTTTTTAAAGTCAAACCATGTTTTTTGTTGATTTTCTGGATTATATTGTGACATGCTAAGTCGATTAGGTCACGTCAGGACAACTCTCATAATATTTAATTTTAAACCCAAGCATGTCAAGGCATCGGGTAAGGAAGTTTCGAGGTTGATATATTGGATCAGATTTAATAATAATACCAAATAGTCTCTTACGACTTGAATATATTTTTTTATGTTCAATTCTTTTATATTCAAGTCGTAGCTTAGCGCAATCCTCTAAACTAGTTTTAACTAAAAATAATGGTTAGTTTTTCTTAATTATATTATAATTTAAAATCATTGTATTACTATTAACATTAAAAAAAAAACTAAAAGAAAATGGACTTTTACTAAACATTATTTGTTAATGGTAGAAATGTCATTATTGGAAGTTCTTACAATTGCTGGCCATTTCTTTTATATAATTTTTTGGGCTCCAGATGTGGCTTCTTTAGTAGCATATATATGTTTCTTTCCTTTATTTTTATTTATATAAAAAAGGTTTCTTTTATTAATTAAAAAACACCTAAACCTTTCCTCTATTTTCATTCTCTAAAGACATCTAAAACCAACTAACTAGACTAATCTTCAAGAACACAACCTTTCTCCATTACTTTTTTTCTAGACTAGGAAGGAAAACCCTCTAATAAAAACAAAAAGGTACTCTTTTTTTCTATTTTGATATCTAATATTTTTGTCCTTATTTTTTTTATAGTTAGAAGAAATAAGGTGTAAAGTCGAGAGATTAAACATATCTTTAAGAATATAACCTCTCTCCATTACTCTTTTTTTGGACTAGCATGTGACACAAAAAAGAAAAGATATCCTTTCTCTCCATCTTGGTATCTAATATCTTTTTTTTTAGTATCTAAATTTACCATTTAAAGCGTTTTTAGAGAATGCTAAGAAGCATTTTATGTTAATTATTCTTATATAGGCAATGAAGTTTACTATTGTGATTATTATATTCATTGTTTTGTGTCTTATTTACATTCTCAGTGTAATTCATGCACCATTATCTTTATTGGTTCACTTTCATAAGTGCAAGCATCCACAACCAAGATAAGCTTTTGGTGGTAAGTTTGTCTATTCATCATTTTTTTTTCATGATTTGTGAGAACATGTATATCGTAGTTGGCTTACTATGTTATAGCATATTGGTTCTCCATTCATAAACTAAAAGTATAAACTTTTACATTGACTTGAAAAGATGTCACCTTCAACTCTTCTAAACTATTGTGGATATGGAACAATCTTCAAAGGTAGAGGAAAGAAGTTGTGTGGCCACAATGAAATCAACCAAAAAACCCTGCACACACACACACACTCTTACACTCTTCTCTACCTGTCAAGACTTAATTTTTTTTAATTTTTATATGTATAGAGGATAGATAATGGTTGATGGGGGACATATGTATGATTTGTTTTGTGAGTTTAGTTTGCATTTCTATGTTAAATTGATAGGGTCAACTCCATTACTCAAATTTTTTTCTTTTTTTTTTTGAAAAATGGTTTTTTATTGAAATAATTTTGAAATGTTAGTATAAATGTTCTTGTTGTGTTTATGCAAGCATGATTGTAATTAGCATGGAGAATCAATTGGAATGGTATTGGTTTTTTCTTTCTTTCTATTTTTAGGTGGTATTGATGCTTGGTTGGAGAAGAAAAGTTTTTAATATGATTAGTTTGGTTGCTAAGAAAAAAAAAAGAAATGGAGAGGAAAGACATTTTAGAATTTGATTGATTTTATTTTTATTTTTGTCATACCATGAAGGATATGGCAATGAGGGTTTAAAATGTGAGGGAGAAAATAAAATAGTTGGAGTCGCCACTTAATAATTAAAAAAAAAACTAGGGATCCTAAAATTAACACTAAGTTTTTTTTTTTTTTGTTAGAGATTCAAGTATTGTGTTAGTTATGCTTAAGAAAAAATAGACATCACTCTTACCGCATCCTTTCAAGTAAAAGGTTATTGCTGCTTGTGTTTTTCTAAATTGTTATATGCTATAAAATTTAGAGCTTATTCATGATTTATTTAAAACTTGACGTTGGTTCCTAAAAATAAAAGACTCATCGAAAAAAGATGTTAATCTTTAAAATCAGAGATTTGATCATTTTTTTTATTTTTTAATAAAAATCTTGATGTTAATCCCTATAAATAGGATATTTCATGAAATTTTTAAATTTAACAAAAAAATTGATGTTAATCCTCTATTTACCCCATGTGTAGGGTGTGATTTTAACTAGGATTTTCATGAAGAGAATTTCTCTCGGGTTCAAATGGAATTGCAAGGGATATATTTGTTTTTGAATGTGAAAGAGAAAAAAAAACTTGAGAGAGCGAAGAGAAGGGTTTCATATTTTTTGTTGATATGAAAAGGAGAAGAATGTCATTTTTTGTTTTTTGTTCTTATGATTGTTTTTTATATCCCAACCTTTGAAAATTTATTAACATGAAAATGATAAACAAAAAAAAATTAAAAATCATGAAAATGGTTGAGAATTGATCAAATTGTGTCAAGAATGTATTTTCATGAATATTTTTGTATTTATTTTCTATTTAAAAAAATAGAAAAAGTGATTGAAATGTGGGGTCAAAATCGACTTACATCAATTGTTACATATTGATAATGAGTTGTTTTTATTTGGTTGTGGCAAAAAAAAAAAAATAGTTAACAATGTTCGAACATTGTTTGTGTTTATTGGTGTTTTATAAGGTGCAACACAAGAATCTTGAGTTGTAGTTAAAGTTGAAACATAACAAGTCTTGGTTTGGTGGATATTGAGGTGCGGTTGTGCATCTACAATTTTTTGTAAAATTGTAAAATATTTAGTTATTGTGTTCAAGTATTAAGTGTTTTTCTTTAACACTTCTCTAATAATAATATAGGATTTGTTATCCAATCAAAGTGTCATAAAAACCAAATGATGTGACAGAATCCTTTGCAATGTTATAAAATTAGACAGTATAGCTATCTGGTTATTTTGAAAATATTGTTGGAATTTGAGTTTGTTCAAATATGAATGTTTGAATTGTACAAAAGACATTGGGAAGTCATCACTTATCTAATTCGCGAGTTCATATTTCTAAGATGAATTTTAATGGTTTTCATAGACTTAGAATCTAGAAAATAAAATGGAATATGGACATTTTAGGTTAGATATTAGATATTGTGTGATAGAAATAATTAATGATAGCTGGTAGCAGGCTATATATTGGTAACTAGCCTAATAAATATGTTTAAATCTATAATGAGGTGTATTAAAAACAATAAATAAATGATATGTTTGATTTTTCTACATGTAAAAAAAAAAGAAACATAAAAGCATCCATGGTTGGCTTTTGTGATTGCATATGTAAAAGTAGTAACAAACTCTTTTATAGTGTCATTATTCCAGCTGTGAAGTGTAGGTATAAAACTAGTTTTTACTATTACTATCTTAGCTATAACAAAATCTTTTATAATTTAATTTTCTTGAATAAACAAAATGTATTTTTTTCTTTAATTTTATTTTTGAATTAACAACTTATATTTTTTTTTCTTATTTTCCTTTTCATTTTAGTTAGAAAAATAAAAGATTCAAGAGAATAAAAACTAAAGTGAGGTTTTAAAGACATTCAAATAAAGGTATAGTTTTTGTGAAATTTATTTAGAATTATTATCAAAAACATTTCACAATAAATAAAAATCCATAATTTCTTTTTAGTAATAATGAAAAAGATAATGATATAAGACAATAATGTTGATGGTTCCAAGAAACTATATAAAAAAAATATATGGATGTTATTTGGACCATGATCTAAATAACAAACAACTATTATTTGCTTGTCATTTAGACCAAGATCCAAATGAGAATTGCTTGTCATTTAGGCCATGAACTAAACAAGAATTGCTTGTCATTTAGGACCCAAATAGAAATCAAGCAATTCCTTGACTAACCTGCGAGGTGCAAATTTTCTAGAAGTCAGAGAGGCCCAACCAACCTTACTTGAATAATTCACAACACAAGTTGTCCAATACCTTGTTAGGAACAAATCTCAAGTTATTTTTTCAGTTCCCATAATTCAAGGCGCTTCACACCACCTACTGACACACATTAGTCTCTAACCTTGTCAGAATAATGCTTACTATCCTTACCCTCAATGTTAGCACACCAACTTTCCTCATGAGAGTTAGGAATGATGAGCACTAATCTCTCCATTAATGATGCTTAAATTTTTCTCCACTCACTTTGAAGTCACTCTTCATTATTAATCCACTCACCCGAGATACTTGCAACACCAAGCTCTATGATCTACAAGGTAATCTATAAATACATCGTGTCACTAAGTAAGTTCAGGATAAGCAATAAGAACACACATAAGAACAAAGTCCTCACATAACTCCAAATATAAAACAAAGCAAACCATACCATAACCACTTCTTTGCTCCTGCTCCCCTCTCTACACAATTGTTTTTTACTACTACTCCTTACATTATTTTCTTTCTCCAAATACTACTCTCCTTCTATAATTTCTGATTTAAACATTAGAGGGTCTCCTGCTTTGATAAAGAACTTTTTTTACAGGAAAGCTATTGGACCAGCAATCAAGCCTGATCACTCTACTAGCTTAAGATAATAGTCATAGAAAGCCCATTCTAGTATGAAGTTTGAATGACTTCATTAGTTACATCGCCTATGGAAATTTAAACAAAAGCTAATCCATTCCCTTTTCACACCTATTACTCAAAATGTCTTTCCATAGCTAATCTGAGTCATGAGAAAGTGATTGACCTCTCTTCTATAAACACTTTAGATATCCAACAACTCTATCGTAAAGTGAGAGTTCTCAACAATGTTTTTCTAAAATACAAAAACAACTTCATACTCTTTCGTTCCTTTAATGAGAAATACAATACGTAGCTCTATTACATGCATCACTAGGCTCGCACATACAACTCTAATTTTCTAAGGAAACAAGGCGTAAATAAGTGCAAATTAGGCATGAAAATGCTTATACCTTAACTATTTGAAGAAGTTATTCTATCATGAGGAGAATTCCTAAAAAATCCTTATTCACATGAGTGACTACCACCATCAATCTTCTTCTAAATCTCGCTTGTATGCTCCTTGTTGAAAAAAATACCCTAACACAAAATGAGATCAATGATTGCTTGAGCTTCTAAAAATGAACATTATTCCCACCAAGTGAGAGACTCTCTAATTTGTCATCGAGTTATACACACTTATCTATTGAAAGATTGTATCTTTGTGAAGGCTAACTTGGACAACCTATGACGGTCTTACAAATCTCAGAGAGTATATACAAAATGTGAGAAGCGTCTTAGATCTTGTAAAGCAAAAGAGTGATATAATGTACAAAATCCTCCCTTTAATATTCCTTATATATACTCGGGTGTGGTATCACAATCATGAGTCTAACTTTATCATTGACCTTCATGATCTTTATGTTAAGATTATCTCTTATTTCAACACAAGTAAACCAGCTAAAAATGTAGGATTGAGCTCTTTGGCATTACACAACAAGAAGATGAGAACATCAGAGCATATTTCCAAAGGCTTAACAATGAAATGCTCAACGTGGAGAATTTACTCAAACTTATTACCTATAAAATCTTGATCAATAAAACACATAACTATTCTTTTGGGGAATGATATACACTCTTCCTAACAAAACTCACCTCAATGTGAAATAGGCAATAGAGAACCATATTTGGGTAGAAGAAAAAAAATGTGACCAAATATGGACACTCATGTTTCTAAATAGTAGTCTCTTAAATGCCATCAATACCCTACCAAGGCATCTAAAAAGAGCACCAGGGGATCTATTTGTGATCGCATAACATCGTTGAGTTCTTAACCATACCTCTTACCACTATATATGCTGAGGTATTGATTGCTATTAAGAGAAAATAATTTGTGCAATATCTATTTTTCATTTGAAAAGTAATGCGAAAACAAATTACTCTAACAAGTTTAGTCAATTTCACAAAGACCACAACCATGATATAGATGAATGTCATGCCTTGAAAAAGAAGATAGAAATATTGATCTCTATGAGATGCCTCCAATAATTTATAAGGAAATAAATACAATCCAAACAAGTAAAGAAAGATCCTCACGATGCACCACTTGAGATCAAATAATTTTTTAAAATTATATCACTATTATCTTTTAAGCTTTACAAATAAAAGCAATAGTGTTTTTCCATGTCTCCAAAATAGGCATGTCTTTAAATGGGTCTCCATGTCTCCAATGAAATCTTCATGGCGAGATCTCCATTGAATTCTCCATGTCTTCAAACGGGTCTTCATGTCTCCAATAAAATTTATATGATGAGATTTACATGTCTCCAAATGGATTTACATGTCTCCACTGAAATCTCCATGTGTCTAATAAAAATATCAATATCCACGAGAATCTCCTTACACAATACTTTGACATTATTTTCACAATCACAAAGCATTCTCCACTTTTTAAATAATAATGTTCTCTATTTTAAGAGAAACAAACTCATCAAACCCTTATCTCTTTTGCAGGCACATTAACAAAAGCCACGAGTAGGCATGCTAGCAAAAACCATGAAAATGTAAAACATGATAGTATAAAAGACTTGATGGGGAAAATGATTATGTCAAGAAATTATATAAAAAAAAATATTTGCTTGTCGTTTGAGTCATGCCCCGAACAACAATCAAATAATTGGGCCACAACCCATATGACAAGCAAGCAATTCTTTACTTGTTTTTGGGCCATGACCTAAATGACAAGCAAACAATTCTTTTTCCTTGGCTTGACAGTTGGGCCATACCCAAACAAGAAGTAATTCCTTAACCGTCATGCCAGGTGCAAATTCCCTAAAAGTCAAGGAGGCCCAAACAACATCGCCCATATAACTTACCATTATAGGGTTGTCCAATACCTTGTTGAGCACACACCTCAACATATTGTTTCAGTTCCTATTATTCAAGGAGTTGCACACCACCCACTAGCACACACCAGTCTCCACCCTTGTTAGAATGACGCTTACTCTTCTCATCCATAATGCCAGGGCACCAACTTTCCTGACGAGAGTTATGCACCACAACTAATAATGAGCATCAACCTCTCCACCAATTATACTTAAATTTTTCTACACTCGCCACGAGTCACTCTCTATCATTACTTCATTCACCTGAGGTACCTGTAACACTACTATCCACATGCCACAAGGTAAGCTGATGTGATCGGGGTCTATAAATGCCTTGGATCATCAGGTAAATTAAGGATAAGTAATAAGAACACAACACAAGAACAAAGTCCTTAGAGGACTCCAAATATAAAGCAAGCAAACCAGGCCAGTGCCACTTCCCTACTCATTTTCCTACTTCTCCTAACATTATTTTCCTACTCCATATACTTCTCTCCTCCTATATTTATTGACTTAAGCATCAGAGGGTCTTTGTTCTAACAGGAAACTTGTTTTGCAGGAAATCTCTTGGACCAGTGGTCAAGCTAGTCACTTTACCAACCTAAGATTGTAGCCATGGAAAGCTTGGCATCATAACTAATGACGAGCATCAACCTCTTTACCAATAATACTTGAACAAGCTCACTCTCTATTATTACTACACTCACTCGAGATACCGCAACACCACTCTTCATGCTCCACAAGGTAAGCTGACACAATCAAGATCTATAAATATCTCGGATCTCAAGATAAGTTAAGGATAAACAAGAAGAACACAACACAAAAACAAAGTCCTCGCAGGACTCCAAACATAAAGCAGAGCAAACCAAGCTAGAACCTTTTCCTTATTTGTGCTCCCCTCTCACACATTTTTCAACTACTCACATTATTCTCCTACTATATGTGGAAAGCCCTCACATTATTCTCCTACTATATGTCTATCAAAACAATAGACTTGTTTTGCATGAAGAATCATGGACTAATGGTCAAGTTTAGCCACTCCACTAAGTCTAAAATCATAGCTTCATTGGATGATTTATACGAAAACCCATTGCATAAATGTTGGCAACTAAAAACCAAATGAAGAAAAGGGATTTTATGTTTTACCAGCACCTATCCACATTATCCGTGTGCTTGAAACTTTATTTTTGTTCTTAAATTGGAGATTGCTATGACCAGTACTATTTATTTTATGCAAAAAAATGGCCACAGAATTCCTGTCTCCTAACTGCACACCTTGGACTGATTCCAGCAGCAAAGCTGAGCAGAGACTGAGATTATAGGTGCTTT
>Ga0307517_10010244_pt1 | contig 13152 bp, 7 predicted proteins | sample 23_EM_MG_FD_194515 | JGI IMG/M metagenome (GOLD analysis project Ga0307517, IMG submission 194515) | Populus trichocarpa ectomycorrhiza microbial communities from riparian zone in the Pacific Northwest, United States - 23_EM | ecosystem: Host-associated > Plants > Roots > Unclassified | place...
ATCGATTCAACTTTGAAATATATTTTTTAAAAAAATAAAAATACAAAAATAAAAATAAATACAAAAGAAAACCAACCTTAATCATTTTCTTTTTTAACTTTACTATAAAAGGAGAGAAGAAGATGAGCAAAAGTTGCCTGAAATGATGGTTAGTTGCAAGGTCAAAGTCAAAACCCTCCCACGAGGCAAGTAAATTAGAGAAACAAAAACTGAACAAAAAAAAAAAACTGAAAATCGCAGCCTAATAAGCCCATCAAGAAATCAGAGAAGAAGACCTTCTTATCATGGATTTCCATTAAAACCCAAGATTTGCTGTATAGATAATTACAGTCCTCTCTTTCCTTAACCAATCACAACTCCACAATCTCTCTGTCTCTGTCTTTCTCTCTCTAGATCTACTTTTAATACAACCTTATTTTTTGTTAGAACATCTAAAATCCCTTCCCTTGGATTCTCTCATCTAGTAAATCCTTCAAAGTTTTGGCCTTTTAGCTTTTATTTTAAGGCTTCTGCATTGAAGGATCATAAAGTTTTGTTCTTTGCCCTTTGAAATTGATGACAAGGTATGCTCAGGAACTTTTTTGATTCTCAAAAAAGAAGAAGAAAAAATTGTTTGCAATTCCTTTATCCAATTTTTACTACAAACCCATGTCAAATTTGATTCCTTCAAGGGTATTTGATCTCGAGACATAATTTTTAATTGCTTGGACAGTACCCATTATCTGTTTTTTTCTTTTTGTTTTATGTTTCAGGGTGATGGTGTCTGCAATTTGATTGACCAGAATCCCTCAAGGCAACTACATATAGATTCCCAAGGTGTGTTAACCGTCGGATAGTTTATAATGTACGATGATTGTAAGTTTTGGGTCCTTTTCATCGCATGCCTCTTAATCGTTAAAATGTTCGATTTGATGGTGCTTGCATTTGATAATTGTCTCAAAATTGAAACTTCTCTCTCAAATATCGTGGCCATGCCATGATGACATAATTTTGGTTTTGCATGTCCTAAACTCCGCATAATGCAGTTTATGGATGTGCAAATTCACTTGGTTTACTAGATTGATGGTGTGTTGAAATTTGAATTTTTGTTAAGCCCATATTGTGCAGTTTCTGGACCTGCACAGAAATGAGTTTGTTGTATCTTGAATCTCTGATGAGGTAATGCTTCTTGCGTTTTGGTTCCTCCCTAAATGTCATGCTATGTAGTTTATGCACAATTCATCATTTGTTGTATTGTGAAATACTTGTCAGATCTATGGCCCGTGGATTTACATACAAAATCATTAATGCAAGTTTTTGGACATACTCGTTGGTTTCATAATATTGTACCCTCTGCAGATTAATGGTGTCTGCATTCAATGCGGGTTTGATTTCTGATACATCTGTTGCGGGATTAGAGATTGTTGAGAAACAAGATCCAAGAACAGTCTCTTATATACTTATTGATACTGATTCAAGGAATAGTTTGATTTCTGGGTTATTTGGGAGAGAATATGTGAGTGATGGTTTCGACGTCATTGATGAGAATTGTTTCACCCTGTTGGAAGCCTTCCGTCGAGGGTGAAAATTCAAGTAATGGTGGGGATGCTGCTGGTAGAGCTGAGGGCTTGTTATGGTACAAAGATTCAGGTCAGCATGTTAATGGGGAATTTTCAATGGCAGTAATTCAAGCGAACAATCTATTGGAAGACTATAGTCAACTTGAATCGGGGCCAATGAGCTCAGTTGACCCAAGTCCTCAAGGAACATTTGTAGGAGTCTATGATGGCCATGGAGGTCCAGAAGCTGCCCGGTTTGTAAATGAACGCCTTTTCGAAAACATCAAGAGTAAGTTTTTATTACTCATCTATGATGAACTTCATTCTTATTCAAATGATTGTATCATGTCATTCATGGAATCCCAATCTGGTCTGTTGATTTTTCTATGATTGGTCCGTGATTATCATTGGTGAAATCTAGTTTTCCATGTATGGTAATGATTTGTTTTCCATTCATCTTGATGTTTGGGCTATTTGGAAGTTCATGAGTATGATAGATAATTGCTCTTTGTGTTTTACCCCCTCAAGTACTATACATCCACCATCAAGATTCTTCTGGGGCCACATTTTCTTGAAAAACCTGCTTTTGCATGATCAGGTTAAAACAAATTATCTAAGTGATTTTTGGATATTTTAAAGAATCTTTTTACTTGGATTTCGATCAGGGACAGAGAGAATTTCAGAATATGTGGATTGTGGATTTTGGGGTATTGTTCAATTTCAGTGGAGAGTCTTGGGTGGTTGTGCAGAAGGTGGCAGACTAATTGTCTCTGACTTGGTTTGGGGGTATCTCTGTTGGTTCTGGGGGAGGAAAGAGTTTAGGACTCCATGGTTTTGCATCTTCCGTGCTGTTTTTTGTTGTACTTGGTCAGAGTGTTCAGAAATTTATACTCTCTGAAACAATTGTTATGGGACTGGATAGTTTTTCTTTCTTCCCTGTGGTGTCGGGCTTCAGGTGCTTTTAGGGGTGTTTCCTAATTGGAAATCGAGTGGGATTGGGCTGGTTTATTATGATTGGTTTTCTTTTCTGAGTTTCCTTTCTTTGGAGGATAGCTTATTCTTCTTCAAGTTTTTCTATTTGTTTGGTTGATGTCTTAATACAATTTGCTTTTATCCAAAAAAATACTTTTCTGCCTAGTTTTACTTCCTGTTTATATAGCTAATGCACATGTTTACTGACTTGACAGCTATTCATGGTGCAGAATTCACGTCAGAAAACAATGGAATGTCAGCAGATGTTATCAACAAAGCATTTTTGGCAACAGAAGAGGAATTTCTCTCTCTAGTGAAGAACCAGTGGCTACATAAACCACAGATTGCTTCTGTTGGTGCATGTTGTTTGGTAGGTGTAGTATGCAGTGGTGTTCTCTACATTGCAAATGCAGGAGATTCCCGGGCAGTGTTGGGAAGATTGGAAAGGGCCATTAAGGAGATCAAAGCAGTTCAGTTATCATATGAACATAATGCAAGTATAGAATCTGTGAGAGAGGAGTTGCATTCATTGCACCCCGATGATCCACATATTGTTGTTCTAAAGAACAAGGTTTGGCGTGTGAAGGGTCTGATTCAGGTGACCTTTTCTATGTTCCACTAGGTTCCTGGAGTTTTCTTATTATTTCTATGATGATAAATGGTGGCATTTTATATTCTTGATTATGATACTACGATCTAATCTATTGGCAAATCTTTGTTTCTTCCACAGATCTCAAGATCTATAGGTGATGCCTATTTGAAAAGGGCGGAGTATAACAGAGAGCCTCTGTTAGCTAAATTTAGATTGCCTGAACCCTTCAATAAACCGATTCTTAAAGCTGAGCCAACAATTTTAGTGCAGAAACTCTACCCTGAAGATCAGTTTCTTATCTTTGCATCAGATGGCCTGTGGGAGCACCTAAGCAATCAGGAGGCAGTTGACTTTGTCCACAGCTGTCCACGTAATGTAGGATTGCTGTTTATGATTTCACCTTTATTTTGCCTTCATGTCACTTGCTGTGTTTATGGCTGTCTGTAATCAAGTTCAGGGAACGATGACTTCTAGAACTTTCAGAATCATCATTTCCTCTGCTTATGAAGAGACCTCAACTTGTCCTTGTTTTTGCAGGGTGTTGCAAGGAAACTTCTCAAAGCTGCGCTTCGTGAAGCAGCGAAGAAAAGAGAAATGAGGTATTCAGACTTGAAAAAGATTGATCGTGGTGTCAGGAGACATTTTCATGACGATATCACAGTCATAGTTTTGTTTCTTGATTCGAATCTTGTCAGTCGCAGCTCCTTCCGCGGGCCCCTAATTTCCATCAAGGGAGGTTATGGTGTCTCTGGAAATGGCAACACTTAGCTCGAGAATTCTTGCACTCTATCCCCATTTCTTCGTTTGTATTGAGAAACAATTTTTTCTTTGAAGAGGAGAGAGCTTAAAGAATCCCCCCCCCCTGTTTTTTCAATTGTATAGCCACGCATCTCAGAAACCTACTTTAATTTGTTGAAAGACCTCCTTAGGTAAGTATAGTTGATGCCATGACAGAGAGATACCTCAGCAAAAGCCTTTGTCAGTAGCTGTCTGGTTGTTGGCATATGATACTTGATAATCTATAGTCTTCCTCAACTGCCTTGAGAACTAGAAAAAATAACCCCGTTTAGAGTGAAATTCACAATATTGTTCAGTTTTAGTTCACAGAGTTTTCGTTTTTTGTGTGAATCTGGGTCTGCCATCTGGCCTTTTTCAAGCCTACCGTGTATTTTCTCCTTCAGCTTTCCTCGACTAGCACTACAATCGGAAATTATTGCGTGTCGTCTGATTGTGCTTCTCTTTTTTTAACCGTGGGAATCCTGGGGCTAGCTTTCACATCCCGGAGACTAATGTATGAATTTTCTTAATCAACTTTATCACAATCTACTTTTGCATTCTGCCGAAATGATATGATAAAGTGGGGAGTAAATCCACTTGCTTGTCACAATCTCCTTTTGCATTCGAACCTCAAATTATAACGTCAAATCAATTTTTTTAACTAGCATAAAGAAATATTCAGTTATTGTTAAGATTAATTCAGTGTTATTTAAATTAACTTAGTTATGTCAAAAAAATAACTTCATGATTGTTATTAAAAAAATTTCAAGCAAATAATTTTTTAAATATTAAAAAGAAAATATATTGAATTAATCCAAATCAACTTATGTTAACATGTCAAATTTATATCTTGTATCGTGAGGTTGTCATAACCATATAAAAATTTAATCAAAATAAATTATAAAATTTAATTTTCTATCAATCCAATATTAAAGAATAAAATTTATAAAAATAATTAAAAAATATCAAAAAAACAAGCAATTCAAGTCAATACACCAAACCTGCAACCTGACTTATATGATTGAGACAACTCTATTGAAAAAACTAAAATAAATTATAAAATTTAATTTTTAATTAATTCAATATTAAAAAATAAAAATCAATTAAAAAAAATCACCTCAGGCTTGTACATGATTTTATAACCATGGGATACCACCTTCTAAAATGAAAAGCATGGCTGTGCTGCTTGTATCTTGATACAGAATTGTGCCACCCATATCAATAATGGTCCTAGCCCATGGTTATAAAGCATAGTGATCTGAGGTAGACCGGAAAGGAGGACAAGATCTCCCCTGTATGAGGTCCTCCTAGTACAGGAACCGCATGGGTAAATTCGGTGGCAACAAGAAAATTTACTTGTAGGTTTGTTGATGTTTTTGCAGTGTCTTGATGTATCTATATCTCGATTGATACTAGCTTCCACTAAAAATATTATATTTTACCGTTGATTAAATAAAAATATATATCTGTAGACTGTAACTCAGTTTAGGATTCTCCGAAGCAAGCTTCCTTCCGTGTGTTTTAAATGCAAGAACCTAACTACCTTTCAAAAAACCAACCGATCGACGAACAATGGCGCATTACTGCCTATGAACTATTTCAGTAGTTCATCACCGCTGACATCCTCAAAACATCCTTCTCTTCGTTTAACTTTCGATCTGACCTCCAAGAAAACAGCAAGATTCCTAAACGCTAATGCCATAAAACTAAGCAAAAACAGAACCAGTTCCATATCTGCAACAAGGGCATGCCACTTGTCCTTACATGTGCATGCTTGCATTAATTAGATTGGTGGTTAGTGTTTCTGTTTGGCTGCTTTCTTGCTGAGAGAAGGAAAGATAAATAATTTTTCCATTTGGCAATCAAATAGGGCAGAGTGTTTTTCCATTCTTTTTGCGGATTTTAAGGGTTTTTTTCCTTCTCAAAATTCTGTACAGAGGTGCGAAAGAAGTTCTTTCACCAGCTCTTACTTCTAATCCAGACCCACCACCAGTTTTTTATGGAATAACAAGGTATGTTCTCGTTTACTTCACTTGCTTACAAATTTACAGTGCTAGTATGATAAAATGGAATAATTGCTGAATTTTTTTATCCTTTGTCAATGCATTTTCTTCCTATAAAGGTAAAAATTAACAAGCAATTCATCTTTACCATGGTGTGTTGCATTTTCTATGTTTTAGTTGTGCATATAGTACGTGTGTCCTTGTGCACCGCGTGCTTGGATTGCCCGGAATTGCTAGGTTATTTCGACAAGATAGGCCTGCCTGGTGCAAGGAGAAAGAGTATCCTACTATCAAGGTAGAGCTGGGTGATAATCCCAATTATTGGTGTTGTCTTCTTTCCTGGGTTGTTTATGCAAGATCGTTATGCAGGTGCCTTCACTGGAACATAATAATGAAGTGAAAGGAGTGTCTCTTGATTTGATTAAATGTATCGACAGTCACTTTGATGGTCTATCATTTTTTCCTCATGTAAGATTCAGAGCACTCTCTATATCTCGTGTTTGATCCCTTCATTGAAATATATAATTGTTGTTCAGACTGTGAACCACAGGATCCTGCAAAGAAAGAATTTGCAGAGGAGTTGTTTTCCTGCTCTGGTTCATTCAGCAAATCCATAAATTCCACATTCAAAGGTGAAGCAGATGAAGCTGGTGAGTGTAATGCTTGCTGCCTTTGATGTTCCTTTGTCTGCTACAAACACGAATAAAGTGTGTGAATTGCCCCAGGTGCTGCATTTGATTTTATTGAAATGGCCCTTTTTCCTTGGCCAGTTCAGTCTCGTAAGAAAAAAGTCTTGCGTGTCCTGTGACAGTTATACCTGCTATCTGCTACAAGCTAACTCGAGTTTTTTTTCCATCAAGTGTAGTATAATAATGCTTTATCTTTCGGTGAAAGTTCATACTCGAATCTATTTTATTTTTGTATACAGCTGAAATCTGAATAATGCTCTGATATGTACAGGTGGATACAGCTTATGCTCCATTTATTGAAAGATTTCAGCCAAACTTGTTGGAATTTAAGAAGTACGCCGTCGCTGCTGGAGGCCTAAACTGGCTACTTGGATTGAGGTAAGCCTAATCTGTCTTCTATTCTATTAGCTGATGTCATCTTGTCAAGGTCTACTCTGCTGTGGTACATATCATAGTGACATCTAAGTGATTACTACATGGAGTAGACAGTTCTGTCGAGTCATAATTTTCTTATACAAATAGAAGTACTTGTCCTGTTTCGAAAGACCAAAATTACCTCATGGTTCAACAATTGAAACATTGTGAAAACACAAGTTGCTTATACACTGACTTGTCCCTTATAACAGCATCAAAATTATTCCTGTGTAGGAGATGAACAAAATCTAGGCTTACAACCAAGCCAGGCGCAATCCAAAGCAGCGCGTGGAAACCTACAAGAAACGCTTTACGGTATGGCCACTAGATTTTGACCAGAAGTTGGTTTCCTGAAATGTTAAAGATTGTAAGAAATGATAAAAAGAGTATCGGATCCCCTCTCTTACCATGTTTCTTGTGCAAGCTCATCTTCGAAACCTTGGCATTCCATCTCTATCATAGAATATAAAAAATTAAGTGCAGATTTCCCAGTAGTAGCTCCAGTATTTCTTTCATGACAAATCATGCAGCGGATGGAATATCATCTGAGAAGACTGGGACTAGTGTTTCTATATTTTTGTTTTGAAGTATGCAAAATCTGGAACCCTTGTGATCATCAGTGTTTTCTGATGTTGACAAGCACCCTTCTCTCCTTTTCTTTTATTTTCTTTTTGATGGATTATAAGCACCTACCCTTTTCTTTTTTTTATCATAGTGGTTCGCTATTATAAGACGGAAATATTGATCATAAGCATCTATGAATACATACGTTTCCGGAGCCTGTGGCTTGTGTTCCTAAAGGCATTTAAGAAAAATGGTAGCTAATAACCCCTACTCTAACAATGTTTCTTGTGCAGGTTATATTTCAATGAACCCCCACTACAATACCCAGGGATGCTTCTCGTTTATATATCCATGTCGTGGTAATGTGTTCAGCGTAATCAGCATGAGCATTCTCTAACTGAGATCACAAACATACCGCGGCAGGAAAAAATACACCATGGTTTCTGCTTGTTTTTTCAGCAAGCAAAGGCAGCCTAAAACAACCCAAATATTGCTGAGTGCTAGCTACAGTATCAGCCTCGTCAACATGTGGCACCGCAGATGCTAGAGTAGAAGATCTGAAGGAGGTTCTTATCGTTTACAAAGCAACATATTGCAATGTCATGTAAAAGCCTCCACATGCATCAGGTTCGAGTACGGCTGTCAATGTTATCACTTCCGAACTTGCAACACGAAGATTGATTCTCGGTGTAATGGTAACTCTCTTGATTTGGTGATCCTGTCTTGGTTCTACATCACAAGGGTAAATCATCGTCTAATGACTTCCATAGAGATTAGAAAACAACTTGAGATCAGTCATCACTGTGACTCAATTCTGGCACTATGCTGAAATGCCACAGGCCATAAGAATGATGTGATCATAACATTGCATCTCACTGGAGTATTATCCGCAAGAGCATCTCAGATAAAAGTAACAAACTTGACAAAAACATCGGAAAATTATTTAAGTTCTTAATTCTCTGTAATTCTTGTTTCTTGTTTACATTGGAATGGACGATATTTTTTCTTCAGCTCCATCGCGAATAAATTACAATGTGATACTACCAGCATCCACTCATGGCATCAATGATCCAGGAGGCATCAGATCAACACTATCAATGGCTCTGATCAGGCTTTTTCTGTTTCAACTTTCAACATCTACCTCCTCACAATTCTTCGGTATAACAAACTAACATGAAGCCTTTGAGATTTTAAAAACACTAGAAAACGCCCTAAAAGAACAGGGAGTCTGCCTCCACACCAGATGCAAACTTAATATGAGGAACTTCCCAAGAAAAAAGAAACATCTTCCCCCCTAATCGCCACCTACTTGAGGAACTCAATCAGTGATTAAGCATTAAAACGGGATATGTATAAAGTGTCTGTGTCATCCACATGCATCCTCGGGAGCATGCATAAGCAACGCAGAGCATGGCTGCTATACTACTTCAGCAATACTTTCCATATCTTACTCACATATACAGCTAAAGACCATATAGAAAGACCTGCTGAGATATAAAGCAAAATGACACCAGAAGGTACTAAAATCCCTGGTCCTTCAAGACTGCACGAGAAAGAAAAAGACAAGGAAACAAAGAAATTGTAAGATACAGGGAATGACAAAAAAAATTCTGAGACACTAATCTCCAAGTTGACCATATAGCAGCAAGAACAATGTGAAAGAAAAATAGGTGGGACCTGCTGTCTCGAGCAGCCAAAAGGATAGTTAGTGAAATCATCTGGGTAGCAGTTTTCCACTTCCCTAAGTTATTTACAGCAACAGCCTGAGACAGGAATCGTTCTTGGTATATAAATCACAGTTAATAGTAAAGCATTTGTTCTTAGCAGCTAAATTTTTTTGACAAGTTTGAAAAGAAATGAGGTGGTTGAGGAGCTTGTACAATAACAGACAAACCTCTAAAAGTTTGCTATTCCGTGAAGCAGCCCATTCTCTAACTGCAGACATGGTTATCTACAAACAAAAGGCAACTCAATTGGTCAGATCAAATCATACATGACCCCGTAACATCACACAAGAATGTATGTTTACCTGAAGGAAGAAAAAAGAAAATGAAAAATAAAAATAAAAATTGGATAAAATAGCTTGTGACATAGGCACTTGGGAAACTAAGGCATGCTATTGGCATGTGGGAGTGGAGGGGGTTAGGAAACATAACAAAATAAAGTAAATTACAAAATCAATGATTCATCGATGCAATTGTCTATGGTTGAAGATGATTGACATTATTCACAATCACAATAAAAACAGACTACCATTGAGTTCCTCACAAACCCCAATCCAAAGGGACTTACAACACACCCCAAAGAACATACGAAAATGAATCATTAAACTCCAATGAGCAAATGCCACACAAAAAATGATCTTATTGTTGGTTATGGAGATGAAAGAATTACAGGTGAAAGGCAATAAGAATATATGCATTACCTCCCGGCCAATAATTGAAGTTGCGGGTACAGTGAACAGCCAAGGTACTTCTCCTGACAATGCAACTTCCAAAGGTCTAGAACATAATAAGATCAAGGCGGCAGCAACCATAAGCTGCGTTTAATACAGAAGAATCAAATAAGAAAACTCAAATAATTCTCACGAGTTACATGAACCACGCATAGTAATCCCACTAGGCTTGAAAATACACAATACCTTATCAGCTACCGGATCCAAAAAAGCACCAAAAGCTGTGCCTAACTTCATCTGAAACACAACGAAGCGTTTAGCTTTAACCAATTACATAATAATATCAAAATAAAATTTACTCTCTCTTTCTAATCAAACAAAAGACTACACCTTTCGTGCAAGGTACCCGTCAAGCCAATCAGTGATTGCTGCAACAATAAAAATACTTGTTGTAGCAGTTCTTCCCCACCAACTATCCGCATAAAATGCTACGGCACAAAAATTACAGCGTCAGACCCCTCTAATTGAAGTACCATTTAAAAATTATTTCTGGAAGTAAAAAATATTCAAAGGGAATTTAGAACTGAAAGCAAAATTCAACATAAATTCAAAAATCATGCGCGTTTTATCCACCAAAAAAATAAACTAATTTCATGCCTCCAATAAATTGCAAAAAAAAAATCAAAAAGATATTTCCATTATAAAATCTACTACTCAAACTGTCATTAAATTCAATTAAATTAATACACATTTCTAATTTTTTACAACAAAAATCGCCAAATTGCCATAAAAAATTCAAATACGTTAACCAATATAAACAAAATCACAAGACCTAAAGTAATAATAAACACAAGTAAGCATTGCGGGAAAAAAACAAAACGGTGCGTACTAGCAACAAGTAGCGGCACAGCAGCGACGCGACCGAGGGTTAAAACGGTAGGCAAAGTTAGAAATTTAGAATGTTGCTGTTGTTGATTGTGAATCTGCATAGACGGTGATGTTGACAGCGGTTGATCTTGGCTGTCATGGTTATACCAACCTACATCGTCGATTTTATTCTCGGATCCCATTTCGGACATGAAACCCGACCCGGGAGAAGAAGCTAAAGGCGGCGAATCGGGTCTGGAGAAGCGAGTGGAGGAACTAGAGTTGCGAGAGGGCAATGAAAGGCATCCACGAAACGTAAATCCTAGAGAGTTTTTATTACTTCTATTATTATTACTAGTGGTGTTATAATGGTAATAACAGGGGGTACTTTTATTATTATTCTTATTTGAAGGGAGGTGTGCGCAGGGTGTTAACGTGCGCCAACTTTTATTGCTATTTATGGGTAGAGAGAGAGAGTAAGGAGTGAGAAATGTGGTGAGGTTGGTGGCGGAGGTGATGGTTATTGTGTGGGCTATTTTTTTTGTGGTGAAGGAGTGAAACTGCCGTGCCTAGTTTACGGGTTGGCATGGTGGTGGTGGAGATGGTGGTGATGAATTGGGAAGGGATTTGAATTCTTTTATTTTTGAGCTGGGATTTTAATTTGAGGGGGTGGATTTTGGGTTTTCAGTTCGGAAGTTGGCTTCGTCTCGGTCCTGATTCGGTGGGTGGATTCTAGTATTTCATCGGCTTTTTTTAATGCCGTTTAGCTTTTAATTTTTATTTTTTCTAGTCCATGTATTGTACAGCGTATGTCTGTTTAGTCCCTGTACTCTGACTGCATCAGTCAGGTCCCGAAATTAGGCACCTTGATGTGTCGTTTAAGTCATGGCACCTGAGAGGAAAGCACTTGATAACTTCACTCGTATCGTAATAATAACAAAAATATCTGTTTCGTGTATTTATTAGAGGACAATTTTGTCCCATTCGATTGAGTTCTATTTCCTACGATTGTATCTGTTCGCCGGGTATATATTAGAAGATTCTTTAGATATTAGGTTTCACTTGGTAACATATCAATGAAATGATAGCATTTCTATCTGCATCAATGACTTGTTTGGTATGCAATTGCAAGAATGAAAAGGAAAGCTACAAGTGACAGTAACACGCTAAATTATTTATCAAATAATTATTTTAATCTAAAAAAAGTTATTAGATAAAATATCAATATATAATTTATATTATTTTTCAACACGGCTTCTCAAATAAAAATCTAACTTACATGGACTCACACTATTTTATACTTAATTTTTATTAAATAAAACGAGAACGATGAAATTCAAACTCGTGACCCAACAAGGTTTTAATACCTTGTAAAATAAATATCTCAACCTAAAAATTTAGGTTATTAGATAAGATTTTAATATATAATTTATATTATTCTGTAATATTATTTGATTCTTGTAGCAAAAAAATTAAATACGCTAGATATTTAATTGATAGAATTTTATATTATTTTTCAACACGGCTTTTCAAATAAAAACCCGATTTATATGGACTCATATTATTTTATATTTAATTTTTATCAAATAAAACGAGGATAATGAGATTTGAACCTGTGACCACTTCGTTAATAAGGTTTTAATATCTTGTTAATAAATATCTCAATCTAAAAATTTAGACTATTATATAAAATTTTAATATATAATTTATATTATCCTCTAGTATTATTTGATTCTTGTAGCAAAAAAAATAAAGTTGTAATCTTTTTGTATTATCCTATCGCTGGTAGCCTGGTATCCTTAAAGATAATAAATATGCTAGATATTTCATGAATAGAATTTTATGCGTTTGATATTATACTTTTCATATGTTTTTCCATTGAATATACATTGAAATGAATTTTTAAAAAAAATTATTTATTTTTTATATTAATATATTAAAATTAATAAAATTATACTGAAAAATATTAATTTAATACAACTTTTCTCGTACTAGCTGGTACCAGTGAAAAGCGTTTTGGGCTACTTGTTTGAAGAAAACACACGGATCCATGTCTGCTCATCTGCTGATTGCTACAATCGGTATAGAATCTATAGATATTTAGGTATTGTTTAGTAACGTGGCAGGCTTAAATGCTGTTGGGTAAAAATTTGATTTAAAAAAAAAATATGATTTTAATTTGCTAAAAAAAAAAAAATTACTATCATGCTATAAAAAAAAAAAAACTCTTTAGAATTTCCAAATCATATCTTATGATTCGTAAACTGGACAAGACATGAACACTATGCATCATGCTTAGTTTATCTCGAAATGGGAAAAGGCTTGGTTGCCGACACAGTCG